>Ga0180223_1000881_pt1 | contig 29323 bp, 25 predicted proteins | sample eDN5th30CKraftOP_FD_151337 | JGI IMG/M metagenome (GOLD analysis project Ga0180223, IMG submission 151337) | Enriched Organic Plus compost microbial communities from Emeryville, California, USA - eDNA 5th pass 30_C Kraft OP (version 2) (version 2) ... | reverse complement strand
CGATATAGGTATAGGCCACCGTCGACGGCGCCATGAATACGACCGTCGCCAGCACATAGTGCCAGAACGGAATGCGCGTCAGGCCGAGCATGTAGTTGACGATCGTGTAGGGAATGACCGGCACCAGCCGCACGAAGGCGACGAAGCGCCAGCCGTCTTCCTCGACGCTGGTCATCACCTTCTGCACGCGCGGTCCGGCGCGGCGGCGCACCCAGTCGGCCGCCACATAGCGCGCCAGCAGAAAAGCGCCGGCCGCGCCCAACGTACCGCCGACAAGATTGATCAGGCTGCCGTAGACCGGTCCGAACACCGCGCCGCCGACGACATCGAGAATTCCGCCGGGCAATCCCGCGACGGTGCTGATCGCATAGAGCAGGATGAACCCGGCCGGCGCCCAGTGGCCGAGGCTGGTCACGCGCGCCTGCAACGATGGGACATCCGTCACGCCCCAGAACAGCCAAATCATGGCGAGAACGGTCGCCACGATCGCGAGCGCGGTCAGGGCCAGTAACAGCCAGCGACGTTGACGTGTCATGGACCTTGGCGTGCTTGCGGAAGCGATCGGAAAGATGGCGGGAACCTGGAAGCCGGCGGGTGCCTACCATGCCGCGCCGGAGCCGGTCAAACTGCTGATTTTCAAGGGGTATTAAGAAACCGCGGCGGCGGTGCCGGTCCTGCTTCCGGCGCAGGGCGGCCGCGACATTGCTGCAGTTTATTTCGGCAACCGGTCATGCCATGCCCCGGCGGTATTCAACGCAGCGCATGCAGAGGCCATACATGACCGCCATCGCCCGCACCGTCTTTCACGTTCCCGTTTTCGGGTGGCTCTTGAAAGATGCGGTCTACGGCGCGGCCGACGCGAAGTACTACTTCTTCGGCAATGCCTTCGTCCTGCTGGCGGTGCTGGTCTATTGGGTCGGCTATCCGTTGCTGATCGTGCTGGCGCTGACGGCCGCGGCCGTGACGCTGAGCATGATCCTCCTTTTGACGGCGACCGACCTGATCGACCAGCGCGCCCGCCGCGTCAGGGCGCGGGCCGCCACGCGCCGCTAGGCGCTCGCACGCAGGCTGGCCCGGTCGCCCGAAAAGGCCGCCTCGACCAGGCTCGCCATGGTCGCAAGTTCGATCGGCCGCGGATTGTTCTTGATGAGGCGCGCGCTGCCCATCGCCTGCTCCGCGACCGTCGGCAATTGCGCCTTGACCACGCCGAGATCGGCGATGGTCTTCGGAATGCCGATGGAAGCGAACAGGCTCTCGACCGCGTCGATCGTGGCCCCTGCGGCCTCCGCTGCGTTGCGCGCATTGAGATCGAGGCCCATCGCCCTGCCGATCTCAGCCAGTTCCGGCTCGCAATGGCGGCGGTTGAATTCCATCACATAAGGCATCATCACGGCGACGCCGGCGCCGTGCGGTGTGTGGGTCATGGCGCCGATCGGATATTGCACCGCATGGGCGGCGGCGGTGCCGGCGGTGCCGAAGGCAAGCCCGGCCATGGTGGCGCCGAGCATCAGGCGCTCGCGCGCCTCCTTGTCGGCACCGTTGTCGACCGCACGCTTGAGGCTGGCGGCGATATGCGCGATCGCCGTCAGCGCATAATTGTCGCTGAGCACGTTCTTGCCGAGGAAGACATGCTCGTGAACGATGGAGCCGGTCGGCTCGCGGCGCATGGTCGTGAACGCCTCGATGGCGTGAGTGAGCGCATCGGCCCCCGACACGGCGCTCAGGCCCGGCGGGCACGTATAGGTCAGCTCCGGATCGCAGATCGCGGTGTGGCTGATGATGTGCGGCGAGGCGATGCCGACCTTCACCGCCCGATCGGGATCGGTAACGACGGCGACCGGCGTGACTTCCGAACCGGTGCCCGATGTCGTCGGCAGCGAAATCAACGGCAGCACCGGGCCAGGCACCTTGAACTCGCCGTAGTAGTCCGAAATCCTGCCGCCATGCGCGAGCAGAACCGCGGCGACTTTCGCCGCGTCGATGCAACTGCCGCCGCCAATGCCGATGACGAGATCGGCGCCGAGCACCTTGCCGGCTTCGACGGCGCGAGCGATGCATTCGACCGGCAGTTCGGCGATCGTGCCGTCAAAGACGCGGATCTGCAGGCCGGCCTGTTTCAGCGAACCGATCATCTGCAGGAAATCGGCATCGGCGCTCAGGCGCTGATCGGTAACGATCAGCGCGCGGCTGCCCAGAGCCTTGGCGTAGCCGGCGAGCGCCTGGCGCTGACCGGTGCCGAAAACCAGATTGCGCGGCGTGCGCAAAGTACCGAACAGTGACAAATCAATTCTCCAGGTTGTGCGTCGTACGTATCTAGTCTTCGTCGACGAGGATCTCGCGGCCCTTGCTGAGTGACGGCACCAGCGCCGCGCCTAGGGCGAGCAGCGCAGCGAGCAGCAGGACGAGCGTCAGCGGCTCGCTGAGGAAGGTCCAGACATTGCCGTTGCTGAGAATGAGGCCACGGCGCAGGTTGTCTTCCAGCATGGCGCCGAGCACGAGGCCGAGCAGCAAGGGCGCGAGTTCAAATCGCAGCTTGAACAGCACGTAGCCGACCGCGCCGAAGGCGGCGACCTCGAGCACGTCGGACGGCCGCGAGTTCACCGAGTAGATACCGATGCAGCAGAACAGCACGATGGTCGGGAACAACAGGTGATACGGCACCTTGAGGAATTTCACCCAGATGCCGATCAGCGGCAGGTTGATGACGACCAGCATCAGGTTGCCGACCCACATCGACGACACCACACCCCAGAACAGGTCCGGATGCTTGGTGATGACCTGCGGCCCCGGCACGACGCCGTGCAGCGTCATGGCGCCGCCGACGAGCGCCATCACCGCCGTCGACGGCAGGCCGAGGGTCAGGAGCGGAATGAAGGTTGTCTGCGCAGCCGCATTGTTGGCCGACTCCGGACCGGCCACGCCCTCGATGGCACCCTTGCCGAAGCGTTCCGGCTGCTTGGAGAGCGCCTTCTCCAGCGCATAGGACACGAAGGACGACAAGGTGGCGCCGTTGCCGGGAATGATGCCGATGATGGAGCCGAGCACCGAGCCGCGCGCGATCGCGCCGGCGGACTGCTTGATATCGTTACGGTCCGGCAACAGGCTGCCGGTCACCGTGCCGACGAACGGCTTCTGTTCCGGAAATTCGAGATTGCGCAGGATCTCGGCAATGCCGAACAGGCCCATCGACACGATGGCGACGTCGAAGCCGTCGTACAGAATCTGAAGGCCGAAGGTGAGACGCGGTTCCGCGGTAATCTGGTCGGCGCCGATCAGCGCCATGACGATGCCGATGATCAGCGTGCAGACCGCCTTGATCACCGAACCGCCGGCGAGAACGATGGCGAGGGCGAGGCCCAACACCATCAGCGCGAAATAGTTGCCGGCGGTAAAGCTGAGCGCCAGCTTCGACAGCGGGATGGCAATGGCGGCAATGACGAAGGTGGCGAAGGTGCCGGCGATGAAGGAGCCGATGGCGGCGATGCCCAGCGCCTTGCCGGCCCGGCCCTGCTTCGCCATGGCATGGCCGTCGAAAGTCGTCACCAGCGACGACGTCTCGCCCGGCATGTTGACCAGAATCGCCGTGGTCGAGCCGCCGTACTGCGAGCCGTAATAGATGCCGGCGAGCATGATCAGCGAACCGATCGGCTCGGCATTGTAGGTCAGCGGCATCAGAATCGCGATCGTCGCCAGCGGCCCGATGCCCGGCAAAACGCCGATCAGGGTGCCGAGCAGACAGCCGACGAAGCAGAGAAAGACATTCTGCACCGACAGGATGGCGGCGAAGCCGACATAGAGATTGTGAAAGAGATCAGCCACGCCGCATCTCCGGCAGCCCGAAGAAAAAGACGTAGAGTGCCGCCGCGAGCCCGCCATAGGCGACGTATGCGATCCGCACCAGCGTATCGATGCCGATCGCGAAGGTCAGCGGGTCCTGGATGAATTTCGGAAACACCGGGATTGTGACGCTGAGCAGATCCATGAAGATCAGCAGCATCGCGGCGGTCAGGCCGAAGGACAGCACGATCAGGCTCTTCAATTCCATCTCCGGTGTCGCGCTGCCGGCGATAAACACCGTCAGCGGCCCAACGATCATCAGCCCGAGCTGCGGCGTCGAGAACAGGCCGAAGTCGCCGCCGCGGATGAAGAGGCCGAACAGCACGATGGCGCCGAGCACGATCGCCGCCGGGCGGACCGCGAGATAGACGCGCTCGGCTTGATCATTACTCTGCAGTAGCCCCTGAACCAGAACAACGGCGCCGGCCAGGAACAGAAGAACGGCGAGCCCCCTCGGCAGCGCGCCGGAACCGATGCGGACCAAGGTGCCGCCATCGAGCGCGAGCGCCCCGAACCAGATCAAGGCGGCGATGAAGATCATCAAGGCGCCGCCGATCACGTCGACCCGTGCGAAACGTGGAATTTGGCGCGGGGCGACGTTCGACTGCGGATTGGTATGATGCGATGTCACGCTGGAACCTCAATTGCGGACGGCGCACCGCCGTGCCGCTTACTTCTTGGCGTTGACCTGCTCGATGAGAGTCTTCCAGCTCTTGGTCTGGCGCTCCATGAAGGCCTGCGTTTCGTCGGCGTTGTAGTCGAGATACTCGATCGCGACTTCGGCGTAGCGGTCCTGCACCGCCTTGGTCTTGAGCGCCTCGCGCGACTTGGCGTTAAGATATTCGACGATCGCCTTGGGCGTTTTCTTCGGCACGAACATCGCGACCCAAGAGTCGATGATGTAGTCGTTGACGCCAACCTTGTCGATCGTCGGCACGTTGGGTAGCGACGTCGACTTCTGCGGCGTTGTGATCGCGACCGGTGTCACGGCGCCCGACTTGATGAACGGCATGATCGAGCCGCTATCGGCGATGGTGGCCGAGGCGCGCCCGGCGACGACGTCGTTGATGGCGTCCACCGAGCCCTTGTACGGCACAAGCGTCATGGCGAGGCCCGAGCGCAGTTCGAGACCGCGGCGTGCCAGGTCGCCGACGCTGGTCCAACTCGCATAAGTCAGCTTGCCGGGATTGTCCTTGCCGTACTTCATCAGCTCCGGAAAGGTCTTGATGTTGAGATTGTTCGCCACCACGAGAACGTAAGGCGTGTAGCCGATCATGGCGACAGCCTGGAGGTCCTCGAGCGGCTTGTAATCGGCCGCCTTGTTGCTGAAGGGATTGATGGTGATGGTCGAGGCCACACCCATCAGCACCGTATAGCCATCCGGCTCGGCGGCGATGCCCTGCTTGGTAGCCGGAATGCCGGCCGCGCCGCCATTGTTCTCGACGATGATACGGTGACCGATGATCGGCGCGATGGCCGCGCCCCAGATACGCGTCTGCGTGTCGGCGCCGCCGCCGGCGGCGAACGGCACGATCGCGGTGATGTTCTTGGCCGGATATTGCTGCGCCGAGGCGCTGCCGCCGACGACGGTCGCGGCGGCAATAGCGGCCGCAACGGCAAGGTTCCGCAGTGTGTGGGCGGACGCCAGGATTTCCGAAGTTCGATTCATCGTCGTCTCTCCCTTTGGGTCTTTCGCATGATCGCGGACTTGTTGTCGCCCGCGTTTTGAATTGCCGAACCGTGTCGGCCGCGGCCGGTTGGCCTTGGCACTGTTTTGATTGACCGGGATGCTAGAGAAATTTCGAACCCGGCCCACCGGGCAGACGCTCAGTTTCGGACAATGAAACAGTGCCCGCACGGGCCGCCGGCCCAAAAGCAAAGAGCGGCCAGATGATTGGCCGCTCTTTCGAGGCTTCGCGTTTCAGCCCGGGAGGCCGGGGCCGAGGTCTCTAGCGCTGGGCGCCCATCACATCGAGCACGGCGCCCGTGACGAGCGAAGCCTTGTCCGACAGCAACCAGATGATCGCTTCGGCCACTTCCTCCGGCCGGCCGGCGCGGCCGAGCGGGTTCTTGGCGGCGAATTCCTTGACCCGGTCCGCCTGCCCGGCCTTAGCGTGGATCGGCGTGTCGATCATGCCCGGACGGATCGAATTGATGCGCACGCCATCGCGCGCCACCTCGACCGCGAGCCCCTTGGTCATCGTATCGACCGCGGCCTTGGAGCCGGCGTAGTGCGTGAACCGGCCCGGCGAACCGGTCAGGGCGCCGATGGAGGAGATGTTGACGATGCTGCCGCCGCCGCCGCCGAATTTGGTGGACATGCGCTTGACGCCTTCGCGGCAGCAGATCAGCACGCCGACCGCGTTGACGGCGAAAATATCCAGCGCTTCCTGGAAATCGTAAGTGTCCGCGGTGCGATGCTGCGGGCCGTTGACCCCGGCATTGTTAACGAGGCCGGTCACCCGCCCGAACGCCCTGTCGGTTTCCTCGAACATCCGGACGATATCCGCCTCAACGCCCATATTGGCCTTGACGGCGATACCCTTGCCGCCGGCCTTGACGATGTCGCCGACCACGCCGTCGGCCAGTTCCTTCGAGCTGTTGTAGTTGACGACGACATGGGCGCCGGCAGCGCCGAGCATGCGCGCGGTGGCGGCGCCAATGCCGCTGCTCGCGCCGGTAACGATGACAACCTGCTGCATAAGACCTCTATCTTTCGAATTCCAATAAGGGGGTAGCGCGGCCCCGCGGGGCCGATTTCAGGATCAGCCCGGCTTCTGCCAGCTCAGCAGCGTGCCGCCGGTCTTGATCTTCAGCTCGCCCTCGACGACGGGCAGCGGGTATTCGTCCTCGTTGATCACGAAGCCTTTCTTCGACGCGAAGTCCATGCGCGGCGGGCAGAAGATGTCGTAGAGCGAGCTCGACGGGCCGTCCTTGCCGATGCAGCGGCTGGTGTGAATGGCGAAGGCCGGAATAACCACCACCGACGGCGTCGGCATTTCGGCGTGATCGTCCGGCACCCAGGTGCTCATGTCCGCGCCCCAGTTGTAGCGCATGTGGTGCACCCAGGTCCCCTCGAAGCACAACGAGCCCTGCTCGAAGTCGTCATGCCAGTGCGGGCTGAGCGAATTGGTCGGCCGCCGCGTGAAGAACTGGCCGAACAGGTTGACCATCATGTTGGTCGAGCGGAAGCAGCGCGGCTGAATGCGGTCGCCCTTCGGGTCGAGGTACTGCGCCAGCGGATAATGGCGCAGCTTGAAGCCGCCGACCGGCGCCGGCCACAGGTCGGGCTTCGCCAGTTCCGGCGCGCCGTCGGCGTACACGTCCTTGTTGACGGCGAGCGCCATGATGTCGGCGGCGGCCTTGGAGAAAATCCGCGCCACCTTGCCGGCGCTGCGCGCCACCACCCGGCTCGCGCCCGGCGGCACGATGGTCAGGGATTCCGGCTCCGCATCGACCGTCTCGCCGCCGGCTTCGATGGTGATCGACGCGCCGCCCGGCGGCAGGATGATCATGTATTCTTCCGGGTTGTCGTCCCGCGCCAGCACCGCGCCGGGCTTCACCTCGGAGACGCAGACGGCGAAGTTGCCGCCACGGGTGATCCAGGTCCTGGCGAGGCCGTCCTTGCCGATTTCCTGCGGTTCCTGCTCGGAAAACACAGACTTGGACGCCAATCGCCTCGACAATCCGCTCATCGTCTTTGTCCTTTGATGCGCATGAATGGGCGCCGACGGAGGGCGCGGCCGCGAACGGCCCCGCGCGCATGGCTGCGCCGCGCGTGTGCCCAACTATGCGGCAGCGGCCGCCGATCCGGCAGCGCAATCCCGCTGAATTTCGGGTAATGAAATGACCTTCGCTTGGTCCGCCCGCACCCGATCTGCTAGAGGGCGGCCCTAGGTTGCACGGCTGATCCAGGTATAATTCGCTCAAAATCCGCTCGAGGGAGCTCAAGGTGAATAAGATCGTTCGCGGCCTCACCGAGGCGGAGCCGGTCGACAAGGCCATGCCGGCTCTGGTGTCGTCCGCCATCCACTGCCGAACCAATTCGCGCCGCGGCCACACCAATCCGCTCGACCGCTCCTATCCGCCGGTCAACGCCGTGTGTCGCGCCCTCCATGTGCTCAAGGTGGCGAACGAGAAGTCGATCGTCACGGTCAACTCGATCCACGCCGCGACCAAGATTCCGCGGCCGACCATCGTGCGCATTCTCGAGACTTTGATGCACGAAGGTTATGTCGTCCGCGACAACATGTGTGGCGGCTATCGCGTCACCCAGAAGGTGCTCGAACTGTCGGCCGGCTATGGCGGCATTCCGCGCGTCATCGAGATCGCGCGGCCGCTGTCGATCGGCCTGACGCGGCAGATCAAATGGCCGATCGGCCTCGGCGTCATCGACGGCGACGCCATCGAAATCGTTTATTGGACCGGTACCATCAGCCCGGTGGTTCACACCAATACGGTGCTCGGCAAGCGCCCCGATTTGTTCCGCTTCGCGATGGGCCGCGCCTACATGGCGTTCTGCGGCGACGACGAGCGCGAGCGCCACATCGCGCGCATGCGCAAGCAGATCCCGTGCGAGTTCGGCGCCAAGGAAGAGGCCGCGTTCCGCCAGCACCTCAAGCACGCGCGCAGTGTCGGCTATGCCATGCGCGATCCGCGCACCGAGCCCGCGCGCATGACGACCTTCGCTGTACCGCTGATGGAGAAGGACAAGGTCGCCGCCGTGATGTCGGTGAGCTTCTTCACCTCGTCGGTGCCTCAGAAGGACGTGAAGAAGACGATCCTGAAGCCGCTGATCGAGACGCGGCTCAATATCGAGCACGCGCTCGCTTTCATCAGCGACCGCCCGCATCTCGACGCTTCGGCGCGCCGCGAATACGACGTCAATATCTGAGCTGCAAGACTACTTGAGCACCGGATTGGTCGGGGGCGTTCCGCCTTCGAACAGCGGATCGAACTTGCGGTAGGTCACCTTCCAGCCGTCCGCAGTCTTGATCAGGTGATCGGTCATGTAGGCGATCTGGATCGGCGGATGCGTCGGCAGCACCGGCTTGCCGTCAGCGGCGTAGAGCATCATGAACCAGTGGCAGGTCGCCTTGTCGGGACCGCCGTCGAAGAACGCCTGGAAATTGATGACCGAGTGCACAACGGTGCGGTCGCCGCGATCTTCGCGCCATTTGTAGAACGCGCGGATCTTTTCGCGGCCCTCATAGCTGGTGAGAGAGCCGATGAACTTGGCATCTTCCGTATAGTAGTCCGGCGCGTTGCGGCCCCAGTTGGTGTCGACGTCGTGCCAGTAATCGACCAGCAGTGCGTGAAGCAGATGGGTGAGCTTCAGCCGTTCTTCGTCGAAATGCATCGTCGGTCCTTCACGTGTCTTCCCCCGCTTTGTTAGCAAAGTGCCTACGACGAGTGGGCTTCATTGGCCCCATTTTCGATGCGCGAAATCCGCCTGCGGGTTATCCGCTGCCGTTTCGTCGGGTTCGACCTCGAAGCCGCAGCAATACCCCATAGCGGAGATTCACCACTGTCCGCACAGACAGGCGGCACCGCCTGTCTGTGCGGAGTTGTCGGCGGCATCGAATCCGCGGCCCCGAGGCGCAACGAGCTTTGATGCGGCACCCTGCGAAAAGGATCTCCAAGGCACTCGATGAGCATGGCAGCGGAGAGAGAACCACTCTCTTCATGCTGTCAGCCGGGCGGCGGCCGCAGCCGCTTATAAGTGCTGAGTATCAGCGAGCACCGGCGAGCATTATCAGCACAGTCAGCACCCCGAGCACCGCAATCCACCACTAACATCCTGAAATCATTTGGATTAACGGAGGAGGCTCGGCCGACTCGCGCTGCAAGTTGACACACTCTTTGCCAACTGACAGATTGAGTTTACCCAGATAATCGCCAGCTGACCCTACCCCAGCGACATCTAAGGCATTGTAATTACTTCATTTTTGCTTTAGTTTCTCGTTTGTCGTGGTTTCCGCCCTCGCCGGTCTCCAAAACCGGAAAGAGGCGGAAACCGACCTGGCCGGTCAAGCGACGAAGGACCGGGAAGCGGATGGGGGTCCACATCCCAAAGCGCACCGGTCCGCCCTTACCAAAGGACTGTACCATGGCTGAGCTTCCAGGCGTATTTGTGAAAAAGCCGCGAAAGAAGATCGCGCAGCGGCAACTCGAACTTCGGATGAGGCTGTTCCCCGAGGTTGGGGCGGAATGGCTATGGTCGCGGCACCTACACCACGGCTTCACAACCCTGCCGCGGTGCATGCCGATCATCATGGGCATCATGGATGACTTGGCCAAAGGCCAGCCGGTCTCCATGACGTATCTTGAGCTTTGGTGTCGCTCGTTCGACGAGAATTTTGTCGTGCTCTCTAAACCGCAAAATACCGCGTTTCATGCCGGGTTCAGCGGACAGCGGGCCGAGCGCACGTGGCGTGCGCGCCTTAAGATTTTGGCTGATCTCCACTTCATCGCGTTAAAGGATGGCCCTTCAGGGCCCGCGAGTTACGTCCTTATTTTCAATCCTTACAAGGTGATCGCTTATCATCATGAGGCGAAAACGCCCGGTTTGCGGCAGGACAAGTACCACGCACTGCTGGAGCGCGCGATTGAGGTCGGCGACGAGACGCTAACTCCGCCGACAGCGGCGCAACCCGCCACGGCGACGTAACTGCCCTTGAAGGACTAGACTCAAAATCGAAAAGGGCACCCCTTTCGGAGTGCCCCTCTCTTTAGCAGAACAACCGCGTGATAGCGGCTACCGTCGAGGCCAAATTCGGGGGCACAAGACACCCGATGCCAAGGCGATAAACCGTACCGCTCGGCTGGCTGGCTTCGAAGATAAGAAACAATCCCATTGGGTTGCTCCCATCTCTGCGCGGGGTCCTAACTTAGCCGACATCGCGCGTTGAGCCAGCGGTGGGGATTTTTGGGCGTTTAAATAGCCTACCGGTGCCCCCTACACGCTTCGGCTATTCCGTTGTCGCCCGTGAATTGGGTACGCGTACAAAACCTGTCAAGCAGCAGTCGGAATAAACATTTCAGTGAGTACCAGAAAAAAACTGACTTGACGCTCACAAATCAGATGCCGAGCAAGGCAAATCGAGAAGGTTTCCCACCCGCTGTGCAAAAAGCCCGCCGGCAGCCGTGACGTTTCGCGTTCTTTTTCGATGCGCGAAACAGCCCGGCGGTCAGATATCGAACTTGACGCCCTGGGCAAGCGGCAGCTTGCGGCCGTAGTTCACGGCGCTGGTCTGCCGGCGCATGTAGGATTTCCAGGCATCCGAGCCGCTCTCGCGGCCGCCGCCGGTTTCCTTCTCGCCGCCGAAGGCGCCGCCGATTTCCGCGCCCGACGTGCCCATGTTGACATTGGCGATGCCGCAATCGGAGCCGCGCGCCGACAGGAAGGTTTCGATCTCGCGGATGTCGGTGCCGAAGATGGAGGACGACAGACCCTGCGGCACGCCGTTATGCAGCGCGATGGCCTCGTCGAGGTCCTTGTACTTCAGCACATACAGGATCGGCGCGAAGGTTTCATCGCAGACCGGACCCACCTGCCCCGGCATCTCGACCAGAGCCGGCCGGACGTAGAACGAGTTCGGCCCGTTGATATCGACGCGCTCGCCGCCATGCACCGTGCCGCCGGCTTTCTTGGCCGCGCCGAGCGCGGCTTGCATCGACTCGTAGGCGCGACCGTCGATCAGCGGCCCGACCAGCGCGTCAGAGGTAATCGGATTGCCGATGGAGATCGACTTGTAGACGGAGGCCAGCTTCGGCACGAGCTTGTCATAGACGCTTTCGTGCACGATCAGGCGGCGCATAGTGGTGCAGCGCTGGCCGGCGGTGCCCATGGCGCCGAAGGCGACGGCACGCAAGGTCAGATCGAGATCGGCCGACGGCGTCACGATCGAGGCATTGTTGCCGCCGAGTTCGAGGATGGCGCGGCCGAAGCGGCGCGCCACGCGCTCGCCGACGACGCGGCCCATGCGCGTCGAGCCCGTGGCGGAGACAACCGGCACGCGCGGATCGTCCACCAGCACCTCGCCGATATCGCGACCGCCGATCAACATGGTGAGTAGGCCATCGGGCACGCCGCCAAATTTCTTCGCCGCGCGCGCCGTGATGGCGGCTACCGCCAGCGCGGTGAGCGGCGCCTTCTCCGACGGCTTCCACACGACGGAATCGCCGCAGACAAAAGCGAGCGCCGCATTCCACGACCACACTGCCACGGGGAAATTGAACGCCGAGATGACGCCGACCACGCCGGCCGGATGCCACTGCTCGGTGAGGCGGTGATCCTCGCGCTCCGACTGGATGACGAGACCATAGAGTTGCCGCGACAGGCCGACGGCGAAATCGCAGATGTCGATCATCTCCTGCACTTCGCCAAGGCCTTCCGACGGCGACTTGCCGACCTCGAGGCTGACGAGCTTGCCGAGCGCCGGCTTGGCGGCGCGCAATTCCTCGCCGAGCACGCGCACGAACTCGCCGCGGCGCGGCGCCGGCACCGAGCGCCATTTGAGATAAGCTTCATGCGCCTGACCGATCAGCTTGGCCGCCTCGGCCGCCGTCGTCTCCGGCACCTCGGCCACGAGCGCGCCATCCACCGGCGACACCACTTTCAATGTGCCGCCTTGCATCTGCGCCGGCGTCACGCCGAGCGCATCGAGAACAGTGCGGACTTCGCTGCTGATAGTCGTCATGGCCTGACCTGTTTAAAACCGCGCATCGGCGACATGCGCCACCTGCGCGCCAACCTCGTAGTAGATTTCCTTCGCCGCGCGCAAGGATGCCGCCTGTGGCTCGCTCACCGGCAAAGGCAGATCGGCGTCAGCGACCTTGCCGAGCACAAGATCGGCCAGACAGCGACCGAATACCGTACCGGGCGCGATGCCGCGGCCGTTGTAGCCGCTGAACGAGATGACATTGCGGCCGAGGCGGTGGAAGCGCGGCAGATTGTCGGCGGTCATGCCGATCCAGCCATACCATTCGCTCTCGAAACCGATGCCCCTGAGTTGCGGAAACAGCTTGGTCATGGCGCGGCGGCCCCAGCCGCGATGCACCGGCCCACCGGTGCCGCGCAAGGCGCCGACGCTGCCGAAGATGAAACGGCCTTCCTGGTCGAAGCGGAAGGAACTCAGAATCTCCTTGGTGTCCCACGCGCCCTGCCGCTCGGGCAGGATGGAGCGGCGCAGGTTATCGGAGAGCGGCGGCGTCGCCATGTTGAAATAGGGCAGATGCACCAGCTCGGCGCGCAGTTGCGGCCACAAGGTCGTCGTATAGGCATTGGTGGCGACGATGACCTGCGGCGCAGTGACGGCGCCGCCCGGCGTCGTCAGCCGCCACTGCGCGCCGTCGTCCTGCGCCGCCGTCACCGGGCTCGATGTGTAAATCGTCACGCCGGCGCGCACCGCGGCATGCGCCAGCCCGCGCGCATAGGCGAGCGGCTGAATGGTGCCGGCGCGCTCGTCGAGCAGCGAACCGGCATAAGCGGAAGTGCCGACCTTGCGCGCCGTCTCCGCCGCATCGAGCACACGCACCGCCGCGCCGCGCGCCTGCCATTGCCGCGCGCGCTCCCTGATTTCGGCAAGGCCATCCTCGCCGACCGCGCAATGCAAGGTGCCCTGCCGCTCCGCCTCACATTCGATGCTGTGTTTGTCGATCAGCTCGAACACGGCGCGCGGCGCATTGCCGAGCAGATCGAGCAGGCGCGCGCCGTAAACATCGCCGAGCACGGCCGGCAGTTCGTCCGGCATCACCCACATGCCGGCATTGACCAGCCCGACATTGCGCCCCGAGCCGCCGAAGCCGGCTTCGACCGCTTCCAGCACCACGACCCTGGCGCCGCCTTCGGCCAGATGCAGCGCTGCCGACAGGCCGGTGAAACCGGCGCCGATGATCGCCACATCGGCCTTCACCTCGCCGGCAAGCGACGGCGTCGACGGCGCCGACGGCGCCGAACGCTCCCAAAGCCCGTGGCTGCGCGGATCGCTCTTCATGCGCTCACCAGCAGCGATGCCGCAGTCAGATCCTCGATCGCGGCGCCGACCGACTTGAACAATGTAATCTCGGAGTTATCGCTGCGACCGACCACAGCGCTGCTGGCGAGATCAGTGAGATCGCCGCGAATGGCATCGGCGGTGATCGCGCCTGCCGCCATCGGCTGCAGGATGTCGCCGGCTTCCTTGAGCGCGCCGGCGCGGGTGTCGACGAAGACATTGGCGCGCCGCACGGTGTCATCGTCACATTCGCGCATCTGCGGCGTGAAGGCGCCGACGAGATCGACATGGGTGCCGGGGCGCAGGAGACGCCCCTTCACCAGCGCCTCGGTAGACGTCGTAGCGCAACTGATGATGTCGGCTTGAGTCACGGCCGCGTCGAGATCGCTGACCGCCGTCGCGGCCAAGCCTTTGGCGATGAGCTTCTGCACCAGCGCCGCGGCGCGCTCATCGTTGCGGCCCCACACCAGCACCTTGTCGATCGGCCGCACCGCCGCATGGGCCTCCGGCAGATGATGCGCGAGATGGCCGGTGCCGACCATCAGCAAGGTCGAGCTGTCGGGACGGGACAGATAGGTCGAGGCCAGCGCGGAAGCCGCCGCAGTGCGCCGGTTGGTCAGCGCCTCGCCGTCGATCATGGCGCGCGGCACGCCGGTTTCGCCGTCGAACAGGACATAGAGCGACGACACCGCGCCGAGGCCGCGCGTGGCGTTCTGCGGAAACACAGTGACCAGCTTGACCCCGAGCGTCTTGCCGCGCTGCCAGGCCGGCATCGTGAGAAGGTGCGCGGCCGCACCGCCGAAACCGACGTCGTAGGCCTGCCGCACCGGCATCGCCTCGCCGCCCTGCCCGAAGGCCTCACGCAAGGCGTCGATCAGCGCCGAGTAATCGAGCGCGGCATGGACATCGTCGCCTGAGAAATTGCGCAGCAAGATCGGACCCAGGTTTTCGGAGGCGGCAAGGCTTCCGAGCCACATATCAAGTAGAGAGAGGGACCCTTAGCACGAATGTTCGGGGGGCCTGGCAACCGGCGCAGCCATCCTCAACAGGACCAGCACGTTCACAGCACGTCGCTGCCGGTCGAGGCCGCGGCCTCGCTGCTGACATCCGATAAAGTACGATTTAACGGCTTGGGGGAGATGGTGGGCGCGACAGGGATCGAACCTGTGACCCCTACCATGTCAAGGTAGTGCTCTCCCGCTGAGCTACGCGCCCTACTCGAGGGTGGTCTTTATCGGCTCCGATCCGGGGTGGCAAGGGCCTGCCGGAGGTCCCGGCAGCCGGATAGGGAGCCGCCGGCGGCCCCTCAGGCCGCCAGCATCTTGTGGACCTCGTTGACGAGGTCGCGCAGGTGGACGGGCTTGGACAGCACCTTGGCCTGCTTCGGCGCGGTCGAATCCGCGTTCAGGGCCACGGCGGCAAAGCCGGTGATGAACATGATCTTGATGTCGGGGTCGAGTTCGGCAGCCCGGCGGGCGAGTTCGATCCCGTCCATTTCCGGCATCACGATATCGGTCAGTAGCAGCTCGAAAGGTTCCTCGCGCAGCCGCTGGTAGGCCGACAGACCGTTGTCGTAGGAGGTCACGTCGAAACCGGCGTTTTGCAGCGCCTTGACCAAAAAGCGCCGCATATCGGTGTCGTCTTCGGCCAGCAGAATCTTCGACATTGGACCTTCCAGCGTCCCTAATCTCCGGCCTCGACGGGCCGGCCCCGGAAGCCCCATAAGACTTGTCCCGGGTAAATAACGGGTGAACCCCAAGCTTTGCTTGGCATTACCTCTCCACGGATGGACAATAGAGTGTATCCCATGGCCAAAACAGGGCCGTGACCCCGCGCCGCCGACGGCACGACCGGCCCCCGGATCGACCCTCCCGGGACGCCGCCCGGACGACCTCTTGGAAGACAATTGGGACTGCCGACGATCCATGAGTGAATTTCGCGCCTCCGCCGACCTTGAGGACTTCGACCCGCCGTTCGAGATCGTCGAGCCGGAGGTGATCGGCGGGCCGCTGTTGTTCAATTCGCCGCATTCCGGCTCGATCTATCCCGAGACCTTCCTGCGCCAGTCGCAACTCGAAGTCGCCACCTTGCGGCGCTCCGAGGATTCCTTTGTCGACGAACTGTTCGCCGGCGTCGTGCACCAGGGCTATCCGCTGATGCATGCGCATTTCCCGCGCTGCTTCGTCGACGTGAACCGCGAGCCCTACGAGCTCGACCCGCGCATGTTCGAGGGACGGCTGCCGTCCTTCGCCAATACGCGCTCGATGCGGGTCGCCGGCGGGCTCGGCACCGTGGCGCGGGTCGTCGGCGACGCCCAGGAAATCTACGGCCGGCGCATTCCGGTCGACGAAGCGCTGGCGCGCATCGAAAGCCTGTACAAGCCCTATCACCGCGCGCTGCGGCGGCTGTTTTCCAAGCTGCACCGGGATTTCGGCTACGCCATCCTGATCGACTGCCACTCCATGCCCTCGACCGCGGGGCACCGGGACGAACGGCCGCGGCCGGAATTCGTCATCGGCGACCGCTATGGCACGAGCTGCACCGGCGCGGTGACGGAAGTGGTCGAGCAGGCTCTGCGCGAAATGGGTTACACCGTGAGCCGCAACAAGCCTTATGCCGGCGGCTTCATCACCGAGCATTACGGCAATCCGGCCGCCGGGCTGCATGCGCTGCAGCTCGAGATCAACCGCGCGCTCTACATGGACGAGCGGCGCCACGAGCGCACCGCCGGCTTCGACCGCTTGTCGCTCGACCTACGAAAGCTCTCGGACTGTGTTGGCGAAATTCCGCCTGAGGAATTGCAGCCCTACCGCGCGGCCGCTGAATAAGCCTTAGCCGCCGGCGGTGAGCGTTCCGCCCCCCGTCAAGCGGGCAAGAAAAAAGGGCCGCTCGCAATGCAAGCGGCCCAAGTCTAGGGAGGAAACGCCCAAGGAGGGCAACGGTATCGCTACCGCATTGCGGTAAGATACGCCGCACCGCACAAAACGCAAGGCTTGATAGGCGTTTTCCCATGCACTAGACGCATAACGGGACGCCGAAATCGCTATATATTCTTTTGGGCTATGCGCAAATGTTGCGACCACTTCGATTGCATCGCAACAAACTGTCGTGCTCCGCGGCCCGGGAGACATTTCACGAAAAAACGCCGCTCTGGCAATTGAAGCCGGGTTTCTGCGACTCTGGCGAGCGCGCATGCGGCCAGTAGAGCCTTCGAAGGGATAGTAGAACGACCATGACGGCCATCGACTTCACCGGTTTCGTGGACAAACTGGCGACCGCGTCCGGCGACACGATCATGCCGTTCTTCCGATCGGCGCTGACGGTCGAGAACAAGAAGGCCGGTGGTTTCGATCCCGTCACCGCTGCCGACCGCGCCGCGGAAGAAGCGATGCGCGACCTGATCCGCAAGGCCTTTCCCGAGCACGGCATTCTCGGTGAGGAATACGGCTCCGAACACAACGACGCCGAATATGTCTGGGTGCTCGACCCGATCGACGGCACCAAATCGTTCATCTCGGGCATGGTGGCCTGGGGCACGCTGATCGGCCTGATGCGCTTTGGCGAGCCGGTCTACGGCATGATGCACCAGCCCTTCACCCGCGAGCGCTTCTCCGGCGACAACGGCGCGGCGCTCTATCGCGGCCCGGGCGGAAACCGCAGTCTCAATGTCCGGGCCTGTGCCGGGCTCGACGACGCTCTCACGTTCACCACCAGCCCCTTGCTGATGAAAGAGGCGGACCGCACCCAGTTCCGCAAGGTCGAAGACAAGGTGAAACTGTCGCGCTACGGCGGCGATTGCTACGCCTACTGCATGCTGGCGGCCGGGCAGATCGATCTCGTCATCGAGACCGAACTGAAGCCTTACGACATCGTCGCGCTGATCCCGATCATCCACGGGGCCGGCGGCATCATCACGACCTGGGAGGGCGCCCCTGCGCAAGGCGGCGGCCGCGTCGTCGTCGCCGGCGACAAGCGCGTGCATGAGGCAGCGCTGGAAGTATTGAACCGAGGGTGATCCAAATACTGAGCGACGCCGTATGCGGATCATGGAATCCGCAATACGTCGTCACTTCGGAACCACCTCAAGCCGGCGGCTTGTTGCCGTGGCACTGGCTTGCGTAACCGGAATAGGCGTGCCGTCATCTGCGTTTGCGAGCGGCAGCGATATTTTCGGCACCTGGCTGCGCGACGATGGCAATGCCCACGTCCGCGTCGCGGCGTGCGGCAATATCATCTGTGCCACCAATCTCTGGATTCGCGATCCCGCCAAGCAAGGCGAAAAGGTCGGTGACCGGCTTGAATTCAGCATCAAACGTGATGGCGCAGGCTGGCGCGGCGAGGCTTACGATCCGCAGCGCAAACTGAATTTTTCAGCATCGCTTTCGGCGGAAGGCGATTCAATGACGACAAAAGGCTGCATGTTGGCTGTGGTCTGCCGAACGACCAATTGGCAACGATTACCCGGCGCGAACGCCGCTCAATAGCGCGGCGTGCCGGGAACGAAGGCGTCGAAAGCGGCCCAGAACTGGGCGCGGAATTGATCCTGCTCCTGCAGGATCTCGTGGCGCGAGCCGGGCAGGATGAGATGACGGCCCGCCAGCAGGTACATGCCGAAATCCTCGATCGCGGGCGTCCACACCACCTGATCATAACCCGCGGCGACCAGCAGCATCGGCTGGCGAATGTGCGCCGCATATGACGGGTTGCTGAAGTCCCGCATCTGCCGCAACGCCGCGTCGGCCCAGGCGATGGTTGGCGGTCCGAGCGCGAGATCCGGCTCCTCGGCGACGATCGCCAGGTTGCGCGCGAAACGCACCGGATCGGAGGTCAGAACATTGCCAACGAAATCCTCAGGGCCGGAGGGTTGTTTGTCGCCGCCCGGGATGTAGGCACCACCTCTACCCAGCCAGCGCATTGCCCGCGCCATCGGCCCCGCCATGCCGGAGAACCGTGTCGGCGGGAGGGCGAGCATCGGCGCGGACAGAACGACGCGCTCGAACCACCGCCTTCCGTCATGACAGGCGCGGATCGCCACCGCGCCGCCCATCGAATGGCCAAGGACGAAGAACGGCGGCGGGCAGTCCGGCAACACCACCTGTTCCATGATGGTGTCGAGGTCCATCGCGTATTGCGCGAAGTTGCGGACATGACCCTTGCGCCGGTCATCGAGCGCGCGGTCGGACAGGCCCTGCCCGCGCCAGTCGAAGGTCGCGACCGCAAAGCCCCGCGCGCGCAGGTCGCGCACCGTCTCGAAATACTTCTCGATGAACTCGGCGCGGCCCTGGAGAATGACCACCGTGCCCTTGCGCCCCGGCGGCGGTTCCCAGCGGCCATAGCGCAGCGACACGCCGTCCGGCGTCTTGACGACGCCAGCAAGGCCATTCTCGGGCACCGGATTGGCCGGGATGGAAACGAATTTCATGAAGAATCAAACTGCGCGCGGCGACGTCCAAGGCGTTATAGGCTATGGACCGGCAAAGTGTGAGCCGGATTTGAAACCGGCCCGCCCCCGGAGGGCGGGCCTTAAAATCACTATATTTCAGTAACTTAATTGGCCGCCGCCGGCCCCTTGAAGGGCCGAAAAACTCCCCCATATCAGAAAAGCGCAGGCCACTTCTTGGCTGCGCGCGGGTCATGGGTCCGGCCGATCGGCGGACCGCCCGAAGACCAAACCGCAAGTCGCTCACAGGAGGACTTTGATATGCGTACTTTCGATCTCTCTCCCCTTTACCGTTCCACCGTCGGCTTCGACCGGCTGTTCTCGATGCTCGACGGCTTTGAAGCCGCGCCGGGCTATCCGCCCTACAACATCGAGCGCACCGGCGAGAACGCCTACCGCATCACCGTCGCGGTGGCGGGCTTCGGTGAGAACGAGCTTTCGATCGAATCGAAAGAAAACACCCTGACCATCAAGGGCGCCAAGCAGGCGCAGACCACGCAGAACGGCGAGGTGCTCTACCAGGGCATCGCGGCGCGCGCCTTCGAGCGCGTATTCCAGCTTGCCGATTATGTGACGGTGAAGAACGCCGCCCTCGAGAACGGCTTGCTGCACGTCGATCTCGTGCGCGAAATCCCCGAGGCCAAGAAGCCGCGCCAGATCCCGATCGGCAACGCTCAGCCCCAGGTGGTCGAAAACAAGGTCGCTGCCTGACGGCAACGCCTGACCTCCAGAATGCAGAAAGCGCCCCGGATGCCCCGGGGCGCTTTTTTCGTGTCAGCGTTTTGTCCTTCTCGATTCGGCCTTCTGAACGACACTGTGATACTTGACGAGTGCGCGGATGATTTAGCCGCTTGTCGGAATTGCAGCTCCTATGATCCAGCTACTCGCCGCTCAATCGCCCATCGAAACCAGACGGCTATTTTTGCGAGTCTTGGAGGTCGCCGATGCCGAAGCTTTCCGCGTCATGACGGACGAACCGGTCATCACTGACAACATTCATTTTCTGACCACGCCTTTCACTCTGGCGGACGCCCAAAGACTTATTGAAGGTGATGGTGGCGGCCGCGATTGCTTCTGGGGCGTTTGGAGGCGCGACAATTTCACACTGATCGGCACCGTAGGCACGCACCTGAAGGGCACCGACGAAATTGAAATTGGCTACTGGTTCGCCGGTTCGGCCCACGGTCACGGCTTTGGCACAGAAGCCGTCGCGGCAATGCTAAGCGCTATCCGGGAAGTGTACGCTGATCGCCAAATTCTCGCCGAGTGCCGCCCCGAGAACAACGCATCGTGGCGTCTGTTGGAGAAGGTCGGTTTCCGAGCGGATGGTCGCGACGGTCAACGCGTCGGGCGGAGACGGCTCGTGCATTCTCGGAGCCCATGAGAAATCCGCGCTAGTAACGCGCGATTAATCCCTCGGCTCGGGCGGCGCGAGCTTCGGATCGCCCGGCGGCGGCAAATGGTCATCGTTATCGTCGACTGCCTGCGGCAGCGCGAGCGCCGGCTCGCCTAGCTCAACGGCTGGCGCGGCGGCGACGGGTCTGGCAGCAGGCGCCGGCATTGGCGGCGGCGTGAAGCTCGTCAGCGGCGGCGGCGCTTCCGGGAGCGGCTGGCCGAAACGCGGCGTCGGTTTGAGCGGTGTCGGTCCGTCATGAATCGACGGGGTCGGTGGTGGCGGCGGCGCGCTCAGCAGCGCGCGCTTCGGCCCGGTCGGTTCAGGCTCCGGCGGTGGCGGCGGTTCGGGCAATGAGACACTGAACGGCCGGCGTCGCTCGCGGGAGTCGGTCTTTTTCGTCGGCGGTTTCGCGCGCGGCGGGGCGGGTCTTTCGACACGCCGCGGCCGCTGCGGCACTGCAGTCTCTTCGTCATCGTCCACGTCAGACCCGTGCAAGCTGGCCTGCGTGCGGCGCAATTCATCGCCCGGCTGCGGCACATGAATGATGCGCGGATTGCTGAGCGTGGAATAGGTGTCGGCCAACGCCATCGCGCTTGCGGTTACGAAAGCCGCCGCCGCCAGTGCGATGGTGAGCGCCCTTTTCAATCAACGCCTCACAACTCGGCGGATCAGGTGATCGAGCGACGCCGCGCCGGGGCCCTGCGAAATCAGAACCAGCAGAATGGCGGCCCAGTAAATCTGCGCCGTCGCCATGGGATCAGGCGCGACGAAGGCCAGGATCATCGCCGTGATGACCAGCAGGCCGAGCGCGGCAAAGCGCGTGCCGAGCCCGATCACCAGCATGATCGGCAGAATGAACTCGGCGTAGCTCACAAGATAGGCCGCGATCGCCGAAGGCACCGGCACCAGGGAATATTGCGTGGCGAAGGCAGAGAATGTCTCCGAGCGCACCGACGTCGGCACGGTGACGGCGAAATTCCATCCGGTCAGGTAGTAGTTGGTCACCTCGGCGACATTGACCGGCAGCCGGATGCCGTCAACGCGGGTCTGACCGTCGAGGAAGAACACCCGCGCCATCATAAGACGCAGCACGAAGGCCACGGCGGCGTAGGGAACGAAGGCGCAGGCCGAAACGAAGCTCTCGACCAGATTGACCAGGATCGGGCGCTGCGAGCGGCGCGCGCGCTCATCGGCCCGGCGGGCGATCGCAGCGCTGGCGGACAGCCCGGCGGCGACCGCCGGCGACTGCCGGACGATGTGGTTGGCAGAGAGGTCGAGCGGCGCCGGCGCGATCGCCGTCAGCCGGTTGGCAAGCCGCTCCATGGCAGCGGCGCCTGCGGCCCGGTCGGCCATCATCTGCGCATTGGCATGGGACATGAGAGATCTCCGAAATTAGGGAGACACCATATCGGGGCGCCAAAAACGCGCCGCTGTTTCCCGTTTTCACCATTAAACGGTTAATCGGGGGCCGTTTTCAGGGCGGGGATACCGCAGACGCAATGGCGTTGCGCGAAAGAGCCCTGCCGTGGTCTTGTTCTTGCTTCGGCGGAAGGCACGCCCGCAACAAATCGCAAGGTTCGAGCAATTCCAGCATGGACCGGCCTTGTGCGGCGGGGCAAAATTTGGCATGGTCTATTAGGACAGTATTGCTGTCCTAATGGTGCAGCCGCGGTGACCGCTGATTGAAAGCGGGCGGGGATCGCGGGCGCCCAACGGGAGCAGCCGCGCTCGGCAATCGGGCAAGGGGCGTGCGCCTTCTTTAGATCGGTTACGCTTGCCAGCGGGCCCTTTCAAGGCTGCATGACGCAGCCTGACGACAAGGGTCGGGGTCAAGACAGGTGCGCCGGGGTCGAATCCGGCAGGGGTAGGATGACGATGAGCCACGGAACGAAGAGCACGAAGTTTGGCGGACGCACGGTGGAAGCATCGCTGCGCGACAAACGTGCGTCCGTCGGCGAGTCTTCTGCACCCTTCATGGGTTCGACCGCCGATCCGGGCGTACCCGCGCCCATGGGGCTCTACGATCCCGCGCTCGACACGGACGCCTGCGGCGTCGGCTTCATTGCCAACATCAAGGGCGTGAAGTCGCACGCGATCATCGAGGATGGTCTGCGCATTCTGTGCAATCTCGAGCACCGCGGCGCCACCGGTGCGGACCCGCGCATGGGCGACGGCGCCGGCATCCTGGTGCAGATCCCGCACAAGTTCTTCGCCAAGGAAGCCAGGAAGCTCGGCTTCGAACTGCCGGCCCCCGGCCAATACGCCGTCGGCCAGCTGTTCATGCCGCACGAGGCCAACTGGCAGGAGATCATCCGCGACATCTACGCCGACGTCATCGAGCGCGAAGGCCTCACTCTGCTCGGCTGGCGCAATGTGCCGAAGGACAATGCCTCGCTCGGCGAGTCGGTAAAGCCGACCGAGCCGGTGCACATGCAGGTCTTCATCGGCCTCGGCCAGAAGAAGCTGACCGAGGACGAATTCGAGCGCCGTCTCTATATCCTGCGCAAGTCGATCTCGAACGCGATCTATCGCCGCCGCGAGCGCCGCACCTCGAGCTATTACCCGGTGTCGATCTCGTGCCGCACCGTCGTCTACAAGGGCATGTTCCTCGCCGACCAGCTCGGCAGCTACTACCCGGACCTGCACGACCCGGATTTCGAGTCGGCGATCGCGCTGGTGCATCAGCGCTTCTCGACCAACACCTTCCCGGCCTGGTCGCTGGCGCATCCGTACCGCTATCTGGCGCACAACGGCGAAATCAACACCTTGCGCGGCAACGTCAACTGGATGGCGGCGCGTCAGGCATCGGTGTCGTCGCCGCTGTTCGGCAAGGACATCAAGCGGCTGTGGCCGATCTCCTATGAAGGCCAGTCGGACACCGCCTGCTTCGACAACGCGCTCGAATTCCTGGTGCAGGGCGGCTACTCGCTCGCCCACGCCATGATGATGCTGGTGCCGGAAGCCTGGGCGGGCAACCCGCTCATGGACGAGGAGCGCCGCGCTTTCTACGAATACAACGCCGCGCTGATGGAGCCGTGGGACGGCCCGGCCGCGCTCGCCTTCACCGACGGCCGCCAGATCGGCGCCACGCTCGACCGCAACGGCCTGCGTCCAGCGCGTTATTTCCTGACGCGCGACGATCGCATCATCATGGCCTCGGAAATGGGCGTGCTGCCGATTCCGGAGAAGGACATCGTCAAGAAGTGGCGCCTGCAGCCGGGCAAGATGCTGCTCGTGGATCTCGCCGAAGGCCGCGTCATTCCCGACGAGGAACTCAAGGCGACGCTCGCCAAGAGCCACCCCTACAAGGAATGGCTCGACCGCACGCAGATCGTGCTCGAGGAACTGCCGGGCACCGCGAACGGCGCGCCGAAGTCGAACCTGTCGCTGCTCGATCGCCAACAGCTGTTCGGCTACACCCAGGAAGACATCAAGCTCCTGATGGCGCCGATGGGCGCCACCGGCGAGGAAGCCATCGGCTCGATGGGCAATGACACGCCAATCTCGGCGATGTCGGACAAGCCGAAGCCGCTGTTCACCTACTTCAAGCAGAACTTCGCGCAGGTGACGAACCCGCCGATCGATCCGATCCGCGAAGAGCTGGTGATGAGCCTGGTCTCGATCATCGGGCCGCGGCCGAACATCCTCGACCACGAGGGCATGTCGAACACCAAGCGTCTCGAGGTCCGCCAGCCGATCCTGACCAACAGCGACCTGGAAAAGATCCGCTCGATCTCGGAGATGACCGGCGACCACTTCAAGTCGCTCACCTTCGACATGACCTACCCGGCCGACCACGGCCCCGAGGGCATGGACTGGGCGATCGACGAGCTGTGCGTGCGCGCCGAGGAAGAAGTCGACGGCGGCTGCAACATTCTCATCCTGTCGGACCGCAAGGCCTCCGCCGAGCGCATTCCGATTCCGGCGCTGCTCGCCTGCGCCGCCGTGCATCATCACCTGATCCGCAAGGGCTTGCGCACCTCGGTCGGCCTGGTGCTAGAAACCGCCGAGCCGCGCGAGGTGCATCACTTCGCCTGTCTCGCCGGCTACGGCGCCGAGGCGATCAACCCCTATCTCGCCTTCGAGACCCTGTCGGCGATGAAGGACCAGCTGCCCGGCAATCTCGACGATTACGAGCTGACCAAGCGCTACATCAAGGCGATCGACAAGGGCCTGCTCAAGGTCATGTCCAAGATGGGCATCTCGACCTACCAGTCCTATTGCGGCGCGCAGATCTTCGACGCCGTCGGCCTGAAGAAGGAGTTCGTCGACAAGTACTTCACCGGCACGCACACGCAGATCGAAGGCGTCGGCCTGACCGAGATCGCCGAAGAGACCGTGCGCCGCCATCGCGCCGCCTTCTCCGACGCTCCGATCTATCGTTCGATGCTCGACGTCGGCGGCGACTATGCCGTGCGCGTGCGCGGCGAGGATCACGTCTGGACCGCCGAGACCGTCAAGGAGCTGCAGCACGCCGTGCGCGGCAACTCGGTCGAGCGCTACCGCGCCTTCGCCAAGGCGATCAACGACCAGAGCGAAAAGCTGCTCACCATCCGCGGCCTGTTCACCATCAAGTCGGCGGAGTCGGACGGCCGCAAGCCGGTGCCGATCGACGAGGTCGAACCCGCCAAGGACATCGTCAAGCGCTTCTCGACCGGCGCCATGTCGTTCGGCTCGATCTCGCGAGAGGCGCACACCACGCTCGCCATCGCCATGAACCGCATCGGCGGCAAGTCGAACACTGGTGAGGGCGGCGAGGAGCCGGATCGCTTCAAGCCGTTGCCGAACGGCGACTCGATGCGCTCGGCCATCAAGCAGGTGGCCTCGGGCCGCTTCGGCGTCACCACCGAGTATCTGGTCAACTCCGACCTGATCCAGATCAAGATGGCGCAGGGCGCCAAGCCCGGCGAAGGCGGCCAGCTGCCCGGCCACAAGGTCGACAAGACCATCGCCAAGGTGCGCCACTCGACGCCGGGCGTCGGCCTGATTTCGCCGCCGCCGCACCACGACATCTATTCGATCGAGGATCTGGCGCAGCTCATCTACGACCTCAAGAACGTCAATCCGACGGGCGACGTGTCGGTGAAGCTCGTCTCCGAGATCGGCGTCGGCACCGTTGCCGCCGGCGTGTCCAAGGCACGGGCCGACCACGTCACCATTTCCGGTTACGAGGGCGGCACCGGTGCCTCTCCCCTCACCTCGCTCAAGCATGCCGGTTCACCGTGGGAAATCGGCCTCGCCGAAACGCATCAGACGCTGGTCGCCAACCGCCTGCGCTCGCGCATCGCGGTGCAGGTCGACGGCGGTCTGCGCACCGGCCGTGACGTCGTCATCGGCGCGCTCTTGGGCGCCGACGAGTTCGGCTTTGCCACCGCGCCGCTGATCGCGGCCGGCTGCATCATGATGCGCAAGTGTCACCTGAACACCTGCCCGGTCGGCGTCGCGACGCAGGACCCGGTGCTGCGCGCCCGCTTCAAGGGCCAGCCCGAGCACGTGATCAACTACTTCTTCTTCGTCGCCGAGGAAGTGCGCGAGATCATGGCCGAGCTCGGCTATCGCAAGATGGACGAGATGGTCGGCCAGTTGCAGATGCTCGACCAGCGCCGCCTCGTCGCGCACTGGAAGGCCAAGGGTCTCGACTTCTCCAAACTGTTCATGAAGCCGAAGGCCGACGCCAAGACGCCGATCTATCACTGCGAGAAGCAGGACCATCACCTCGAGGCCGTGCTGGACCGCAAGCTGATCGCCGAGGCGCAGGCCGCGCTCGACCGCGGCGCGCCGGTGCGCCTGCAGACGGCGATCAACTCGACCAACCGCTCGACCGGCGCCATGCTGTCGGGCGAAGTCGCCAAACGCTACGGCCATGACGGCCTGCCGGACTCGACCATCCATGTCCGCCTCACCGGCACCGCCGGTCAGGCCTTCGGCGCCTGGCTCGCCAAGGGCGTGACCTTCGAACTCGAGGGCGACGCCAACGACTATGTCGGCAAGGGCCTGTCGGGCGGCCGCATCATCATCCGTCCGCCTGCGGATTCCGGCATCGTGCCGGAAGAGTCGATCATCGTCGGCAACACCGTGATGTACGGCGCCATTGCCGGCGAGTGCTACTTCCGCGGCGTCGCCGGCGAACGCTTCGCCGTGCGCAACTCCGGCGCCACCGTCGTTGTCGAAGGCACCGGCGACCATGGCTGCGAATACATGACCGGCGGCATCGTTGTCGTGCTCGGACGGACCGGCCGCAACTTCGCCGCCGGCATGTCGGGCGGCATCGCTTATGTGCTCGACGAGGACAACACGTTCCAGTCGCGCTGCAACATGGCGATGGTCGCGCTCGAACCCGTTCCCGAAGAGGAAGCGATCGCCGAGAAGGAATTCGGCCATCAGCTCGAGACCAGCGGCATGGTCGATGTCATGTCGGACCTCACCACCATGGATGCCGAGCGGCTCAAGAAGCTGATCTCGGACCACGCGCGCTACACCGGCTCGGCGCGGGCGAAAGCCATCCTTGCCGATTGGGCGCGTTATCGTCCCCTGTTCAAGAAAGTGATGCCGGTCGAATTCGCCCGCGCGCTCGCTGAAATGGCAAAGGAAAAGGCCGCGACCATGCAGGCGGCAGAGTAACGATGGGCAAGATTACCGGATTTCTCGAGTTCGAACGCCACGATCGCAAGTACGCTCCCGTCGAGGAGCGTATCAAACACTATCGTGAATTCGTCGTGCCGCTGGCCGAAGGCGAAGTGCGCCAGCAGGCCGCGCGTTGCATGGATTGCGGCGTGCCCTATTGCCACGGCACCAGCCGCATCACCGGCCAGCCGACCGGCTGCCCGGTCAACAACCAGATCCCGGACTGGAACGATCTGGTCTACCGCGGCGAATGGGACGAGGCGGCGCGCAACCTGCACTCGACCAATAACTTCCCCGAAGTGACGGGCCGCGTCTGCCCGGCGCCGTGCGAAGCGTCCTGCACGCTCAATATCGAGGACACGCCGGTCACCATCAAGACCATCGAGTGCGAGATCGCCGATCGCGCCATCGCGCAGGGCCTCAAGCCCGAGGTGGCCGCGCACAAGACCGGCAAGAAAGTCGCCGTCGTCGGTTCGGGCCCGGCCGGCATGGCCTGCGCACAGCAGCTCGCCCGCGCCGGCCACGATGTGCATCTCTATGAACGCTGGGCCAAGGCCGGCGGCCTGATGCGCTACGGCATTCCGGACTTCAAGATGGAGAAGGTCCATATCGACCGCCGCGTCGCGCAGATGCAGGCCGAGGGCGTGACCTTCCACTACGGCGTCCATGTCGGCGTCGATCTGCCGGTCGAGAAGCTCACGGCCGAATATGATGCGGTGGTGCTGTCGGGCGGCTCGGAAAAGCCGCGCGACCTGCCGATCCCGGGCCGCGAGCTCAAGGGCATCCACTTCGCCATGGATTTCCTGCCGCAGCAGAACCGCCGCGTCGGCAACGAGCCGCTCGGTTCAGTCGAGCCGATCCTGGCGACCGGCAAGAAGGTCGTCGTCATCGGCGGCGGCGATACCGGTTCGGACTGCATCGGCACCTCGATCCGTCAGGGCGCCGTGTCGGTGACCAACTTCGAGATCATGCCGGCGCCGCCGGAGAAGGAAAACAAGGACCTGACCTGGCCGAATTGGCCGCTCAAGATGCGCACCTCCTCGAGCCACCTGGAAGGCGCCAAGCGCGATTTCGCGGTCGGCACGCTGAAATTCTCGGGCGAGAACGGTCAGGTGAAAAAGCTGCACTGCGCGCATCTCGATGACAAGTTCAAGCCGGTGCCTGGCTCCGAGTTCGAGATCGAGGCCGATCTGGTGCTGCTGGCCATGGGCTTCGTGCATCCGGTGCACGAGGGCATGCTGAAGTCGCTCGACGTCGCGCTCGACCAGCGCGGCAATGTGGTCGCCGACACGCTCGGCTATCTGACGTCCATTCCGAAAGTGTTCGCCGCGGGCGATATGCGACGCGGCCAGTCGCTGGTCGTCTGGGCGATCCGTGAAGGCCGCCAGTGCGCGCACGCCGTCGACAAATTCCTGATGGGCTCGACAACGCTGCCGCGCTAAACGCCGGCGCATTCGACAAATAAGAAGCCCCGCGCAAGCGGGGCTTTTTATTCAGTCATCGCCTTTACCGGAACAGGCCGAACAATCCGCCGTCGTCGCGGCGGCGCGGCGGTTGTTGCGCGATGCCTTGCGGCGGGCGCGGCGCGCGCGGATCGATCACCTGCTGTTGCTGCGGCGGGCGCGGCCGGTTGTCGGATGCGGGCGGCGCCCGGGGCCGCTCGGCGGCGCGGGGCTGGGACGCTGGAGGCTTCGGTTCAACGGCAGCAGGCTTGACGTCAACGGGTTTCGGCGCGGCCGGCTTGTTCTCAGGTTTGGCCTGAGGCTCGGGCGCGGCAATCGAAGCCGGCGCTTGCGGCACCGCGGTTGCCGGTGCGGGCGTCGCAGCCGGGGGCGTTACCGCCGCCGCCTTCGGCGCGGCCGGCTGAACCGGCGCAGCGGGCGCCGCCACCGGAGGCTGCGGCTTGGGCCGTTCGCTGCCGGGCGGCCAGATAAAATCGTCGGCGCGGCCGGGCGCCGGCGTCAGAGCATCGCCCTTCACCAGTACGGCCGGGGCCGACGCATCGGCGCGCGCATTCGCGGCCATGCC
>Ga0180223_1000880_pt1 | contig 29334 bp, 26 predicted proteins | sample eDN5th30CKraftOP_FD_151337 | JGI IMG/M metagenome (GOLD analysis project Ga0180223, IMG submission 151337) | Enriched Organic Plus compost microbial communities from Emeryville, California, USA - eDNA 5th pass 30_C Kraft OP (version 2) (version 2) ... | reverse complement strand
ATCTTCGCCCATAACGATCCGGCCGATCTGCGCCGCAAGCTCGCCGCGCTCGACCCGGCCCGGCCCAAGCTGATCGCCTTCGAGTCCGTCTATTCGATGGATGGCGACATCGCCCCGCTCGCGGAATTCTGCGACATCGCCGAGGCGTTCGGCGCCATGACCTATTGCGACGAGGTCCACGCCGTCGGCCTCTACGGCGCGCGCGGCGGCGGCGTCTCGGAGCGCGACGGGCTGGCGGACCGGCTGACCCTGATCCAGGGCACGCTGGCGAAGTCCTTCGGCGTGATCGGCGGCTACATCGCCGGCTCGGCGGCGCTCTGCGACTTCATCCGCAGCTTCGCCTCCGGCTTCATCTTCTCCAGCTCGCTGCCGCCGGCGGTGGCGGCCGGCGCCATCGCCGCGATCCGCCATCTCAAGGAGAGCTCGGCCGAGCGCGAGCGCCAGCAGGACCGCGTCCTGGCATTGCGGGGCAAGCTCGACGCCGCCGGCATCCCGCATCTGCCCAATCCCAGCCATATCGTGCCGGTGATGGTCGGCGAGGCCAAGGCCTGCAAGTCGATCAGCGACGAGCTGCTGGCGCGCTTCGACATCTATGTCCAGCCGATCAACTACCCGACCGTGCCGCGCGGCACCGAGCGGCTGCGGATCACGCCCTCGCCCTTCCATTCCGACGCCGATATCGACCGGCTGGTCTCGGCGCTCGGCCAGATCTGGGCGCGGGACGGGCTGAGGCGGGCGGCCTGAGGCCGCCCTCCGGCTCCCTCAGCCCCTTTTCGCGACGATCATCAGGATCGCGCTCAGCAGGCCGAAGACCGTGGCGACGAAGGCCAGGATCAGAGTGCTCGCCCAGAACGGGAAGAAGCCGTCGATCCGCGCCTGTTCGGGCGCCGCCGCATCGTAGATCACGCCCACCGGATCGCCGACCCGATAGGCTGGCGGATTGGTCGCCCAGGAGGTCGCGAAGGTGACGGCCCGGCCTTGCGCGGTGCGGAAGCTCACCACCGGGCGATAGGTCGAATCGCCGTCGCGCCGCATCTCGACGACGCGGCCCATCGCATGATCCGCCAGAACCTGCAGGCGCCGGTTCTCCCGGTAGCTGAGGAAGCAGGCGGTCGCCAGGACGACCGCGACGATGCCGAAGAGGCAGCCGACGCGCCAGAACAGGAGCCTGCCGGTCCAGGCCCGCCCGGCCTCCAGCCTCGCTGGCTCGGCTTTTCTGCGGCTTTCCCCCATTCCGCCGCGGCGCCGCCCTCAGAGATTGAAGACGCGGTGCGGGACGAACTCGCCGTTCTCGACCGAGCCGGTGGCGATCAGCGTGCCGGCGCAGGTGGCGTAGGCGGCCTGCAGTTCGACCGGCGCCCCGGCGCCGCGCAGCAGGGCGCTCTGGCCGCGCTTGAGGCGGTTGGCCGCGTCGCGGTGGAGCACCACCTCGGGGATCAGAGTGAGCGCGGCCTTGACCGGCTGCAGTGCCGCCAGGGCGCTCTCCGGGCTCTCCCGCAGGGTCTCGACGCCCGCCGCCTCGGCGACCGTGAAGGGGCCGACGCGGGTCCGGCGCAGATGCGCGACATGGCCGAGGCAGCCCAGCGCCAGGCCGAGGTCGCGGGCGATGGCGCGGACATAGGTGCCCTTGCCGCACTCGGCCTCGAAGGTGGTGGTGGCGCCGTCATGACTGACGATCACCAGCGAATCGATCTCGACGGGCCGCGCCTCCAGCTCGACCTCCTCGCCGTCGCGCGCCAGATCATAGGCGCGTTCGCCGGCGATCTTGATCGCCGAGAATTTCGGCGGCGTCTGCAGGATCGTGCCGGTGAAGCGCGGCAGCAGGGCCGCGATCGCGGCCTCCTCCGGACGCTTCTCCGAGGTCGCGATCACCCGGCCCTCGGTGTCGTCGGTGTCGGTCTGCGTGCCCCAGGCCACGGTGAACTGATAGGCCTTGCGGCCGTCCATGACGAAAGGAACGGTCTTGGTCGCCTCGCCCAGCGCGATCGGCAGGAGGCCCGAGGCGAGCGGGTCGAGCGTGCCGGCATGGCCGGCCTTCTTGGCGGAGAAGGCGCGCTTGACGACGCTGACCGCATGGGTCGAGGTCATGCCGATCGGCTTGTCGAGCACGACCCAGCCATGGACGTCGCGCTTCTTGGGGCGCGGCGCCGGCGCGGCATCCCCGACGGTCTCGGATGGGTTCTCAGCGGTCATCGTCACGGCCGTCGTCTTTTTCGTGGTCCTGGTCGATCTTCAGGCGCTGGATCTGCGTGTCGCGGCGCACCGCGTCGGAATCGAGCAGCGCGTCGATGCGCTCGGCCTCGGCGAAGCTCTCATCGGCGCGGAAGCGGATGTCCGGCGCGTATTTCAGGTTCACCCGATGGGCGATCTCGCCGCGGATATAGCGCTTGTGGCTCTCGAGCGCCTTGAGCACCGGCGCGACGTCCTGCCCGCCGAGCGGCATGATGTAGGCGGTGGCGAGCTTGAGATCGGGCGAGAGGCGCACCTCGGGGACGGTGACGACATGGTTCGCCAGCACGTCGTCATGGATGTCGCCGCGCGCCAGCATCTCGGCCAGCGCATGTCGGATCAGTTCGCCGACGCGCAATTGCCGCTGCGAGGGGCCGGAAGGTCTTGCTGGTTTCGCCATATCACTCGTTTCTCCGGGATCGGACCGGATCAAACGTCACGGCCGGGCCGAAGCCCGCCCATCTCTCCCAGGATGAGGCGCCTGACGCGCTCTTCTTGTGACGAGATGGCCGGGCTTCGGCCCGGCCATGACGTGTCTTCGGAAGGAACGCCGCCTCAGAGGCTGCGCTTGATCTCCTCGACGCGATAGCACTCGATCACGTCGCCGACGCGCATGTCCTGGTAGTTCTCGAAGGCCATGCCGCAATCCTGGCCGGCCACGACCTCCTTGGCGTCGTCCTTGTAGCGCTTGAGCTGCGAGAGCTTGCCCTCGTGGACGACGACGTTGTCGCGGATGAGGCGGACATGGGCGCCGCGCTCGATGGTGCCGTCGCTGACGCGACAGCCGGCGACCTTGCCGACCTTCGAGACGTTGAAGATCTCGAGGATGTCGGCATTGCCCAGCATGGTCTCGCGCAGGGTCGGCGCCAGCAGGCCCGACATCGCGTCCTTCACATCGTCCATGAGGTTGTAGATGATGTTGTAGTAGCGGATCTCGACGCCGGAACGCTCCGCCGCCTCGCGCGCTTCCTTGTGCGCGCGGACGTTGAAGCCGACCACCACCGCGCCCGAAGCCTGGGCGAGGGTGATGTCCGATTCGGTGATGGCGCCGACGCCGGAGGCGAGCACGCGGGCGCGCACCTCGTCGTTGCCGACCTTTTCAAGAGCCCCGACGATGGCTTCGACAGAGCCCTGCACGTCGCCCTTGACGACGAGCGGGAACTCCTTGCGGCCGGCGCCTTCCTTGAGCTCGCGCATCATCTCGGCGAGCGAGCGGCCGGCGCCCGAGGCCGCGCCGCGGGCGGCGAGGCGGTCGCGGCGCTGACGCTCGCGATACTCGGTGATCTCGCGGGCGCGCGCCTCGGACTCGACCACCGCGACGCGGTCGCCGGCCTCGGGCGTGCCGTTGAAGCCGAGCACCTCGACCGGCATGGAGGGCGGAGCCTCCTTCACCTGCGCGCCGGTATCGGCGATCAGGGCGCGGACCCGGCCCCATTCGGCGCCCGCCACGACGATGTCGCCGGTGCGCAGCGTGCCGCGCTGGACGAGAACGGTCGCGACCGGGCCGCGGCCGCGATCGAGCTTGGCCTCGATCACGGTGCCTTCGGCCGGGCGCTCCGGGTTGGCCTTGAGCTCGAGAACCTCGGCCTGCAGCGAGATCGCCTCGAGCAGCTTGTCGAGGTTCAGGCCCATGCGCGCCGAGACCTCGATCTCGAGCGTGTCGCCGCCGAGCGACTCGACCTGGATCTCGTATTGCAGCAATTCGGCGCGGACGCGGTCCGGATTGGCCTCAGGCTTGTCGATCTTGTTGATCGCCACGATCAGCGGCACCTTGGCCGCCTTGGCGTGATGGATCGCCTCGACCGTCTGCGGCATGACGCCGTCATCGGCCGCCACGACCAGCACGACGATGTCGGTCACCTTGGCGCCGCGGGCGCGCATCGCCGTGAAGGCGGCGTGGCCGGGCGTGTCGATGAAGGTGATCTTGTCGCCGAGCGGCGAGGTCACCTGATAGGCACCGATATGCTGGGTGATGCCGCCGGCCTCGCCGGAGACGACCTTGGTCTTGCGCAGCGCGTCGAGCAGCGAGGTCTTGCCGTGGTCGACATGGCCCATGATGGTCACGACCGGCGGCCGCGGCATCAGGGTCTCGTCGGCGTCCGGCATGTCGAACAGGCCTTCCTCGACATCGGCCTCGGAGACGCGCTTGACGGTGTGGCCCATCTCCTCGGCGATGAGCTGGGCGGTGTCGGCGTCGATCACGTCGGTGATCTTGTGCATCGCGCCCTGCTTCATCAGCAGGCGGATGACGTCGACGCCGCGCTCCGCCATGCGGTTGGCGAGCTCCTGGATGGTGATCGTCTCCGGGATCGTCACCTCCCGCATCACGCGCTCCTTCTGCGCGTCGGAGGGACGATGGCCGGTCATGCGCTGCACGCGGCGGCGGAAGGAGGCGACGGAGCGCGTGCGCTCGTCGTCCCCGCCGGTGGCGGTAGCGAGCGTCAGGCGGCCGCGCGGCCGCTCATTGGTGGTCTTCGGCGTCTTCGGCGCGGCCGGGGCGGGCCCGCGGCCGGCACCTGTGCCGACGCCGGCCCGGCGGAAGGCGGCCCGGACGTCGACGTCACCGTCGGCGCGGCTGCGCGGCGCGCCGGCGGAAGGGGGAGCCTGGCGCGTCGGACGCGCGACGGCGGGCTCGGCCGGAGCCGAAGCATCCATGCGGGGCGTACGCGGCGTGTCGAGCCGCGGCGGGCGCGAATCCAGGCGCGGCGGGCGGGCGCCGACATCGCGGCCTCCCGGCGTGCGCGACGCGAATTCGCGCGGGCCGGACGGGGCCGGACGGCCGTAATACTGCGTCGGCTGAGGCGCCGGGGTCGGGGCGGGCGGAGCGGCTTCGCGCGGCTGGGCCGGCGGCGGCGCGGCCGGGCGCACGACCTGCTCCTCGCGCTGGCGCAGCGCGCTCTCGGCGCGGCGCTTCTGCTCGTCCTCCTGGCGGCGGCGTTCCTCTTCCTGGCGCTGGCGGGCCGCGGCGGCCTCGCGCTCCTGGCGCTCGCGCTCGGCGGCCTGGGCACGCTGACGGGCCTCCTCCTCGGCGGCGCGGCGCGCCTCGGCCTCGGAGCTGCGGGCCTCGGCGAGGGCGCGCTGGCGGGCGTCCTTCTCCTCGTCGGAGAGGGTGCGCAGCAGCATGCCGCCTGCGGGACGCTGCGGAGCCGGGGCCGGACGCGGAGCGGACGGGGCCGGCGCCTGCGGCGCGCGCGGCGCGACCGGCTCCTTGGTCTCGTGACCCGGGACGCGGCGCTTGACCTCCACGACCACCTGCTTCGAGCGCCCATGCGAGAAGCTCTGGCGAACAGTGCTCTGCTCGACAGGCCGCTTCAGCGACAGGGTCTTGGGCGGGTTGACGGTCAGTGTCTTGTCGCCCGGAGTCTTGGTATCGGTCATTCCGCGTTCGGTCCTGCCGGTTCGGTCGTATCTTCGGGTTCGTTCTGGTCGGATGCGGCGGTATCGTCCGTCCGGTACCGGACGAGCCGACGCCAGCGGGAGAGGACGCCCTCGGCCGCCGGTCCCGGAGCAAGCGCGGCATGTATCACATGTGCCCGCCCCAACGCCAATTCCAAATCCGCCGCCGTGAAAATCGCGACGACGGGCAGTGTGCGGGCCTTGAGGCCCTCGCTCTCGCGCGCCGCCCCGGCCCGCCTGACGGCCTGGCCGATCTTGCGCTTGCCGTCCTCGGCGCCGTCGCTCGCCGCGATCACGGCGCGGCAGCGCCCGCTGCCGATCAGCGCCTCGACCTTGGCGAAGCCGGCGGTGACCAGCCCCGCCTTGTTCGCCATCGCCAGCGCCTGCTGCGCATCCCGCAGCATCAGCGCGTCGATCATCTCGGGAAGGTCCGGCGGAACCGCGACCTTCGTCTTGAGCGAGCGCTCGAACGCGTTGCGCCGGATCGCCTCGGCGACCGTCTTGCGGCTCAGGCTCGCCCAGACGCCGCGTCCGGGCAGCTTGCGCCGCAAATCCGGCACCAGCACGCCGTCGGGCCCGGCCACGAAGCGGATCAGGTCGTCGGGCGCCTTCACCGCGCGGGTGACGACGCAACTGCGCTCCGATCCGACCTTGCCCGCCGCCGCCTTCATCGCGGGCGCTCCGCTCAGGCCTGCTCCGCTTCGCCGGCCTCGGCCTCGTCTTCGGGCTCCTCGGCTGGCGCCTCGATCCAGCCCGCATGGATGCGGGCCGCCATGATCAGCGCCTCGGCCTCCTGACGCGACAGGTCGAAACCGTCCAGATAGCCGGCCTGGCGGATGGCCTCGCCATCCTTGCGCTCGGTCCAGCCGATCAGGTCGTCGGTCGCGCAGCCGGCGAGATCCTCGACGGTCTTCACGTCGTTCTCGCCGAGCGCGACCATCATGGAGGTGGTGACGCCCTCGACCTCGCGCAAGGCGTCCTCGACGCCGAGCGCCCGGCGCTTCTCGTCGAGCTCCGCCTCGACGGCGGCGAGATGCTCCTGGGCGCGGTTCTGGATCTCGGTGGCGGTATCCTCGTCGAAGCCCTCGATCGAGGCGAGCTCGGCGAGGTCGACATAGGCGACCTCCTCGACATTGCGGAAGCCTTCGGAGGCGAGGAGCTGGCCGACCGTCTCGTCGACGTTCAGCGCGTTCATGAACAGGTCGGTGCGCTGCACGAACTCCTTCTGGCGGCGCTCCGATTCCTCCTGCTCGGTCAGGATGTCGATGTCCCAGCCGGTGAGCTGCGAGGCCAGCCGCACGTTCTGGCCGCGGCGGCCGATGGCGAGCGAGAGCTGCTCGTCCGGCACCACGACCTCGATCTTGTCGGCTTCCTCGTCCAGCACCACCTTCGCGACTTCCGCAGGCTGCAGGGCGTTGACGACGAAGGTCGCGACGTCGGGCGACCACGGGATGATGTCGATCTTCTCGCCCTGGAGCTCGCCGACCACGGCCTGCACGCGCGAGCCACGCATGCCGACGCAGGCACCGACCGGATCGATCGAGGAATCGCGCGAGATCACGGCGATCTTGGCGCGCGAGCCCGGATCGCGGGCGACGGCCTTCACCTCGACGATCCCGTCGTAGATCTCCGGCACTTCCTGGCCGAAGAGCTTGGCCATGAACTGCGGATGGGTGCGCGACAGGAAGATCTGGGGTCCACGCGGCTCGCGGCGCACGTCGTAGACATAGGCGCGGGCCCGGTCGCCGACCTTGAAGGTCTCGCGCGGGATCATCTCGTCACGGCGGATGATCGCCTCGCCGCGGCCGAGATCGACGAAGACATTGCCGTATTCGACGCGCTTGACGGCGCCGTTGACGATCTCGCCGATGCGATCCTTGTACTCGTCGTACTGGCGATCGCGCTCGGCCTCGCGCACCTTCTGGACGATGACCTGCTTGGCCGACTGGGCGGCGATGCGGCCGAAATCGAAGGGCGGCAGCGGATCGGCGATGACGTCCCCGACCTGGGCGGCCGGATTATGGCGCTTGGCCTCGTCGACCGTGATCTCGATCGCCGGATTCTCGACCGTGTCGACGACCTGGAGATGGCGGGCGAGCCGCAGCTCGCCGGTCTTGGTGTTGATCTCGGCATGGACGTCGGTCTCGGCGCCGTAGCGCGAGCGGGCGGCGCGCGCGATCGCGTCCTCCATCGCGTCGAGCACGATCTGCCGGTCGATCGATTTCTCGCGGGCGACCGCATCCGCGATCTGCAGCCATTCGAGCCTGTTGGCGGCGACCACCATGGCGCTCACTCCTCTTCCGTATCTGTTTCGTGCGGAGCCGGTCCGCTTGTCTTACCCGGGCGCGGCCCCAGCGACTTGCCACGGCCCTTCCTCGGGCCCGCGATTTCGTCGGCCGCCGGCATCTCGGGCGGCAGGCCCGACTTGCCGCGCCGCAGCGATTCGGTGACCAGCGCGTCGGTCAGCACCAGGCGCGCCTCGGCGATCAGCGCCATCGGGATCGCGACATCGCGCTCCTCGTCGCTCTTGGCGTCGTCGCGCGCCAGCAGGGCGTTCGGCCCGGAAACCCCGCGCAGGATGCCGCGGAAGCGCTTGCGGCGCTCGAAGGGCTCGCTCATCTCGATCTTGGCGAGGTGGCCGGCCCAGCGCTCGAAGTCGCCGGCGCGCACCAGCGGACGATCGATCCCCGGCGAGGACACCTCCAGATAATAGGCCGCCTGGATCGGGTCGTCGACATCGAGCACCGGCGAGACCGCCTGGCTGATCGCCTCGCAGCCCTCGACGGTCATCGAGCCGTCGGGCCGCTCGGCCATGATCTGCACGGTGCAGCCGTTCTGCCCCGTGACGCGCACCCGCACCAGCCGGTAGCCGAGATCGGCGATCGCCGGCTCGACGATCGCGGCCACGCGCGCCGCAACGCCGCTCTCCACGACGATTCGCGCTTCCGTTCCGGCCGCAGCGGCCGCTTCGCCTGTCGGTTCGTCCATCGCTTGATTCACGGCCCGGACCGTCCCTCCGCCTCCGGGGTCGCGGCCAATAAAAAAGAGCGGGCCGGCAGGCCCGCTCTTGATCATCGGCCGTAACCGATACCAGAGCTGTTGAGGGCTATGTAGTCCGCTCCGCGTCAAGATGCAAGCGCGGCGGCGACCGACGCCGGTCACAGCGCTTTTTTGCCGATTCGCTAACCCGTTGGTCATCCTTGACTGACAGCCTGAGCGGATGCGGTGAAGCCGCCGCGGCGGGACGCTGTGCGAGGACAGGGCATGAGTACGGTCGCCACGCTGCTTCGGGACCTGGAATCGACGATGCGGCGCGACGCCGGCAGCGACCGCGCCGACATCCTCTCCCGGCTCACGGATCTGTTCCTCGCCACCGCGATCGATCTGGACGAAGAGCAGGTCGGCGTCTTCGATGTCGTGATCGGCCGCCTCTCGCGCGCCATCGAGCTGCGCGCCCGCATCGAGCTGGCGGAGCGGCTGGCGCCGGTCCCGAACGCGCCGAACGGCGTGGTCCATCAGCTCGCCCTCGACGAGATCGCCGTCGCGCGGCCGGTGCTGCTGCATTCGCCCCGGCTGAGCGACCAGGATCTCGTCGCGGTCGCGGCCGCCAAGGGCCGCGACCATATGCTCGCCATCACCGAGCGGCCGCATCTCGGCGAGCCGGTGACGGATTTCCTGATCCTGCGCGGCGGGCGCGTGGTGACACAGGCCGTCGCCGCCAACCAGACGGCCCGCTTCTCGCGGCACGGCATGGGCGTGCTGGCGATGCGGGCGGTGCAGGACGACGCCCTGCAGGAGACGCTGGGCCTGCGCCGCGACATCCCCGCCGAACTCGCCGCGCAGTTGATGCGGGCCGCCAAGAGCTCCGCCCGCAAGCGCCTCGCCGAACACCTCTCGCCGAATCTGACCGGAGAGATCGACGAAGCCGTGGAGCGCGGCGCCGAAGCGGTCGCGGCGGGGGGACGGATGCCGGGCGAGCTCGGCCCGATCAGCACGGCCCTGGCCGAGATCCACGCGCTCGACCAGGCCGGCGGGCTCGACGAGGCGCAGGTGCGGGCCTTCGCCGAAGCGGGCCGGACCGAGCATGCAATCTGCGCGCTCGCCTTGCTCGCGCAGCTCAGCCCGCCCGCAGCGGAGCAGGTGATCCTGGGCAGCGACCGCGAGGCCGTGCTGCTCGTGGCGCGCGGCCTCGACTGGTCCTGGGAGACGACCGCGGCGCTGATCGCGCTGCGCAAGGATTTCGGCAAGTCGGACGCCGCCGTGGAGCGCGCCCGCGACAGCTTCCGCAACCTCGCCCGCACCACCGCCCAGCGCGTGCTCGGCTTCCTCAGGATGCGCGACGCAAGGCCGTGAGATAGCTGGAGACGCGGCCTTCCCGGACCGCCTTGGCCTCGTAGCGGGTGCGGATCCAGCCGGGATAGGGCGTGCGCCAGTCGCCCGGCCGCTCGTCGGCCCAGTCGAAATCCGGCGAGGCCAGCAGGCGCGACAGCGTCCAGCCGACATAGTCGTCGATATCGCTGGCGAAGCGGAAGCGGCCGCCGGGCCGCAGCGCCCGGGCGAAGAGGGAAAGCGTCCGTTCCGAGACGAAGCGGCGCTTGCGCTGCCGGCGCTTGGGCCAGGGGTCGGGATAGAGCAGGTCGATGGCGTCGAGGCCACCCGCCGGCAGGCGCGGCAGCATCAGCGCGGCGTCGCCGTCCCAGACCCGGATATTGTCCAGCCGCTCGCGCTCGACCACGGCGAGGAACTTGGCCATGCCGTTGATGAAGGGCTCGACGCCGATGAAGCCGATCCGCGGGCTCTCGCGCATGCGCATCAGCAGATGCTCGCCGCCGCCGAAGCCGATCTCCAGCCGGACCGCCTCGACAGGCTGCGGAAACAGGGTCTTCAGATCGGCGATCTCGCCTTCCGGCAGCCGCAGGCGCGGCAGGGTATGGGCGATCAGCTCGCTCTGCCCGTCGCGCAGGGCCTTGCCCTTGCGGCGGCCGAAGAAGGCGCGTTCGTCGTGGTCGACGTCGTGTGTCATGCGAATCGTTCTTGCAACCTGATCGTTTCCATCCGAACCGCGTCATCCCGGACAAGCCGCGCAAGCGGCGCCGAGCCAGGATTCATGCCAGAGCATCGCCGCGGAACGTTCGGGCATGGACCCCGGGTCTGCGCTTCGCTGCGCCCGGGATGACGGCGCGGATGGTGCTCTGTAGCAAAAAGAAGAGGCCGGAACGATCCGTTCCGGCCTCTTCGCTTCGTCCGGTCGGCCAGCCTCAGGCGGCTACGGCCTTCTTCAGCGCGTCGACGAGATCGGTCTTCTCCCAGGAGAAGGAGCCGTCGCGCCCGGCCTTGCGGCCGAAATGGCCGTAGGCCGCGGTCTTGGCGTAGATCGGCTTGTTGAGGCCGAGATGGGTGCGGATGCCGTTCGGCGAGAGATCGACGATCTTGCCGAGAACCTCCTCCAGCTTCGCCTCGTCGACCTTGCCGGTGCCGTGCAGGTCGACATAGATCGACAGTGGCTTGGCGACGCCGATAGCGTAGGAGAGCTGGATCGTGGCGCGGTCGGCGAGCTTGGCCGCGACGACGTTCTTGGCAAGATAGCGCGCCGCATAGGCCGCAGAACGGTCGACCTTGGTCGGGTCCTTGCCCGAGAAGGCGCCGCCGCCATGCGGGGCCGCGCCGCCATAGGTGTCGACGATGATCTTGCGGCCGGTCAGGCCGGCGTCGCCGTCCGGGCCGCCGATGACGAACTTGCCGGTCGGGTTGATGTGCCAGACCGTGTCCTTGGTGATCCAGCCTTCCGGCAGCGCGGCGCGGATATAGGGCTCGACGATCCTGCGCACGTCCTCGGAGGTCAGCTTCTCGTCGAGATGCTGGGTCGAGAGCACGATCTGGGTGACGCCGACCGGCTTGCCGTTCTCGTACTTGACCGTGACCTGGCTCTTGGCGTCGGGGCCAAGCTTGGCGGCATCGCCCTCGCCCTTCTTGCGGGCGAGCGCCAGCGTCTCGAGGATCTTGTGGGCGTAGTAGATCGGGGCCGGCAGCAATTCCGGCGTCTCGCGGCTGGCATAGCCGAACATGATGCCCTGGTCGCCGGCGCCGACATCCTTGTTGCCGGATTCGTCGACGCCCTGGGCGATGTCGGCCGACTGCGGATGCAGCAGCACGTCGATCTTGGCCTTCTTCCAGTGGAAGCCGTCCTGCTCGTAGCCGATGTTGCGGATCGCCTTGCGGGCGACGGACTTCACCTTCGACTTGATCTGCTTCTCGTCGAGATGGGTGCGGACCTCGCCGGCGATGACGACGCGGTTGGTCGTCGCCAGCGTCTCGGCCGCGACGCGGACCTTGGCCGGCTCGTAGCCCGCCTTCACCGCTTCCTTGAAGAACAGATCGACGATCTCGTCGGAGATGCGGTCGCAGACCTTGTCGGGATGGCCTTCCGAGACGGACTCGCTGGTGAACAGGTAATTCTGGCGTGACACGGTCGCGACTTCCCTCGAATCCGGACGGGGGGAAACAGGCCGACGCGGCTGCGCCAGCATGAAAAACGCTCCGTCATTGCAGCCGAACGCGTTCGCCGTCAAGCGCAATAATCCGTTTATCGGGAGGATCGTTCGCCAAGTCGAACGATACGCGTCGATAATCAGGTCTTTTCGTCGCCTTCGGCCGCGAGGGCCTCGACGAGGTCGATGATCCGGCGTCGGACGCGGCTGTCCTTGATGCGCGTGAAGGCCTTGGTGAGCTGCACGCCCTCGCTGGTCGACAGGAAATCGGAGATGTAGGTCGTGGCGGCCGCATCGGAAAAGCTGCCGGCCGGCCCGTCGCCGGTCGGCGCGCCGTCGAAGAAGAAGGCCACCGGCACGTCGAGCATCTTGGCGATCTGCTGCAGGCGGCTCGCGCTGATGCGGTTCGAGCCCTTCTCGTATTTCTGGACCTGCTGGAACGTCAGCCCCAGCGCCTCGCCCAGCCTTTCCTGGCTGACCCCGGCGAGCATGCGGCGCATGCGGACGCGACTGCCGACATGGCGGTCGATCGGATTGGGTATCTTCTTGATCATCGTTCGCCTGCCCTAGAGTCGCTGTCATGGCCAGGAGCCGCAATCCTGGTCGGTGCGGAAGTCGTGATGTATTACAAGCCGGCGGGCCGGTCCACTCTCCTGCGGAAAGCTCGCCGAACCGCGCTCAAGCCCGCCGGAGCCGGGCCAGCACCAGGAATAGCGCCAGGATTCCGGCGAAAACCAGATCGCCGAACCGCGCATAGGGCGTCACCGGCCCGGAGCGGGGCAAGCCGGCGTCGAGCACGCCCTCGGTGCCCAGCGGCAGGCTCGCGACCACCCGGCCATAGGCGTCGACCACACCGGAGATGCCGGTATTGGCGACGCGCACCAGCGGCAGCCCTTCCTCGATGCTGCGCAGCCGGGCCTGGGCGAAATGCTGGTAGGGGCCGCTGGTCTGCCCGAACCAGCCGTCATTGGTGACGTTCAGGAAGAAGGCGGGGCGCGGCCCGCGCGGCATCACCGCGCCCGGAAACACCGCCTCGTAGCAGATCAGCGGCGCCGCGCTCGGCAAGCCCCTGACCGCCAGCGGCCGATGCGCGCTTCCCGCCGAGAAGCCGCCCGGGATCGAGACGAATTGCGACAGGCCGGCGGCGCGGATCAGGGTGCCGAGGACCGGCGGCAGGTATTCCCCGAAGGGCACGAGATGGACCTTGTCGTAGCTCGCGACGATCTCGCCCGTGTCGCTGACCACCTGGATCGCATTGTAGATCGGCGGCCGCCCCTCGCCGGGCAGAGGCTCGCCGGCCCGCGCCGCGCCGGTGATCAGCGTCACGTCAGGAGGCAGGGCGGCGGCGATGCGCGCCAGCGCCTGCGGCGTGCGCCCGAGCAGGAAGGGAAAGGCCGATTCGGGCCAGATCAGATGGGTGACGGCCTGCAGCCCCGGCGTCTCGGGGCTCGTCGCCCGGTCGCTCAGCTCAAGATAGCGCTCGAGGATTTCCGCGCCGTTATTGCCGTTGAACTTGGCGTCCTGCGGCAGGTTCGGCTGCATCAGCCGCAATTTCACGCCCGCGACGAGCGGCGCGGGCCCGGCCGGGACGCGCCAGAAACCATAGGCGAAGAAGCCGGCCAGCGCCGCGAGCGCCAGCAGCGACGGAAGCCAGCGGCCGGAGGCCCCGGTCGCGGTGCCGATCGTCGCGGGCGCGGCGCCGAGCGCGACGGCGAAGAGCGTGAGCCCGTAGAGGCCGAAGAGCGAGGCGACCTGCGCGAGATGGACCTCGCCAGAGAGCATCATGCCATAGGCGTTCCAGGGAAAGCCGGTCAGGACATGGCCGCGCAGCCATTCGCTGACCCCGAGCGCCGCGGCCAGCACGAGAATGCGCCCCGCGCCCTTCGGCCAGAACAGCCGCGCGGCGCCGAAGGCCAAGGCCGGAAAGACGGCGAGGCAGGCCGGCAGCGCCACGACGCCGAGCGGCAGCGCCCAGGCGAATTTGTCGGCTTCGACCAGGAAGGCCGCGCCGAGCCACCACAGGCCGGCGACGAAGAAGCCGAAGCCCCACCACCACCCCGTGGCGAAAGCCGAACGGAAGCGCTCTGCGCGGCCGGTTCCGACCGCGCCGTCCATCAGCCAGACGGCGGCCGTCATCGGCAGCACGACCAGCGGCCACAGATCGAGCGGCGGCAAGGCGAGCGCACCGCTGGCGCCGGCGGCGAAGGCGATCAGGCGCCGGCGCCATCCCCAGGCCAGGATGACGGCTTCGGCAACGCGGGCGAGCCGCATCAGCCCGCCTCCATCGCCGCTTCCTCGGGCGCCGACGGGTCGCGACGGCGGATGGTGAGCCGCTTCACGCGGCGCTGGTCGGAATCGAGCACCTCGAAGGACAGGCCCTCCGGCCCCTCGACGGTCTCGCCCTGGGCCGGGACGCGGCCGGCCAGCGTGACGATCAGCCCGCCGAGCGTGTCGATGTCGTCGGCGACCTCGTTGCCGGAGAGATCGACCCCCGTCGCCTGCCGGAGCTCCTCGAGGGTGGCGCGGGCATCGGCCGCGAAGCAGCCGTCCCCGGTCGCGGTGATCGGGACCTCCTCCTTGTCGTGCTCGTCCTCGATGTCGCCGACGACGATCTCGATCAGGTCCTCGATCGAGACCAGCCCGTCGGTCCCGCCATATTCGTCGATGACGAGGGCGATATGGGTCCGGGTCGCCTGCATGCGCACGAGCAGGTCGACCGCCGGCATCGAAGGCGGGACATAGAGCACGGGGCGCAGCAGCTTGGTCTCCGAAAGCCGCGTCGAGAGATCGACCGCCGACAGGTCGTGCAGCGCCGTTCCCTTCGGAGCGGCCTCCTCCGGCGCGCCGGCCGCCGGCTCGGGAGCGGCCTGCTCGACGATGTATTCGAGGAAGTCGCGGATATGGACCATGCCGCGCGGATCGTCGAGCGAATCGTCGAAGACCGGCAGACGCGAATGGCCGGCGGTGCGGAACAGGGCGAGAAGCTGGTCGATGCTGGCATCGGCCGGCACGGCGATGATGTCGGCCCGCGGGATCATGACGTCGCCGACCCGGCGCTCGCGCAGGCTCAGCACATTGGTCAGCATGGCGCGCTCCTGCGCCGTCAGGTCCGCGAGCTCGCCATTCTCCTCGGCCAGCGCCTCGACGATCTCCTCGCGGGCCGTGCCGCCGCCGCGCAGGCCGAGCCGGTCGAGGAACTGGCCGAGCCAATGGCCGAGCCCGCGGCCGTTGGTGTCGTTCTGGGATTGTCGGCCGTCGTCGCTCATGATCGTGAAGGTTCTGGGGAAGCGGGCGCCGCCTCGGAGACGAGCTCGGCATCGGCATAGGGGTCGGCGATGCCGAGGCGAGCGAGCGCATCGACCTCGAGCGCTTCCATCCGGCGCGCCTCGGCCTCGGTCTCATGGTCCTCGCCGAGCAGGTGCAACAGACCGTGAACGACGAGGTGGCGGAAATGATCGGTGACGCTCTTGCCCTCGGCCTGCGCCTCGCGCGCGACCGTCTCGTAGGCGACGACGATGTCGCCGAGCAGCGGGCTTTTCGCGATGCGCTCCGGCGGCGCGGCCGGGAAGGAGAGCACGTTGGTCGCCTTGTCGAAGCCGCGCCAGTCGCGGTTGACGATGCGGATGCGCCGGTCGTCGGTCAGCAGCAGGCTGAGCTCGGCGCCGTCGAGAGGCCGGCGCGGCGCGACGGAAAGCCCGGCGCGAAGCGCCTCGCCGGCGAGGGCGCGCAGGGACGCGAGATTGCCGAGCTCGCGCCAGCGGCGCGACTGGGCGCGGATGTCGAGAACCAGGTTCGGGGTGGTCTTCGCGGGCGGCGCCGAACGCCGCGCGCGAGGTCGATCCTTCATCGCGGCCGCTCCCGCGCCAACATCCGCTTCAGCCCCTCGCTGTCGCCCTCGCGCTGCGCCTCGGGCGCCGCGCCGGGATTGCGCATCGCCTCCTCGCGCTCCTCGCGCTCGCGGCGTGCGGCGGTCTCATAGGCCAGAACGATGCGGCGCACCAGATCGTGACGGACGACGTCGCCTTCCTCGAAGCGGGCATAGCCGATGCCCTCGACATCCTTGAGCAGCCTCACCGCCTCGACGAGGCCGGAGCGCTGGCCGGGCGGCAGGTCGATCTGCGAGGGGTCGCCGGTGATGATCATGCGCGAGCCCTCGCCCAGGCGGGTGAGGAACATCTTCATCTGCATCGAGGTGGCGTTCTGCGCCTCGTCGAGCAGCACCACCGCGTTGGAGAGCGTGCGGCCGCGCATGAAGGCGAGCGGCGCGATCTCGATCATCCCGGTCTGCAGGCCGCGCTCGACATGGCGCGCCTCCATGAAATCGTTCAGCGCGTCGTAGATCGGGCGCAGATAGGGATCGACCTTCTCGCGCATGTCGCCGGGAAGGAAGCCGAGCCGCTCGCCAGCCTCGACCGCCGGACGCGACAGGATCATGCGCTCGACCACGCCCTGCTCGATCAGCGAGACGGCGTGCCCGACCGCGAGCCAGGTCTTGCCGGTGCCGGCCGGGCCTTCGGCGAGCACGAGCTCATGGCGTTTGAGCTGGCGCAGATAGGCGTCCTGCGCCGCGTTGCGGGCTCTGACGGGTCCCCGCTTTCGCGTCACGATCGCGTCGAAGGCGGTCTTGCCCGGATCGGGCGTCGGGAAGAGCGAGCGCTGGACGTTGCTCTCCTCGATGGCGCCGTCGACATCGCCGAGCGTCACTGCCGCGCCGGCCTTGGCCCGGGCATAGAGCGTCTTCAGCACGCGCACAGCCTGCTCCGCCGTCTCGCGCGGGCCCTTCACCGTGGCGTGGTTGCCGTTGGGATTGACGACGACGCCGAGCCGCCGCTCGAGATGGGCGAGGTTCTGGTCGTACTGGCCGAAGACGAGGCTGGCGAGGCGGTTGTCTTCGAAGGTCAGCGTCACCTCGGTGGCCGGCAAGCCCTCGCGGGCCAGGGTCTGCGCCGGCGCGATCTCGCGCCGCTGGCTCCGGTCGGGTTTCGGCGTCATCGAATCAGCCTGTGCCAAATGAGTCGTCTCCCTGGCGATGATTCCGGCCGGGCAGGAACGACCGGCCGGGTCGTCTCGCAGCATAACCCAACGCAACGGTTTCAACCTGATGACAGGGCGCTCTCGACACGCAGATGGGGACGGGCCGGGGCGCGCTCAAGCGGCCATTTCCTTGCGCGGATCGTCCTGCGCCCCGCATTTGCGGCCGAAGAGCGAATTGGTGCTCGTCCGCTCGATCACCACCCGCACGATCTCGCCGATCCGGTCGCTGTCGCTCTCGATCTGCACGGCCTGGAGATAGGGCGACTTGCCGGCCATCTGCCCGGGATGGCGTCCGGCGCGCTCGAGCAGCACGTCGACCGTCCGCCCGACCATCGCGGCGTTGAAGGCCTGGCGATGATGCTCGATGCGCTCCTGCAGCCGGTAGAGCCGCTCGTCCATGACCTCGCGCGGGATCTGGGCGTCCAGATCGGCGGCCGGCGTGCCGGGGCGAGGCGAGTATTTGAACGAATAGCTCGAGGCGAAGCCGATCTCGTCGACGAGGCGGATGGTGTCCTCGAAATCGGCATCGGTCTCGCCGGGGAAGCCGACGATGAAGTCCGAGGACAGGGCGATGTCTGGCCTAGCCTCGCGGATGCGCTCGACCAGGCGGCGGTACTCGTCGCCGGTATGCTTGCGGTTCATCGCCGCGAGGATGCGGTCCGAGCCCGCCTGCACCGGCAGATGCAGGAACGGCATCGCCTGCGGCAGATCGCGATGGGCGGCGATCAGATCGTCGTTCATATCGCGCGGATGGCTGGTGGTGTAGCGGATGCGGGCGATGCCCGGCACCGCGGCGACGCGGTGCATCAGCCGCGCGAGCCCCCAGACGGCGCCGTCCGGCCCCTCGCCGTGATAGGCGTTGACGTTCTGGCCGATCAGGGTGACGTCGCGCACGCCGGCCTCGGCCAGGCGCTCGACCTCCGACAGGATCTGCGCGACCGGGCGCGAGAACTCGGCGCCGCGCGTATAGGGCACGACGCAGAAGGCGCAGAACTTGTCGCAGCCCTCCTGCACCGTGACGAAGGCCGAGACGCCGCGGGCGCGGATGACCTGCGGCTTCGGCGCCGGCAGGAAGCCGAACTTGTCCTCGATGGGAAGGTCGGTGTCGACGACGCGCTTGCCCGCCGCCTCGGCCAGCAATTCCGGCAGGCGGTGATAGGCCTGCGGGCCGACGACGAGATCGACGGCGGGCTGGCGGCGCTGGATCTCGCCGCCCTCGGCCTGCGCGACGCAGCCGGCGACGACGATCCTGGTATCCTGCCCCTCGGCCTTCTGGGCGGTCTTGATGTCGCGCAGCTTGCCGAGCTCGGTATAGACCTTCTGCACGGCCCGGTCGCGGATATGGCAGGTGTTGAGCAGGATGAGGTCAGCGCCTTCCGGCGTCGCCGTCTCCTCATAGCCCTGCTCGCCGAGGATATCGGCCATCCGCTGCCCGTCATAGACGTTCATCTGGCAGCCGAAGGACTTGATGTGGACTTTCTTCATCGTCGCGTTTGGGATCTCCAAACCGTCTCCTTACTCCGGTTCGCGCGGCTTGAAAACGGCCGGGCTGCCGCAAGGGACGCAAAGCAAGCGCCGCGCCAGCCCCGGCCTCATTCGGCCGGGCGGCCGGTCACCGCCTCGCGGCGGGCCATGCGCACCACGCCCTCGGCCAGCCGCGTCGCCTCCTTGCGCGAGGTCGCGCGGCCCATCGTGATCGGCGCCCCCCAGACCAGCGCGACATCGACGGCGCCGCAGGCGAGCACATATTTGAGATGCGGCGCGAGTTCGGTGTCGCCGTACCAGGCGAGGGCGCTGCGCTCGATGCGCCCGCCGGGCAGGCCGCGCCGGCCGGTATAGGTGATGGTCAGCGGATAGACGGTGACGTCGGCCTCGCTGTCACCGATCGCCTGATGCGCCGCGCCGAGCAGCGAGGAGCGGAAGGGCAGGATGCGCGTGCCGTCGCCGGTCGTGCCCTCGGCGAAGAGGACGACCTCCTCGCCCGCCGCGATGCGCTCTCCCATCGCCGCCGCGACGCCGGCCGTGGCGCGGCGGCGCTGGCGGTCGATATAGACCGTGCGCTGGAGGTCGGCGAGGAAGCCGATGACCGGCCAGCCCGCGACCTCGCTCTTGGCGACGAAGGAGATCTCGCGCTCGGCGCCGATGACGCAGATGTCGAGCCAGGAGACGTGATTGGCGACGACCAGCGCGCCGGAGCCGCGCGGCGGCGGCGTGCCTTCCACCTTACGGCGCACGCCGAGGCAGAAACAGGCGAACCGGTGGAAGCGCCGCGGCAGGGTGCCCGCCCGCTCCGGCAGGACGCGCCTGACGACGAGCTGCGCCAGGACCAGGACCAGCGTGCCCGTCCCGAGTGCCAGGAGACGGCACAGGGCGCCGGCGGACAGTCCGTTCATGCGCGAGCGGGCCCGGTCATCGGTGGCGACGATCCTGATGCATAGGGTTGCCTGGCGCTGTCATCGCGCGATTGCCGGCGGATGTCACGCGAGATCGAGCCGCATCGCGATCGCGGTCGCGCGCGTGCCGTCCGGCTTGGGATAATAGCCCTTGCGGCGGCCGACCTCGCGGAAGCCGAAATGGCGATAGAGCCGCTCGGCCGGCTCGTTGCCCTCCTCGACCTCGAGGAAGACCTGGACGACCCCCTCGCCGGCGAGGCGCGCGAGATGGGTCGCGAGCAGGGCCCGGCCGAGACCGGCGCCGCGGCGGGCCGGCACGACCACGATGCTGAGGATCTCGGCCTCGTCCGCCGCCTTGCGCGACATCGCGAACCCGGCGGGGCTGCCGCCGCCGCTGAACACGCCGTCGGTCACCACGCCGGCATCGGCGATCAGCGCGGCGCATTCCGCCGGCTCCCAGCCGCGGGCGAAGCCGCCGCGCTGGTGCAGCGCCGCGACCTGCCGCGCATGGGCGACGCCGAGGCGTTCCGTCCGCGCCGGCGCCGAATCGGGGTGAAGGAGCTTGCGCAGCCAGTCCATTCCGCTCGTTCGCATGCCATGGTCCGGGGACCAAGCGCCGTCGGGAGCCCTCATCGGCGCGGCAGGCGCGCCTTGTCCTGCGGCGTCGTCTCCGGCGCCTTGAGGTAGAGCGGGCGCGGCGGGGCCGCCTCCGGATCGGCGATCATGCCAAGCCGCGCCACCCAGGCGACGTCCGGCGCCCTGGCGCTGTCGACCACGACCGCATCGAGGCCGATCGCCCAGGCCTCGTTCGCCACCGCCAGCGCCGCGGAGCCGACGAGGCTGACCGGCCCGGCGCCGATGGCCCGCGCCGCGTCGCGATAGCTGACCTGGCGCAGCGAGACGAGCGGCTTGCCCTCGGCGCTCAGCGCCTGGAACCAGACCTGGCCATGCTTGGCGTCGAGCGCCGCGGCGATGACGCGGCCGGATTCGCGGCCGATCAGCGGCGCGGCGCAGGCCGCGACCGTGGTGACCCCGACCGCCGGAATGCCGGCGGCGAAGGCGATGGCGCGCGCCGCGCTGACGCCGACCCGCAGGCCGGTATAGCTGCCCGGGCCGACGGTGACGGCGACGCGGTCGAGCGAGGAGAAGCCGCCCTCGACCGCGTCCATCACCCGCTCGACCAGCGGCATCAGCGCCTCGGCATGGCCGCGATCCATGGCGATCTGCTCCCGGGCGAGCGGCTCGGCCTGGCCGGCCTCGAGCACGCAGGCCGAGCAGGCGCCGAGCGCGGTGTCGATCGCGAGAATGCGCATCAGTGCAGGCTCAACTTCCTATGAAACCGGATGACGGCGTGACGGCAGGACCCCGTTCAAACCGCCTCGACCCCGCGCACTTCCGGCAGGAAGTGATGCAGCAGGTTCTGGATGCCGTGCTTCAGCGTCGCCGTCGAGGAGGGGCAGCCGGAGCAGGCGCCCTTCATGACCAGATAGACCGTGCCGTCGCGATAGCCGCGGAAGGTGATGTCGCCGCCGTCGCCCGCCACCGCCGGGCGGATGCGGGTTTCCAGCAGGTCCTTGATCGTCTCGACGGTCTCGCTGTCCTCCGGCGCGAAGAACTCGCCCTCATCCGTCTCGTCCGCGGCCGACCCTTCCGACAGCACCGGCGCGCCGGACATGAAATGCTCCATGATCGCGCCGAGGATCGCCGGCTTGAGATGCGGCCATTCGCCGTCGGATTTGGTGACGGTGATGAAATCGGAGCCGAGGAAGACGCCCGAGACGCCGGAGACGCCGAACAGGCGCTGCGCCAGCGGCGAGCGCTCGGCCTCGGCCGGCTCGCGCATGTCGAGGGTGCCGCTGCCCATGACGATGCGTCCGGGCAGGAACTTCAGGGTCGCCGGATTCGGCGTCGCTTCGGTCTGGATGAACATGGATACCTCCGGATTCCGGCGGTTCAAGGTCGCCGTTCCTGGCTCCGATATAAGCCGGCGGATGGAATCATTCCAGCCGGGCCGTGATCGCGGGCGCAGCGAAGCGAGCGCGGTCGCGCGTCACGCCAGCGCGTCGATCTCCTCGTCCTCGAGATGGCCGGGGACGATGGCCACGGGGATCGGGAAGTTCGCCGAGGCCTTGCCGGCGAGCGCGCTGACCAATGGGCCGGGGCCCTCGCGGCCTGTGCCCGCGGCCAGGACGAGCAGCGAGATGTCCTCGTCCTCCTCGATCAGCTTGACCAGCTCGTCGGCCTTGTCGCCGGTGCGCACGACCTTCTCGGGTTCGAGGCCGGCGAGGGCGCGGATGATGCTCGCAGCGGCGTCGAGACGCTTTTCGGCCTGCTCCTCCGCTTCCGCCCGCATCACCTCGCCGACGCCGAGCCAGTTTTCATGCTCCGGCGGCGTGGCGACGCCGAGCAGCACGATGGCCGCGCCGACGCGGGCGCAGCGGCGCGCGGCGAAGCGCAGCGCCTTGGCGCATTCCTCGCTGTCGTCGACCACAGCGAGGAATTTCGGGCGATGGCCCGTCTCGTAGGACCGCCGTCGTTTGACCATGGATCGAGCCTGCCGCCGCTTCAGGAGCGGGCATGGTGACCTGCGCCGGCCATCCGGCGCAAGCCCCGCGCCCGCGACCGGGCCTCCGGTTTTCGTCCCCGGCTCAGCCGCGGACGAAGCCGACGATATCCTTGACCTCGTTCATGATCGGCGTCGCGATGGCGTCGGCGCGGGTCGCGCCCGCGCCGAGGATGGCGTCGATATGCCGGGGCTCGGCGAGCAGGCGGCGCATCTCGCCGGCGATCGGGGCGAGCTTCTCGACCGCGAGATCGACCAGCGCCGCCTTGAAACCGGAGAACTGGCCGCCGCCGAACTGCTGCAGCACCGCGCTCTTCGCCACGCCCGAGAGGCCCGCATAGATGCCGACCAGGTTCTCGGCCTCCGGCCGGCCCTCCAGCCCCTTCTCCTCGGAGGGAAGCGCCTCGGGGTCGGTCTTGGCCTTGCGGATCTTCTGCGCGATGGCGTCGGCGTCGTCGGTCAGGTTGATGCGCGAATAGTCGGAGGTGTCCGATTTCGACATCTTCTTGGTGCCGTCGCGCAGGCTCATCACGCGCTGGGCCGGGCCCATGATCATCGGCTCGGGCAGCGGGAAGAAGCCGAGCTCGCCGGTGCCGAGGCCGAGCTCGGCGATCTGCGGCGCGAAGTCGTTGTTGAACTTCTGCGCGATGTCGCGGGTCAGCTCGAGATGCTGCTTCTGGTCCTCGCCGACCGGGACATGGGTCGCCTTGTAGAGCAGGATGTCGGCCGCCATCAGGCTCGGATAGGCGTAGAGACCGAGCGAGGCGTTCTCGCGGTCCTTGCCCGCCTTCTCCTTGAACTGGGTCATGCGGTTCATCCAGCCCAGCCGCGCGACGCAGTTGCAGATCCAGGCGAGCTCGGCATGGGCCGAGACCTGGCTCTGGTTGAAGATGATGCTCTTCTGCGGATCGATGCCGGCCGCGATATAGGCGGCGGTGACCTCGCGGATGGCGCGCTTCAGATCGGCGGGGTCCTGCCACATCGTGAGCGCATGCATGTCCACGACGCAGAACACGCATTCATGGGTCTCCTGCATCGCCACCCAATTGGTCAGCGCGCCGAGATAGTTGCCGAGATGCAGCGTCGAGGTGGGCTGCATGCCTGAAAATACGCGCTGGTGAAAACCCGACATGGGGGGACTCCGTCGTCACGATGGAGGAAGGAAGGGGCGCTTCTGGCTCAAGCCCGGCGCTTGCGCAAGGGGAGAGCGCCGAAGGCGCCGAGCAGCGCGCCCACCGCGCCATAGACGACCGCCCCGCCAAGGCAGAGCAGCGCCAGCGCCGCGGCCCGGTGCAGAAGCGGCTGGCCCGGGGCGAGCGGCCCGGCCAGCGCCCCGAGCAGAAGCGGCAGCGCGCCGAGCATGACCGCGCTCGCCGCGAGGCTGGCGGCGATCGGCCGCAGATTTCCGGGGCTCGGGCGCCAGATGCCGTCCCGGACCAGCAGCGCGCCGAGCAGCACGGCCTGCACGGCGAAGGCGAGCGTCGCGGCGAAGGCGGCCATCCGCGCGGCGTCCCCCCCGGCCGCCAGCCCCAAGCCGGCGCAAGCCGCGACCAGAACGGCGAGGCCGCCGGACAATAGCGGCAGGCGCGGCAGGCGCCGGGCGAAATAGACCTGGCCGAAGATCTTCGCCGCGATGGCGAAGGGCAGGCCGTAGCCGAAGGCGGCCAGCGCCGCGGCCGTGCGGATGCGGTCGTCGGCCTCGAAGCGGCCATGCTCGAACAGCACCGAGACGATCGGATCGGCCAGCGCGGCGAGGGCCGCGCCGGCCGGCAGGGCCAGGGCGAGCCCCAGCGCCAGCGAATGGCCCAGCATCGCGTCGGGCCCGTCGCGGCCGGCGGCGCCCGCCATGTCGGAAAGCACCACGGTGCCCATCGCCACGCCGACGAAACCGAGCGGGAGCTGGAAGACGCGGTCGGCATAATACAGCGCCGAAACGGCTCCGGGCTCTGTCGAGGCGATCTGCGTCGCGACCAGCAGGACGAGCTGCGCCGCCGAGGCGGCGAGCAGGGTCGCGCCGCCGGTGCGCAGCAGGCGCGTCATGTCGGGCGACCAGCGCAGGGCCGGGCGCGCCAGGCCGAGCCCGCGCAGCGCCAGCAGGATCAGGGCGAGATGGGCGAGGCCGGTCAGGCTGACGCCGATGGCAAGCCATCGCGCCGCGTTTTCCGGCGCCGCGCCGGAGAGATGCAGCGCCAGCAGCAATCCGAGCAGGATCGCGTTCATCAGCGCCGGCGCCAGCGCCGCGACCGCGAAGCGCCGCTCCGCATTGAGCAGCGCCGCGAGCAGGGCGGCCAGGGTGGTGAGCAGCAGGAAGGGCAGCATCAGCCGCGTGTAATGCGCCGCGAAGGCCAATGTCGCCGGCTCCCCGGCGAAGCCGCCGGCGAGGCCCAGCACCAGCCAGGGCGCGAACAATTCTCCCGCCGCGACCAGGAGCAGGAGCAGAAAAGCGAGATTGCCGGTCGCCTCGGCCGCGAAGCGACGCGCCTCGTCCAGCCCCCGTTCGCGCGCGATGCCGAGATAGAGCGGCACGAAGGGCGCGTTCAGCCCGCCCTCGCCCAGCACGCGGCGGACAAGATTGGGCAGGCGCAAGGCCGCCAGGTAGGCATCCGCAACCGGCCCCCCGCCGAGCAGGCGCGCGATCAGCACGTCGCGCGCGAAACCGAGCAGGCGCGAGGCGACGGTCGCGGCGCCGACGACGGCCGAATCGCGGGCGAGGCGGGAGGGCGAGGAAGTTGCAGTCACAGGTGCGATTCTGCCGTCGAAATCGCCGTTGCCAGTTTGTTCGTTTGCTGATTCAATCATGAAATGCGGAGAATGCCATGAAGCCCGTGTTCGACCGCGATAAATTCAAAGCCGCCATTCACTATCTCTGTCATCATGCGGACCGCGATTTCGGCCGGATCAAGCGGCATAAGGCGCTCTACTTCGCCGACATGGTTCACTTCATCGGGGTGGCCCGACCGCTGACGGGCGTCGAATACGTGAAGCAACAATTCGGGCCGACGGCAAGGCATCTCAAATGGGCTCTCGATGAGCTGACGCGCGAAAACAAACTATCTATCGTTCCCGAGGATTATTTCGGCCTCGGCAAGGACAGCTTTCATTCCTCCAAGGAACCGGCCACGAATCTTCTCTCCGAGAAGGAGCAACGACTGCTGGATGAAACCCTTCGGTTCATCGCGAATTTCAGCGCAACTGCCATCTCCGAACTCAGCCATAACGAAGCTTGGCATGCTTTGCCCATCGGCGACGTCATCCCCTATGAGACGGCTTACTGGCTCACGGAAGTGACGGATGACGATATGGCGTGGGCTGAAACGCAGATGCGAAAAAGCGCCTAGCCGGTCGCATGGCGCCTTCTCCTTCATGGTCCGACCTAAATCATCGCGCGTCCTTTCGGACGCGGTAACGATGATCTATCTCATTGCTGGCGCATCGGATTCTTCCGAAAAGTGGATTCCACTTTTCGGTCCGATGCGCTAACCATAGCCGGCCTCAGACGTTCCGTGCCGGCAGAGCGCTTGGCGAGCGCGCGTGCCGCAATCGATCTCAAGCCCGCGTTCGGCGCTGCCGCCTTGCGACGCCATCCCGCTTTCGAGCGCGAGATTTATGTCTTCACCCAATTCGCCGGAAATACCTTACGGATCGTCGTCGAGAAGACCGAAACCATGATCGTTTGGCTTATCGGCATTCAGCCGAACGGGTCTCCTACAGGATGAACCGGCTCAGATCGGCGTTCTTGGCCAGATCGCCGATGCGCGCCTCGACGTAAGGCCCGTCGATCGTCACCGTCTCGCCGGAGCGGTCCGGCGCGGTGAAGGAGATCTCGTCGAGGATGCGCTCGATCACGGTCTGGAGCCGGCGGGCGCCGATGTTCTCGACCGTGGAATTCACCTCGACCGCGATGCGGGCGATGGCGTCGATCGCCTCGGGCGCGAATTCGATCGCGACGTTCTCGGTCGCCATCAGCGCCACGGACTGCTTGATCAGGCTGGCTTCCGTCTCGGTCAGGATGCGCTTGAAGTCCTCGATGTCGAGCGGATTGAGCTCGACGCGGATCGGCAGACGGCCCTGCAGTTCCGGCAGGAGGTCCGAGGGGCGCGAGACGTGGAAGGCGCCCGAGGCGATGAAGAGAATGTGGTCGCTCTTCACCGCGCCGTGCTTGGTCGCGACGGTGGTGCCCTCGATCAGCGGCAGGAGATCGCGCTGGACGCCTTCGCGCGAGACATCGGCCCCGCCCTTGCCCTCGCGGGCGCAGATCTTGTCGATCTCGTCGAGGAAGACGATGCCGTTCTCCTCGACCTCGCGGATCGCCGCCTGGACGATCGCCTCCTGGTCGATCAGCTTGTCGCTCTCCTCGGCCAGAAGCGGCGCATGCGCGTCCTTGACCAGCATGCGCCTGGGCTTGCCCTTCTGGCCGAAGGCCTTGCCGAACATGTCGGAGAGGTTGATCGCGCCGATCGAGGCGCCCGGCATGCCCGGCACCTCGAACATCGGCGCGGCCGCCCCGGCGCCGGCCGCCACCTCGACCTCGATCTCCTTGTCGTCGAGCTCGTTGTTGCGCAGCTTGCGGCGGAAGGAATCGCGCGTCGCCTGGCTCGCCGTCGCCCCGACGAGGGCGTCGAGCACGCGCTCCTCGGCGGCGAGCTGCGCCTTGGCCGCGACATCCTTGCGCCGGCTCTCGCGCACCAGCGCGATCGCGATCTCGAGAAGGTCGCGCACGATCGATTCGACGTCGCGGCCGACATAGCCGACCTCGGTGAACTTGGTCGCCTCGACCTTGAGGAAGGGCGCGTTCGCCAGCTTGGCGAGGCGCCGCGCGATCTCGGTCTTGCCGCAGCCGGTCGGGCCGATCATCAGGATGTTCTTGGGCGAGACCTCCTCGCGCAGCGGCCCTTCGAGCTGCTGGCGGCGCCAGCGGTTGCGCAGCGCGATGGCGACGGCGCGCTTGGCCTCCTTCTGGCCGACGATGAAACGGTCGAGCTCGGAGACGATCTCGCGGGGAGAAAAGCTGGTCATGATCGTGCTGTATCCGGATGAAATGGCGCGAAGGGCCGCTGTCAGGCCGCTTCGAGCGTCTCGATGACGAGCGAATGGTTGGTATAGACGCAGATGTCGCCGGCGATCCTCATCGCCTTGCGCACGATCGTCTCGGCATCGGGCTCGACATCGATCAGGGCGCGCGCGGCCGAGAGCGCGTAATTGCCGCCGGAGCCGATCGCCATCACCGCGCCGTGCTCGCTCGCCTCCGGCTCCAGCACGTCGCCGGTGCCCGAGATCAGCAGCGAGACCTCCTTGTCGGCGACGAGCAGCATCGCCTCCAGCCGGCGCAGATAGCGGTCGGTGCGCCAGTCCTTGGCGAGCTCGACGCAGGCGCGCAGGAGCTGCGTCGGATATTGCTCCAGCTTGCTTTCGAGCCGCTCGAACAGGGTGAAGGCGTCGGCGGTGGCCCCGGCGAAGCCGGCGATCACCTGGCCCTTGGCGAGCCGGCGCACCTTGCGGGCGTTGCCCTTCATGATCGTCTGGCCGAGCGAGACCTGGCCGTCGCCGCCGATGACGACGCGGCCTCCCTTGCGCACCATCAGGATGGTGGTGGCGTGCATGACGGGAGCGGTGCTGGTTTCGGACATGAGGAAGGGGAACCGGACTCGGGATTGCGGAAGACCCAAGATGTTCAGGCGCAGCCGCGCGATCAAGGGGCGAGCCGTGGCCATGCGCGCAACCGGCCCGCGATGCAAGCGCCGCGGCGCGGGCGGGATCCGCGGCGGACGGGTCGGCTCCGCCGGATCATGCGGGAACCGTTTTTCGGCGAATGGCGGCCCGCACCGTCGATTCCGCGGCGCTACGCCGCTTCCTTAAGCGGATTTTTATCATCGCCGGCGAATGGTCGTCGCCATTGCACGGCCTCCAGAACAGGAGGCCGCCTCGGGGGCCGCTGATGAAATCGATCCGCCTGAAGATTCTCGCCATGCTCGCCATCGTCGCGGGCGGAGCCATCCTATGCGCGATGATCAGCCTCTACGGGCTGATCAGGGCCGACGACCTGAACACGCGCTCCGAGATTCAGGCCAAGGTGGCCCTGCTGACGCAGCGCATCGACGGCGCCGTCACCGGCGTGGTGATGGATTCGCGCGGCATCTACATGGCGAAGAATCCCCGCGACGCCGAGCCTTTCGCCAAGGGCGTCGAGCAGCGCTTTCCAACCCTGCGCCAGCTCGTCGCCGATCTGCGCAAGATCGCGCCGGCTGAACAGCGGCAGACGGTCGAGCGGATCGCCCAGGCGGTCGAGCACTTCATCGCCTTCCGGAGCGAGACGGTCCGGCTGGGACGGAGCGTCTCGCCGGAAGCCGCCAACGCCCAGGGCAACAACGAGCAGAACCGCGCCAACCGGAAGGCCCTGAACGACCTGCTGGTCGGCTTCAGCCAGGCCACCGAGAAGGAGGGCGTCCTGGTCAGCGACGAGGCCTCCGCCTTCACCCAGCAGGTGCAGTGGATCCTGCCGCTCGTCCTGCTGGCGACCCTGGCCTTCTCGGCCGGCGTGGCCCTGGTCTTCGCCCGGCGCTCGATCACCCGGCCGATCCTCGATCTCAGCGCGGTCATGGAAAAGCTCACCGCCGGCGACATCCGGGTCGAGGTTCCTCACTCCGGGCGCTCCGACGAGATCGGCGCGATGGCCCGGGCCGTCTCGGTCCTGCGCCAGAGCAGCGAGCAGGTCGCGCGGCTGCAGGAGCAGGAGCGTGCCGCCGCGGCGGCGCGGCTGGCGCGGGCGCAGTCGATGGAGGCGGTGGTCTCGGATGTCGGCGAGGTGGTGGCGGCGGCCGCGGCCGGCGATTTCTCGGCGCGCCTGCGGATCGATGACGCCGACGAGCAGATGCAGCGGCTGGCCGCCGGGCTGAACCAGATCAACGCAGTGGTCGATTCCGCCACGACGGAGTTCGCCGGCACGCTGCAGGCGATCGCCGCCGGCGACCTGACCAGCCGGATCGAGACCTCCTATCACGGCCGCTTCGCCGATCTGAAGAACGCGATCAACGAGACGGTGGACCGTCTCTCTGCGACGGTGGCAACGATCCAGACGACCTCGGCGGATGTCGGGCTGGCGGCGCGCGAGATCAACACCGGGGCGGACGACCTGTCGAAGCGGACCGAGGAGCAGGCCTCCTCGCTGGAGGAGACGGCGGCGACCACCGAGGAGCTGGCGGCTTCCGTCAAGGCCTCGGCCCAGGCCTCGCGC
>Ga0180223_1000877_pt1 | contig 29415 bp, 26 predicted proteins | sample eDN5th30CKraftOP_FD_151337 | JGI IMG/M metagenome (GOLD analysis project Ga0180223, IMG submission 151337) | Enriched Organic Plus compost microbial communities from Emeryville, California, USA - eDNA 5th pass 30_C Kraft OP (version 2) (version 2) ... | reverse complement strand
CAGCCTCGACATTCCGACGGTGTTCGCCGGCCTGTTGACCGTCATCATCATCGGCCTCGTCGTCGAGAACGTCATCTTCCGCGCCATCGAGGCCAACACCGTCGATCGTTGGGGTATGCAGTCTTAAGGCATGGCGTTCGGCGCAGACTGGCTGGCACGGCGTTTCGGATTTAACCCGAACGCCGTGCTTGGCCGTTGAAGAATCAAGCCAGCCTGAATCTTTCAGGCGGTTTTCTATTGCCGCTCATCCGAGCATGTCGCGAGCGCGTGCAGATTGCCGATGATCTGCGCGGGCTGCCTGCCGCTACCGTTTCCGGCGAGCCCCGCTGATCCCCGCATGCTTAAACCTCTGAACCTACCCGCCGCCGCATGGCGGGGTTGCGGTTGACTCTGTCGCGTATCCAACCCAAAATTTAATACGCCGTATCAACATATGGAACGATCATGGATACGACCTTTTTGAAGGGCCTGCGGATGCTTCAGGCGTTATCGCTGTCGGATAGGCCCCGCGGCGTCACCGAACTTGCGCGCGAACTCGGCCTGACCAAGAGCAATTCGCATCGGCTGCTGAAAACGCTGGTGCACGCCGGATATGCGCAGAACAATTCCGAGACGGCGAAATACAGCGCGACACTGAAAGTGTGGGAGCTTGGTTCTCACGTCCTGTCGAAGGTCGACGTGAAAAGCGCGGCGAGTCCTTATCTGCAATCGCTCTCGGACAGAACCGGCGAGTCGGTTCACCTGTCGCTGCTGGTGGAAAATGCCGTTGTCTATATCGACAAGATCGACAGCGCCCAGCCGGTGCGGGCCTATAGCCAGATCGGAAAAGGTGCGCCGGCCTATTGCGTTGCCACGGGAAAGGCACTTCTCGCTTTCCAGAGCGAAGACATTCTTGCGCGCGTCGGCACGCAACTGGAGCCCCACACGCCGCGGACGATTACCGAGCCTGAGGAATTCCTGCGTGAAATGGCGCGCGTGCGCCAGCTCGGTTACGCGATCAACCGCGGCGAATGGCGGGAAGGTGTTTGCGGCGTAGCCGCGCCGATCCGCGATACCTCGCGGCAGGTGGTGGCTGCCGTCGGCATCTCGGGCCCTGAAAGCCGCATGAAGCCGACATTCATGCGTGAGCAAGCCCCGCTGGTGATCCAGACAGCAGACCTGATTTCAAAGGCACTTGGCTATCCCGGCGAGGCCGTTGCCTATCGCAAGACTGCATAATCGCTCATTTTCAAAATACATACGGATGGAATGATGAAAGGCCCTCTTAACGGCATTAAGGTTCTTGAATTCGCACAGATCGCAGCAGGGCCTTTCGCGGGAAGTTTGTTTGCCGATCTCGGCGCCGACGTTGTCAAGGTCGAGCGGCCTGACGGTGGCGACGGCATGCGCACATGGCCGCCTGCGATTGAGGGTGCTGAGGGACCGGTGGAGAGCGGCAACTTCGCGTCCGTCAACCGCAACAAGCGCAGCATTACTGTCGATGTGAAAAATCCCGAGGAGATGAAGCGGTTCTTCGCGCTTGTCGCTGAAGCCGATCTGTTCATCGAGAATTATCGGCCGGGTGTGCCGAAGCGGCTCGGCCTCGGTTACGACGATCTGCGCAAGCACAATCCGCGTCTGGTCTATTGCTCGATCTCCGGTTACGGCCAGACCGGGCCTTACTCCGAGAAGGGGGCGTTCGACGTCACCGTGCAGGCGATCAGCGGTGTGATGAGCGTCACGGGTGAGGAATCGGGACCTCCGGTGAAGTGCGGCGTGCCAGTCGGCGATTTCGGCGCGGGCCTTTATGGCGCCTTTACCTCGCTCGCAGCCGTCATGAATGCACGCAAGACTGGGCAGGGCGCCTACATCGACTGTTCGATGCTCGGCAGTCTGCTTGGAATGGCTGCGCTGCAGACCAGCGAGTTTTTCGGCACCAAGAAGCCGCCGAAACGGCTCGGTTCCGAGCATCCCCGCAACGCGCCTTATCAGGGGTTCGATGCCAAGGACCGCCCGTTCACCGTGGCGGCCGGCAACGACAAGCTGTGGCGGGATTTCTGTGGTGTCGTCGGCCTGCCTGATCTGCCGAACGATCCGCGCTTTACGACGCAGTTCGATCGCGCGCGCAACCAGAAAGAACTGGCCGCGATCGTGAAACCGATTTTCCTGACCAGGAATGCGGCGGAATGGATTGCCGCGCTCGATGCCAAGGGCATTCCCTGCGCAATCGTGCTGGACTATAGCGAAATCCTGTCGAACGAGCAGGTCGCACATATGGGGCTTGTGCGCGATATGAAGCTGTCGAACGGTGCGACCACGAAGACGGTTGGTTTCCCGCTCAACGTATCCGGTTTTACGTTCGACATCGAACGGGCCCCGCCGCAACTCGGCGCGCATAATGATGAGGTATTTTCAGAATGGACCAAGGGCGCAAGGAATTCGTGAGCTTCTCGCCGCTCGCAGACGGCGTTCGGATTCTCACCCTGGATCGTTCCGGCAAGGCCAACGCCTTGAACGCCCAGATTGTCGATGAGCTTCTCGCCTGCATCACGCTGGCGGAGGAGGAAGGCTGCCGCGTGCTGATCCTGTCCGCGAACGGCAAGGCGTTCTGCGGCGGCTTCGATTTCGGCGGTTATGAAGACATGACGCCGGGAGATCTGCTTCTGCGCTTTGTCCGCATCGAGGAACTGTTGCAGCGGCTGCGTCGTTCGTCGTTCGTCAGCATTGCGCTGGTTCATGGTGCTGCGATGGGAGCTGGCGCGGACATTGTGGCGTCATGCACCTACCGGATTGGAACCGAAGCTTCCAAATTCCGCTTTCCGGGATTCCGTTTCGGTGTGGCGCTCGGCACGCGGCATCTGGCGCAATTGGTCGGCATGCAGCGCGCGCGCGATATTCTTCTGACAAACGCAACGCTCGACGCGACAGCTGCGTTCGACATCGGCCTGCTGACGCATCTCACCAATACCGATGGACTGCGTCAGAAAGCCGACGAACTGATCGGGCAGATCGGCTCGCTGGGCTTTAAGGCGCGTAACCGCATCTCGCATCTGACATTGCCGCAGAGCGACGATGGCGACATGGCTGAACTGGTGCGCTCCGTCAGTTCTCCCGGACTGCATGAGCGGATCGCGCAATATCGCGCCGGACATTGAGGCGCAAAAAAGTGCTCTGCCATCCGCGTGATCATGCGGATGGCGATATTGAAGACGCGCCTGTGTCTTCACCGTGTGTGATCGATGTTTTGATACGATGTTGCACGCGAGCTTCCATGTAAGCGTTGCATCGCTTCATCATCTTCGTTTCCAAGTACAATCTGTCGCAGCAAGTGAGACATCATTTTCGATGTTTCGATCGTCTTTCATTTGACTCGAAAAATGAGGAGGCTTAGCGTCAATTCACGTAACGAAAATGGTATTCACCGCTCGTGAATAATAATATTGAACCTCTCGGGCCCCGGCGCCACCTGCATTCGCTCAACATGTCGCTCGACGTGGTGGAGTTGCTGGCGTCGTCGCATGTTCCGTTGTCGCTCGGCGACATCGCGGCGAAACTCGAAGTGAGCAAGGCCGCCGTTCATGGCGTGCTGTCGAACCTTGAGGCGCGGCGGTATGTCGAACGGACGCCCGATCGCCAAGGCTATCGGCTTGGTCACCGGCTGTGGGAACTGGGGCTGGTTGCATCCGAGTCCATCGAGTTGCCGAAGGTTGCCCATCGTTATCTCGAACGGCTGGTCGAGCTGAGTTCCGAGAGTTCGCAGCTTGCCGAATATTGCGCGCCGGGCGAGGTGGTTTATCTCGACCGCGTCGATAGCCCGAATCCGGTCCGCGCCAACATTCATGTCGGCCGCCGTGCGCCGGCTTATTGTGTCGCGACCGGGCGTGCGCTTCTTGCGTTTCAGCCGCAGAGCGAAATCGACAGGGTATGCGACGGGCCGCTGCAAAGTTTCACCAAGAAGACCATCGTCAAGCCGGCGAAGCTGCGCCGCGAACTCGATCTCGTTCGCCAGCGCGGCTACGCGATCAATCATGGTGAGTATCGCGGCGAAATCGTCGGCGTGGCCGCGCCGATTCGGGATCATCAGGGCCATGTGATTGCGGCGATGAGCGTGTCGGGGCCCGAATATCGCTTCACCGTGAAGCACGCGACGTCGCTGGCGCCGGCGGTGATCGAAGCATCCGAAGCCGTGTCGCGTGAGTTCGGCCAGCATTTTCTCCAAAAACGTCGTGTTCGGGACAGTCGCGCATGCTGATCCATCAACTTTTGCAGGACTCCAGGGATTCAAAACCTGCGATCATCTTCGAGGGAAAGACGCTTTCCTACGCGGAGCTGGACGACCTCGCGAACCAGTTCGCTCATCTGTTCGGCGAATTGCGGCTCGATGTGGGAGATCGCGTCAGCCTGTTGATCGGCAACGAGCCGCTGGTGGTGGCGGCCTATTTCGGTTTGTTCAAGACGGGGCTGATCGCCAATCCGATCAACAACCGTCTGACTGCGCACGAAGTCACTTTCGTTCTCGAACATTCGCAGGCGCGCGTTCTCATTACGACGCCGGAATATCTGTCTCTGGCGCAGGAGGCCATCGCGGGCCTGACGCACAAGCCTCGCCTCGTGCTGCTGGGTGCGGCCGAGGGCGTTACTTTGCCGGTGGATGTGTTTTCTGAGATGGACTTGTACCGGCAAAAGCGCACGCCGCGTGCTGTCGATGGCATCACTGAGCAGATTCCGATGCTGCTGATTTACACATCCGGCACCACGGGAAGGCCGAAAGGCGTTCTGCTCAGCCACGCCAACGTCTGGGCCGACGGTATCGCGCTTTCGCAAGGATTCCGCATGGGGCCGGATCATGTTGCTTTGTGCTTCATGCCGCTGTTCCATTGCAATGCGCTGATTGTCAGTCACATCAGCGCCTTCATCGGCCACGGCACCATCGTGCTGTGCCGCAAGTTCAGCGCCCGCGAGCATTGGCGGCTGGTCGCCGATCACAAATGCAACAGCTTCAGTGCGCCGCCTACGGTGCTGGCCATTCTTCTGGAGCGCGAGGCGGAAGCGCGCGATGCGCGTATCAAGCTCGATTTCGTCAAGACCGGCTCCGCGCCATTGACGGTTGAACTCGCGACGCGGTTCGAAAACAGGTTCGGCAAGGACATCCTGATCGAAGGATGGGGGCTGACAGAGTGCACGGCGACCAGCACGCTCAATCCGCTTTATGTCGGCGGCCGCCGCAAGATCGGCTCGGTGGGGCAGGCGCTGGCAGGGCAGGAGATCGCTGTCGTTGATGAGCAGGGCAATTTCCTGCCGCCGGAGGCTACGGGTGAACTCGTCATTCGCTCGCCGACGATGATGCTCGGTTACTTCCGCGACGAGGAAGCGACGCGAAAAACTATTGTCGATGGCTGGCTTCACACCGGCGATCTCGGCCGGATGGATCAGGAAGGCTACGTCTTCCTTGTCGGCCGCAAGAAGGAAATCATCATTCGCGGTGGCGAGAACGTCTCTCCGCTCGAAATCGAGGAAGTGCTCTGCCGTCATCCGTCGGTGCGCGATGTCGCGGTCGGCGGGCTGCCCGACAGGATATGGGGCGAGGTTGTGGTCGCCTGTGTGGTCGCCAACGGGACGGCGTCCGAGCAGGAGTTGATCGGCTACTGCCGCGAGAATCTCGCGGACTTCAAGGTTCCGGTGAAGATCGCGCTGGTCGATGAATTGCCACGTAACGCGACGGGGAAAATCCTCCGGCGCAACCTTGTGCAATTCTTCCAGCCTGAAGCGAAGGAGATGGCGTCATGAAACAGGTCACGCTTGAACATGCAGCAAAGCTGGTCCGCAACGATCAGATCGTCACCATCGGCGGCACGCTGTCGCAGCGCATTCCTGCAGCCATGGTGCGCGAACTCGCGCGTCAGGGCGTCAAGGGTCTGCATCTCGTCAAGGCGTCCCCCGGCTTCGATGCCGATGTGCTGGCGGCGGGCGGCTGCCTCGCCAGCGTGCGCGCGGGCATGGTGACGCTTGAGCAGCCGTTCGGAATGGCACCGAATTTCCGCAAGGCGGCCGAGCGCGGCGAGTTGGACGTCATCGAGAATGCCTGTCCGGCGGTGATGGCGAGCCTGCAGGCTGCGGCGTACGGCCTGCCGTTTCAGGCGGTCGCGGGCTTCGCGGGCAGCGATGTACCGAGCATCGCGCCGTTCGCGACGGTGAAAGACCCGTTCACGGGTAATGACACGCTGGTGGTGCCGGCGATCCGGCCCGATTGGGCGATCCTCCATGTTCATGAGGCCGACGTTCGCGGCAATGCGCGCATTTACGGCACGCCTGTCTGGGACCGTCTGATGAGCCGCGCGGCCAAGCGTGTGATTCTCACCGCGGAAAAGATCGTCGATACGTCGCATTTCGTGGCGCAGCCGGAAATGACGGTCGTTCCCGAGATCTTCGTCGAGGCTGTGGTTCATGCGCCGAACGGTGCCTGGCCGACCGCTGTGTTCGATCGCTACGACATCGATGAACCGGCGATGCGTCACTATCTGGACATCAGCCGGACGCCGGAAGGCTTCCGCAAATATCTCGAGGAGACGGCCTCTCACGATCGCCGCGCACTGGGAGTGGCGGCATGAGCGTGTCCTACAGCCCGGCGGATATGATGGCCGTGTCGATGGCGCGGCTGATCCGCGACGGCGAGGTTGTTTTCGTCGGCGTCAACTCGCCGCTGCCGCTCGCCGCGGCAACGCTGGCGCGCCGTCACAATGCGCCGAACTGCACTTTCATCAGCGTCGGTGGCGGGATCAATCCGACGGTCGACAGGATCATGGCGGCGACCAGCACGGCTGACCTCGGTCGCGGCTCTGCCTCGATCTTCGACAATCAGGAAATCTACGGCATGAACGGCCGTGGCGGGTTTGACCTGACCTTCCTTGGCATGGCGCAGGTGGATGCGAAGGGCCGGGTGAATTCCAGCTTCATCGGCGATCGCGAGAAGCCCAAGGTTCGTTTCCCCGGCGGCGGTGGCGGGCCGGCGATCCTGCCGATGTCGAAGCGCGCCGTGTTGTGGCGCGCGGGACATTCGCCGAAGATTTTTGTCGAGGACGTGCAGTTCACGACCTCCGACGGCAACATCGACCGGATCGTGACGCCGCTGTGCATCTTCCGCAAGGAGGACGGGCGTCTGGTACTCGACAGCATTCATCCCGGTGTTACGCGCGCAGAGCTTGCGGAGAAAACCGGTTTTCGCATTCCCAATCTCGACGATGCGCCGGTCACGCCGGAGCCGACCGCCGAGGAGCTTGCGATCATTCGGGAGATCGACCCCGATAACGTCAGAAGGGTGGAATTCGGTTTGCAGTAAATCAATCGGCGAAGCCCGCGCAAGACGGGCCGCCACAATCAGGGAGGATGACTATGACAATCGTTGCAACGCTACGTCACGCTCAGAAGGCTTGTGGACTGTTTCTTGCTGCCGGAGGATTTCTCGCGGTGCTGTCCGGCGTCGGAAGCTCCGCGCAGGCGGCCGATGAGAAAGAGTTGGTGTTCGCCGGGTTCGGCGGCTCGCTGCAAAAATCCCTTCAGGCGACGGTCATTCCGGCTTTCGAGAAGAAGTATGGCGTCAAGGTTGTCTACGTCACCGGCACCTCGAACCAGATCCTTGCCAAGGTAAAGGCGCAGAAGAACAGCCCGCAGATCGACGTGATCTGGGCGAACGACACCACGCACTACCAGGGAAAGGTCGAGAAACTCTATGCCAAGCTCGATCCGGCAAAGGTCACCAACCTGTCCCAGGTCTATGATTTCGCCAAGGATCACGATGGCATCGGCATCGTGATGGGGATTCAGGCGCTCGGCATCGAATACAACACCAAGGTCTTCAAGGAGAAGGGCTGGGCGCCGCCGACGTCGTGGGCGGATTTCTGGGACGCGAAATATAAGGGCCACGTCGTTTTCTATAATATGCCGATCGGTTACGCGAACCTGCTGTTCGCCAAGATCGCCGATATGAACGGCGGCTCGGTCACCAATCTTGAACCGGCCTGGAACAAGATGAAGGAGCTGAAGCCGAACGTGCTTGCGTTCATCGATCCGCCGGCGCAGGTCGATGCGCTGTTCGGAACGGGCAGCGCCTGGATCGGCTACAACGGCAGCGCGCGCGTGCATGACTTCGCCGGAACGGGCGCGCCGGTTGCGATGGTGCTTCCGAAGGAAGGCGGCATTCTGTATCCGCAGCAGTTCGATATTGTTGCGGGCGCGCCGCATCCGGATCTTGCGCAGAAGTTCATCAACTTCACCATCAGCGCCGAGGCGCAGAAGATGATTGCGGAGCACCTTCTGCTGGGTCCGGTGAACAAGACCGTCAAGCTCGACGACAAGGCGGCGGCCAAGGTGCCCTACGGCGAGAAGGAAGTGACTTCGCTGCTCCATCTGGACATCAGTCCGATCAACCAGAACCTGCAAGCCTTGACGGCGCGCTGGACCGCGATGGTGGGAGGCCACTGATGCAAGCGCATCTCGACGTTCGCCACTTGCGAAAGTCCTACGGGGCTTTCACGGCGCTCGATGACGTGTCGTTTACGGCGGCACCCGGAGAGATCGTGGCATTGCTCGGCCCATCCGGCTGCGGCAAGACCACGTTGCTCAACCTCATCGCGGGGTTTCTCACCCCCGATGCAGGCTCGGTCATCGTTGGCGGGCGTGACATCGTCAACATGGCTCCGCACAAGCGGGACATGGCGATGGTGTTCCAGAACTATGCGCTGTTTCCGCACATGAGCGTCGAACGCAACGTTGCGTTCGGCCTCAAGATGCGGAACGTCGCATCTGACGAGGTGGGCAAGCGCGTTCAAGAGGCTCTCGATCTCGTGCAACTCGGCAATCTCGGAAAGCGTTATCCGAAGGAGCTTTCGGGCGGACAGCAGCAACGGGTGGCGCTTGCGCGCGCTTTGGTGGTGCGTCCGTCCGTACTGCTGCTGGATGAGCCGCTGTCGAATCTCGATGCGCTTCTGCGCAAGCGGATGCGCGAGGAGATGCGGCAGATCCTCAAGGCGGCGAACATCACGACGGTTGTGGTGACGCACGATCAGGAGGAGGCCCTGGTTTCAGCCGACAGCATCGTGCTTCTGGCGTCGGGTAAGGTCGAGCAAAGCTCGACGCCCAACGAATTGTACGAGCGGCCCAGCACCATCTTCAGTGCCCGTTTCATGGACGTCACCAATTTCCTTGACGGCGTGGTGATCGGTCATGAGCAGGGCAATGCGGTGATCGACACCGCCTTCGGCAAGCTGCGGGCGGAAGTCGATAGCTGCACAATCGGTACGAAGGTGACTGTGGCCGTGCGGCCCGAAAATATCGCCAAGGGCGAGGAAGCTGGCGAGAATTGCGTGACCGGAGAGGTGATCTCCAGCAGCTACCATGGGCCGGTGCGGCGTATTGAAATCGAAGCGAACGGCGCACGGTTGATCGCCGACATTCCAGTGAAACGTTGCCTGAGCAAGGTCGGAGACAGGTTGTCCGTATCGTGGCCTGCCGATGACACACGATTGCTGCCGGGACAGGGGCACGCTCCGGTCGATGGCAAGAATCTCGAGGACATGCTGCAATGAGCACGCTTGTCGAGAAAGGTGGGCTGCCATCGGCAACGCGGACGCCGATCGGGCTGCATGCCGGACTTCTGCTGGTGCCCGCTATTTTGTTTTATGCGGTGCTCTTTGTCTGGCCACTTATAATCTCGACATGGGGAAGCTTCACTCCCACGGGGAAGCTCTCCCTTCAAACCTACACGCATTTCTTTTCCGATGGTTTTTATCGCTCGGTGCTGTGGCGTTCGCTCCGCATCAGCGCAATCACGACCCTGATGACGTTGATCATCGGCTATCCGATCGCGGTCTATCTGTCGCAAAACTGGCGCAAAGGCCGCTCGGTGGTGGTGTTTCTCGTCATTGCGCCGATGTTCGTGAGCGCGGTGGTGCGTTCCTATGGCTGGATCATCATTCTGGGGCCGAACGGGCTGTTATCCTCGTTCACCAAAGCTATCGGCCTGCCGATGGGGCACCTTCTCTACAGTGAGGCTGGCGTCATTATCGCACTGACGCATGTTTTCCTGCCGTTCATGGTGATTGCGCTCGCCGGATCGCTGCAGCAGATCGATCCCTCGCTGGCACGCGCGGCCCAAATTCTCGGGGCAAACGGCTTCAGCGTGTTCATGCGGGTCACTCTGCCGCTGAGTCTGCCGGGCATATCGGCGGGCTCCGTCATCGTATTTTGCCTCGCTGCCAGCGGCTTCGTGACGCCCGCGCTTGTCGGCGGCGCCGCTGTGCCGGTGATGCCTTATCTCGTCTACAAGGAAGGGTTGCTGGTGCTGAACTGGCCGTTCGCCTCGGCAGTCGCGTTGATCCTTCTGGTCGCGACGGCACTCGCCACGGCGATCTATACGTTCGCGATGCGCGACGGAGCCAGCAAGAGGAGCGTCGTGCGATGATGAATCGCGTCCTCACAGCCTATGTGGCGTTCATATCAGCCTTGATGATTTTGCCGATCGCGATCGTGATCGCGGCGTCGATCAACTCAGCGGCCTATCTCTCGTTCCCGCCTACCGGCTTCAGTGCCATCTGGTACAAAGAGGTGCTGACCGACCCGACCTGGAGCGGTTCGCTGTGGCTGACGTTGAAAATCGGTATCGCAGTCTCTCTGCTGTCGACGGCGCTCGGCGTCGCGGCCGCGCTCGGGTTGCGTGCGGTGAACAATACGTGGTCTGGCGCGCTGCAGACCTTCTTTCTGTCACCACTGATGCTGCCGACGGTGCTGATCGGACTGTCGCTGATGCAGCTTTACCAGTCCCTTGGTATCCGGGCTTCGGTCCTGACCGTGACACTCGGCCAGCTTCTGATCGCGTGTCCGTATGTTATCCGCCTTGTGCTCGCGAGCTTCAATGGCATCGATCCACGGCTGGAACGAGCGGCGTCGATCCTGGGCGCCAACCCCATTCGCGTGTTCTGGCACGTTACGTTTCCCTTGATCCGGCATGGAGTATTGGCAGGCCTGCTGTTCAGCTTCATCGTGTCGCTGGATGACGTGAACATCGCGCTGTTCCTCTCCGATGTTCATACCACGCCGCTGCCGGTACAGTTGTTCAGCTATATCGAGCAGAACGCTGACTCGCTGGGAGCTGCAGCGGCGTCCTTGCTGGTTCTGCTGGCGTGCGGCGCAGTCTTTATCTGCGATCGGCTTGTCGGAATCGAGTGGTTGTTTGGCGCCAAGCAGCGTTCGACCTGATTGATCCGTCAGAGAGAGGCGTTGTTCGCAAGCCGGCTACGCTGATGATGGATCAGATTGTCGAGCCGCTGCGCGGCGGAATGCAGAACGAGCATGTTGGAATCGGATTCCTTGCGTGAACGGGCATGTGTTAGATGCATATGGAGCAGGGAATCGATTTCGTCTTCGATCTGCTGCAACTCCGTTTCCGAGGCGGCGCTGCGAATCTTCTTGGGTAAGTGATAATTCGCGGCCATCAGGGTTTCCTGAAAGCGGTCGTTTTCGAATTCGAGGAATTTCCACGTTGCGGCAAATGTCGTGGCGCCGATACCGAAGATGATCGGAAGCAGGAAAATCCAGTTGGCGTATTTGTCGAGCCAGTCCCGCTGGGTGTTGTTGTAATATTCCGCGGCGCCGGGATGCACCGGAATGTAAGCGGCGGAATCGAGTTCGGGGGCGACGATCTGGGCAAGGGCAGGCTGCTCGATCCCGAGATCTCGCTTCGCGATCATGATTTCCCGCGTCAGATTTGCCACCAGATCGGGGTCGAGATCGTCCCGCGCGACGAGATAGACGTTCGTCGCCAGCGTGATCCGATTATCAGGCGGGATTTGCGGCGAGCCCTGAAGCGAGCCTTGAGGCACGACGAATACATTGTAGGCCCGTTCGGTGTTCGCAATTGCCTCGGCGCTGTCGATCGACAGGATGTTGGGTGCAAGGCCCGATTCATTTTGGAATATCTTGTCGATATAGCCGATGTATCGTCTTGCAATGGGCAGCACCATCAGAAGTGCGGCGACTTCATTCGAGACAACGGCCTGACGGGCTTCGTTGATCTCAATATTTTTGAACGCGATTTTCAAACGGGCGGTGTCGTACTCATTCGACAATGCGGCAACGAGGCTGCTGTTGATCTCCGCACCGACCACGCCGATGGTTTTGCCGGCCAGTTCCCTGAATTTTGTGTAGTTGGACCCTGCCGGGGTCACAACCACGGCAGCGGCGCGAGCAACCTGTGCAACAGTTCTTGCCTTCGGAAGGTTTTCCGTATCGGCGCGGACCACGGCGAGGTCGGCCCTGCCTTCGCGGAAGTCATTCGCCGCGGCGAGGATGTTCGGCTCACTGACGATCTTGATATAAACGGAGGACGTATTGCTGGCCGCAATGTGGCCTGCGAGAAGCGAGGCGATTTTATTTGTCTCGCCATCAAGGGAGCCAACCGCAAGGGTCAGCACCGTGGGGCGCATATAAATCCGGTAGGCCGCCAGCACGCCGCCGAGCACGATGCATACGACGCTGATGACGATAGTGAGCCGCAACCAGAACGGGATGAAATAGGCTTTCATGCCATCAAGCCAAAGGTTCTGTCTGTCTAGATCATCGGGTTGGCGCGGAAATTCAAAGAGTATGCCGACTGTATTCCCGGCGATTGTGGAGAGGCTGAATGCTTTTCACAAGTGGTTATTTAATGATTTGAAGGGGTTGCGAGGTCTGCGATTCCTTGGGTGTCGTATTAGTCACAGAAGATGTGTCTTGTTAGTCAATTTGTAAATTGACTCACTTTGACACACGACACCGCATTCGTGGCGCACCGAATACCGAATCTGTAAATGCCGGTCATGGAGACGCAAGTCGCGTCGTCCGCAACAGCAAGGCATTTCCATGAAGGTTTGTATCTACGGTGCAGGAGCGATCGGTGGCTATGTTGGCGTGTTGATGAAGCTCGCCGGCGCGGATGTATCGCTGGTTGCGCGCGGCGCTCATTTGAAAGCCATCAAGGACAATGGCCTCAAGCTTCACATCGGTGGCGAGGAAAAACACGCGCGGATGACGGCAACGGCCGATCCCGCCGAACTTGGCCATCAGGATTATGTCATCGTCGCGCTGAAGGCCCATCAGGCCTGGGAAGTGGCCGAGCAGATGAAGCCGCTGCTGGGCCCGAACACGGCGGTGGTGACCGCACAAAACGGTCTGCCATGGTGGTACTTCCACGGTTTCGAGGGCCAGTATGCCGACCGGCGCATCGAGAGCGTCGATCCGGGGTCGCGGCAATGGAATGTGATCGGGCCAGAGCGCGTCATCGGCTGCACGGTGTATCCGGCGGCGGAAGTCGAAGCGCCGGGCGTGATCCACCATATTTCGGGCGACAAGTTCGGGCTCGGCGAGCCCAAGCGGAACGTCACGGAGCGCGCGCAGAAGCTTTCCCAGCTGTTCGAGAGCGCAGGGTTGAAGGCGCCGATCCTGCCTGAGATCCGAAACGACATCTGGCTGAAGCTGTGGGGCAACCTCTGCTTCAATCCGATCTCGGCGTTGACGCATGCGACGCTCGATGTGGTGGCGACCGATCCCGGCACGCGCGAACTCTCCCGCAACATGATGGAAGAGGCGGAGCGCATCGCGCGACGCATCGGCGTGCACTTCCGGGTGGACATCGAGCGGCGCATCAATGGTGCGGCGCGTGTCGGTGCGCACCGCACCTCGATGCTGCAGGATGTCGACAAGAACCGGCCCATCGAACTCGACGCGCTGCTGACCTCAGTGCAGGAACTGGGACGCCTGACCGAAGTGCCGACGCCGCATATCAACGCCGTGCTGGCGCTTGCCAAGCAGATGGGACGGGTGAGGGGAATTTATCCGACATTCCCCGAGGAGAAAGTTCTCGAGGTCGATACCTACTAAACGCCGATCTTCTCGTCTTGAAATACGGGCGGCTTCATCAAAGCCGCCCGTCAGTTTTCAAGCATCGCTTTGATCCGGAAAGAGAAATCCTGATCCTGCCTGTCTTGTCAGTTCCCTCAGCGGGAACGGTTGGCAGCGGCTGACTCCATATTAAAGAGTGGATTTGGCTGCGGGCTTTTCGCAATATCCGGCCACCATGCTGACAGCGTGCGGGGAGGCTCGATGTTTGCGCAACGCCGGATTGCTACTGCCGCGACCGCGTTCCTGCTGATAGCGGGCACCTGTCTCATCTCTCTTTTCTCATCGACGCAAGCGCAGGCCCAAACGGCCGGTGCATGCGCGGAAGGCACCAACCTCGCGGTGCTGGCGGCGCCTGCCGCGCCGTGGAAGGGCATGCCGCTGCGCGTGATGTTTGCAGCGGAGAAGCAGTCCGGGGGCGAACTGTCGCTGATCGCGCCGGATGGAAGCGTCGCGGCCAAATCCGGGCCGCAACAGGGCGGGCCACCTTATTTCTGGATTGCGGAAGTCGCGACGCCGGTTGCCGGTACATGGCACGCCAAGCTTGTCCGCGACCATGCATCGCCGGGCTGCCAAACCGTGACGCGCGACATCACGGTGCGCGCCGAGCGCCCGGCGAGGCCAACCGCTCCGGCTGGCAGCGTGTGGCAAATTCACGATAGCTGGAATCGCGGTACGGAAAATCTGTACTCGGCCTGGATTCAGAAATTGTTCGATGCGCCGCTGGATGCGCCGCCGTCGTGGAAGGCGCTGCATGAGGTGCTGCGCGACCGCTCGCGCAACGTGCTGTTCAATTATCTCGATCTCGGCGAAGACCAGATGGGAATGGTATTCCATCCCGATTGCGCCGACATGCCGTATTTCCTGCGCGCCTATTTCGCGTTCAAACTTGGATTGCCGTTCGGCTATTCGCACTGCTCGCGCGGCACCGCCACCAAGGCGCCGACGTGCCCGCAGTGGTTCAACATCCAGAAACAGGATCCGGCTCGCCTGGCATCATCATCCGCTCAGCCATCCGCCAGTGCCGATGCTGCGACACCTGCCAGCCCGGCTCCGCAGAAGCAACTCGGGTTGGCCGCGTCCTTCGGCAAATACATCTCGGTGATCGGCGATGCCGTACATTCCGGCTCGGGGCGTACTGCGGCGACCGACGACAACACCGACTACTACCCGGTGGCGTTAACACAGGACGCGCTGCGTCCGGGCACGATCTATGCCGATCCGTTCGGGCATGTGCTGATGCTGACCCGCCGCGTCGCGCAGACCGATCATTCGGCTGGCGTGTTTTTTGCTGCCGACGCGCAGCCGGATGGGACCGTTGCGATCAAGCGTTTCTGGCGCGGCAACTTCCTGTTCGCGCAGGACCACACCGCGGGTCCGGGCTTTAAGCGGTTTCGTCCCATCGTCCGCGAACACAACGGCGCTCTGCGTCGGCTGAAGAACAGCGAGATCGCGAGCAATCCCCAATACGGCAACTATTCGCCAGCGCAGTCGAAGATGTCGGTCGAGGCATTTTACGACCGGATGGATGACGTGATGTCGCCCGCGCCGCTCGATCCCATGCGTGCGATGAAGGAAGTCGTCACCGCCCTCGACGAGCAGGCACAGGCGCGCGTGACCTCGGTGGAAAACGGGCGGAAGTTCCTCGACAGCGGACGCGGCGTCGGGTCGATGCCGGACGGTGCGGCGATCTTCGAGACGTCCGGCGCGTGGGAAGACTTCGCCACGCCGTCGCGCGATCTGCGGATGCTGATCGCCATCGATGTTGCGCGCGGATTCCCGGACCATGTCGCGCGCCGGCCTGAACACTACGCGATGCCGAAGGACAAGAGCGTTGCCGAGGTGAAAGCCGAACTGCAGAAGGCGCTGGTGTCCGAATTGGCGTCGCGCAAGTTTACCTACACCCGCAGCGACGGCTCGCCATGGACGCTGACGGTGAAAGAAGTGGTCGATCGCGCGCCCGAACTGGAGATGGCTTACAATCTGAACGATTGCGTCGAACTGCGGTGGGGGGCGCCGCCGAACAGCGAAGAGGCCTCCACCTGCAAGCGTCACGCGCCCGAAGCGCAACGCGCCAAGATGACGAAATACCGGCCGTGGTTTCATGAGCGCCGCAGACCGCCACGCGGCGCGAAGGGCGTCTAAAGGGCGTTTAAGTCAAAATACGCCCTAACGGCCCGCTTTGGGACATTCCGGTTCGCATTTGCATGAGCCGATTCAGTTTTCGTTAGTCCTGCTTGCGAGTGCTGCGCTGCATTAATTGTTCTCTTAGCGGGGAGCCGTCATGTGTGTCCGAGGCTTTCTCTGGACGCGAAACGGCAGTGCTCGATTACAATTCCCTTCTTATCGCGCTGAGTTTTTGCAGCGCCGGGCTGGCCTTCACGTTCTTCGTGAGCTGGTTCGTGTCGCGTTCGGACAACGTGCTGATGACGTGGGGCATCGGCGTGTCCTGCCTTGCCGTCAGCCTGTTTTTCTACTGGAATTTCGTTTTGGAATTTTCGCCGTTCATCGGCGTAATGGCTTTCTCGGCGTTGCTGGCTGGCTTGGCGTTGTTCCTGGGATCGGCCTATCAGTTTCAGACAGGCAGGCTGCCTGTGCGGATCGTCGCCGCCGCCGCGGGCGTGTCGATCGCGCTCATGTCCGTTCCGATGTTGGAGGGATATGACGGCATCTCGTACATCGTATTAAACCTGTGCGCAGCTGCGCTCATGCTGCTCACGGCATGGGAGTACTGGCGCTGGCGGGTTGAGGCGCCGCTGCTGATTCTTCTTCTCTCCGTGCTCTATGCTCTTACGGCCTTGTCTTTCGTGCTGTGCGCGGTGGTGCTGCTCCATCATGGCGAATGGATCATGCATCGTGCGCCGTCGGGCTGGGCCGAGAACATCAACCTCGTGATGTCGATCACCAGTATCGGCGGGCTGGGTGCTCTGTCGCTGGCGTTGAATCAGGTCCGGATCACCCGCCATCATCAACGGGAAGCCGAAACGGATTCGCTGACAGGCCTGTTCAACCGCCGCGCGCTGTTCGATCGCGGTCAGCGTTTATCCGTTCCGGTTGTGATTGTGATTTTCGATCTCGACCATTTCAAGCGCATCAACGATGTTCACGGCCATCAGGTCGGCGACACCGTGTTACAGACGTTCGGCAGCCTGCTGGCGGCGAATGTCAGGGAAGGCGATCTTGCGGCCCGTCTCGGCGGCGAGGAATTCGCGCTCGTGTTGTCCAATGCAAACGCCGAAGAAGCGATGCGGGTCGCGGAGCGCGTGCGCGAGGGCTTTGCCGGGCAGCAGTTCATCTCTAACTCGGGCAATTTCACCGGCACTCTCAGCGCCGGCATTTCCTGCTGCGAGGAAGGCGAGCCGGACATCGTTGCGCTGCTGCGGCAGGCCGACATGGCGCTGTACGATGCCAAGCGTTCCGGCCGCAATCGCGTGTTGCTGTATTCAGAGGACACCAGCATCGCGCCGTCCGATGGAAACTGGGCGACTGCGGCATCCGAAAGCGTCATCAAGCTGCGGCAATAATCGGTGGTGACTAGCCGGGATGGCTGCGCGCCAGATGGATGCCCGCGGCGAGCGCGCACGCAATCAAAAGCCCGGTGAAGGCTGCGACAGCGAACCAGCCCTCGACGGCCCAGAACCATCCGCCGACCCAGCCTGCGATGCTCGAGCCGGTATAGTAGGCGAGAAGATACAGCGATGCGGCGTGTCCCTTGGTGTTGGCGGCCATCCGGCCGACCCAGCCGCTCGCCACGGAATGGGACACGAAAAATCCGATCGTCACGAGCGCGATGCCGGAAATCACCCAGAACAGAGGAGTCAGAAGCGTCGCCGCGATCCCGGCCAGCATGATGGCGAGGCCGGTGATGAGAACAGGGCCGCGCCCCACGCGATCGACCATCGCGCCTGCGGTCGAGGAGGCGACGATGCCGAACAGGTACACCGCGAAGATCGCGCCGAGTTGCGTCTGGTTCAGCTCGTAAGGCGCGCCGACCAGCCGGAAGGAAGCGTAGTTATAGATCGTGACGAAGGCGCCCATCGAAAGGCCGCCGATCAGGAACACATACGGCAGGCCTGAATGCTTCAGATGGCCCGCCCAGGCTTGAAGATGAAATCCGGCATCGAACTTCAACTGGCGTTCGAAATTGCGCGACGGTGGCAGCAGCACGATGAAGGCGAAGGTCATCAGCAGGTCGATCGCGCCGATGATGCCGAGCGACCAGCGCCATGAGGTATATTCAGCGATGATGCCGCTGAGCACGCGCCCCGCCATGCCGCCGAACGCCGTGCCGCCGACATACAGGCCCATCGTCAGCCCAAGCCCCTTGGGATGAATCTCCTCGGCGAGATAGGCCATCGCCACCGCGGGCACGCCGCCGAGCACGATTCCCTCCAGCGCCCGGATGATGAGCAGGCTGTGCCAGTCGGGCACGACGGCCTGGGCGATGTTCAGGATGGACGCAAGGCACATCGAGGCGAACATCAGGCCGCGCCGGCCGAACATCTCCGAGCCCGCGCCTGCGCACAGAATGGCGATGGCGAGTGCGGCTGTGGTGACCGACAGCGCCAGCGAACTGGTGGCGGCGCTCACGTGGAAGTCGGTAGCGAATTCCGGCAGCAGCGGCTGCACGTCATAGACGAGCGTGAACGTCACGAAGCCCGCCAGGAACAGCGCGATCGAGGTCCGGCGATAGGTGCTGGTGCCGCGCTCGGTCCATGTCATCTCGGGTGTCATGGCCGGGGCGGTATCGTTCTTCGAACTGGGCATGGATTCGTCCATCGGGACATTAGCTCAAGCATATCGTGCGGCTTTCAACAACGCGGATGAAGGTTTCCTATGCGCAGGAGGAAGGTGCCAACGGTTGATCTGCATAGCTGCGTGGAGGATTACGCGAATGGCGGCTGAAGGTTCACGAAAGTCTTATGCAGAAGGCGGGCGGCTGTGTTGAAAGGTGCGGGAAATATGATCTTATCGCCCGCCGCAGATTGGGCGGCGCTGTTGAGCGGTCGAGCATGCTGTCTGCACTTGTCGTCGTCTTTCCTGTTTTTGCGCTGATCTTCACCGGCTGGGCGGTACGCCGCCTTGGCGTGCTGGGTCCGCAATCGACTTCGGAGCTGAATCGCTTCGTGGTCTATCTGGCGCTGCCGGTTCTGCTGTTCGACATCATCGCCCACGCAAGCTGGTCGGACATCTGGAAGCCCGGATTCATCGGCGTCTTCGGCATCAGCAGCCTGGTTGTGTTCGCGCTGGCGGTGGCGCTGCGTTATCGCAAGCCGCGCCATCTGGCGGATGCCGCGATCGACGGCCTCAACGCCGGTTATGCGAACACCGGCTTCATGGGATTCCCGCTGGCGCTTCTCGTTCTCGGACAGGATGCTATGGCGCCGACCACCATCGCCTGCATCATCACGGTCTGTGTAGTGTTCGCCGTCGGCATCGTGCTGATCGAAATTGGCATCCGGCCGGAGGGTAAGCCGCATCTGGTGGCGGTGAAGGTCATCCGCTCGCTGGTCTGCAACCCGCTGCTGTTCGCTCCGGCCCTCGGTGCGCTGATCCCGCTGACGGGCGTGACGATTCCCGGAACGATTGAGAACTTCATCAAGCTCTTGGGCGGCACGGCGGCGCCGTGCGCGCTGGTGACGCTCGGCCTGTTTCTCGCGGAAAAGCGTGAAGGCGCGGGCAACGACGTCTGTTCGGCGATGTTGTTCGTGGTGATGAAGCTGCTGGTGCATCCTGTCATCGCATGGGTGCTGGCGACGCAGGTGTTCAAGCTGTCGCCGTTTCTGACCCATGCGGCGGTGCTCTTGGCGGCGCTGCCGACCGGGACCGGCCCGTTCATGCTGGCGGAGTTGTACCGGCGCGAGGCCGGCATCACGTCCACGACCATTCTGGTTTCAACGATCCTGTCGATCGTGACGGTGTCGGTCTATATCGCGATTGCTGTGTAGGATCGTCATTGCGAGCGAAGCGAAGCAATCCAGAAGCGGAAAGAAAGACTGGATTGCTTCGTCGCTGACGCTCCTCGCAATGACGGTTCAAGCCACAAAGAAATGCTCAAGCTCGGCGAACGTCTCGTCCGGCAGTTCTTCCTGCAAGGTGTGGCCGCAATCGAGCGCACGGCCTTCGACATGGTTGGCCTTGTCGCGCCATGTCGCAAGCACGTCGTAGAGCGCGCCGACGGTGCCGCGCCCACCCCAGATCGCAAGTAGCGGCACGGCGATGCGTTTGTCGGCATCCGCCGCATCGTGCTGCAGGTCGATGGTGATGGCGGCGCGATAGTCCTCGCAGATGGCGTGGCGCGACTCCGGATCGCTGTAGCAGCGCAGGTATTCGGCAAAGGCTTCCGACTCGGTCGCGCCCGGCAGCTTGCTCTGTCCGTCGAGATGGGTGCGCAGGAAGTACTCGGGGTCGGCGGCGATCAGCCGTTCCGGCAGCGGCTCGGGCTGGATCAGGAAGAACCACCAGAAATATCGCCGGGCGAATTCCATGTCGGTCAGGGCGTACATCGTCGCGGTCGGCGCGATGTCCATGACGGCGACGCGATCCATCGCATCGGGATGATCGAGCGCCATACGGTGAACCACACGCCCGCCGCGGTCATGGCCCGCGACGGAAAATCGCGAATGCCCCAAAGCCTGCATCAGGCGGACCTGATCCTGAGCCATGGCGCGTTTTGAATATTCGATGTGGCTTGCGCTGCTCGCGGGCTTGCTGCTGTCGCCATAGCCGCGCAGGTCGGCGGCGACCACGCTGAAGCGGCGTGCGAGACGCGGGGCGATCTTGCGCCAGGTGATGTGCGTGTGCGGGTGGCCGTGGAGCAGCAGGAGAGGCGGGCCGTTACCAGCGATGGCTGCGTGGATCGTGAGTCCATCGCCCAAGTCGGCGTCGATGTCGCGAAAGCCATCGAGAAAGCGGGACGGGCCGAGTTCCTTGATGATCGCGTTCATGGGCAGGCATTCCGTTTCAGGTTGGAGGATTGTTTCGTACCGGAAATGAACCCGGCGCGGCAGCAGCCATGGCGCAGGGCGCGCATGCATCGAATGGGGCGTCCGGCAGATGGCCCGGAAGGCTGCAAATCCTGTGCAGTTTCTGTGAGTTAGGTTCAAGAATTCATATTGATGGTATGCCGCCGCAAATCGCATAATTTGAAATCGTGATCGAACGGCTGATTATCCGCCGATCATTTAAAATTAAGCAAATAGATCAGCAGCCTAACTGGCTGATAGCGAACCAGGGCGGCCGGCCGGATGATCGACAAGCTCGAATTTCTGATTGCGCTTGCGAGTGAGCGGCACTTTGGGCGTGCGGCAGAGGTCAGCAATGTCAGCCAGCCGACCCTGTCGGCGGCGATCAAGCAGCTCGAGGATTCATTCGGCACGCTGCTCGTCAACCGCGGCTCGCGTTTTCAGGGCTTCACGCCGGAGGGCGAGCGAGTGCTGGCATGGGCCCGGCGGATCGTCGGCGATGCGCGCGCGATGCGCGAGGACATCGAGACGGTCAAGCACGGCCTGAGCGGCCATGTGCGGCTGGCCGCGATCCCGACCGCGCTGGCGATGACGGCGTCGCTGACCACGCCGTTCCGCGCCCGGCATCCCGGCGTCAAGTTCACCATCCTGTCGCGCACGTCGATCGACATTCTGCGGATGCTGGAAAATCTGGAGATCGATGCGGGGCTGACCTACCTCGACAACGAGCCGCTCGGAAAGCTCGACCGCGAGCCTTTATATCTCGAGCAGTATCGGCTGCTGACCTCGCCGGACAGCGAACTGGGCGACCGCAAGACGGTCACCTGGGCAGAGGTCGGCAAGATTCCGCTGTGCCTGCTGACGCCGGATATGCAGAACCGCCGGATCATCGACCAGATGTTGTTCAAGGCGGGGGTGACGGTTGAGACCACGCTGGAATCCAACTCGATGATCGTTCTGTACACCCATGTCCGCTCCGGACGCTGGGCGACCATTATGCCCGCGGTTCTGGCCGAGACACTTGGTCTCACCGACCGCGTTCGCGCGATCCCGATCGTCGAGCCGGAGAACGTGCATTCGATCGGCCTGGTGACGGTCCACAGGGAGCCGATGAGTCCTCTGACCGGGGCCTTGCTCGACATGGCGCGGCATCTCGCCGGCACCCTGCCGGCCCCACGCCCCTGACGCCGGTATGAAACGACCGCCGATCTGCGCTCCCAGCATCTGTGGATGTCCCGTAGTCTGAAACATCGGGCGGAAGCGGCCGGGATGGTCAGGATTCCCATTCCACGGCGCGGCATAGGTGCGCTGAAAAAGCCGGGGGACTCGCCGGTTTTATTGAAGATTCAAACAGATCGGGCGCCCGCGCCCCCGGGCCTAGACTTTCTTCGTCGTTTTCAAATGGCGGCAGGTGTGGCTAGTGTCCCGGCACGATGAGCAACCGGGGTTCCAGCCACGACCAGCCTCCAGCCGACGCTTCCGCCTTGGGCGAGACGCGCCTGCTTGAAGTGGTGTTTCCAGAGCATTCCAATCATTACGGCACGCTGTTCGCGGGCAACGCGCTGAGCCTGATGGCGAAGGCGGCGTATATCGCGGGCGCCCGGCGTGCCGGACGCAACGTGGTGATGGCGACGGCGGAGAAGGTGGATTTTCTCCAGCCGGTCAAGGTCGGCGAACTGATCGAGATCGTGGCCCGCGTCGCGCGCGCCGGCACCAGTTCGATGACGGTCGCCGTCGAAATCAATCGCGAAAATCTCGCAAGCAAGGAGCATCGCACGGCGATGCGCGGGCAGTTCGAGATGGTCGCGGTCAACGAGCAGGGACGGCCTGTCAGGATCGATCCCGAATAATTCCAATCGACGCAGCCTAAGGATAGCGACACGTGAAGAACCACTCCGTCCGTACCTACAAGTCCGCCGAACATCTTGAGCGCGCCGACCAGTTAGCGTGGAAGATCGCTGAAGTCGCTGCCGATCCGGTCGCGGTCGAGCCCGCCGTCGTCGAGATGATCGGCAACCGCATCATCGACAATGCTTCGGTTGCGGCGGCCTCTCTGGCGCGGCGTCCGGTGGTGAGTGCGCGCGAGCAGGCGCAGGCGCATCCGTTCGCGCCGGGTGCGACGATCTTCGGTCTTGCGACGGACAAGCGCGTGTCGCCGGAATGGGCGGCGTGGGCGAACGGCGTCGCGGTGCGCGAACTCGACTTCCACGATACTTTCCTTGCGGCCGATTATTCGCACCCCGGTGACAACATTCCGCCGATCCTCGCGGTCGCGCAGCACGCCAATCTCTCGGGCGCCGATCTCGTGCGCGGTCTTGCCACCGGCTATGAAATTCAGGTCAACCTCGTGAAAGGCATCTGCCTGCACGAGCACAAGATCGACCACATCGCTCATCTCGGCCCGTCCGCCGCTGCTGGCATCGGCACGCTGCTGAAACTGCCGACCGAGACGATCTATCAGGCCGTGCAGCAGGCGCTGCATGTCACCACCACCACGCGGCAGTCGCGCAAGGGCGAGATTTCGAGCTGGAAGGCTTATGCGCCGGCATTCGCGGGCAAGATGGCGATCGAAGCCGTTGACCGCGTGATGCGCGGCGAGGGTGCGCCGTCGCCCGCATGGGAAGGCGAGGATGGGTTCATTGCCTGGCTGCTCAGCGGTCCGAAGGCGGAATACATCGTGCCACTGCCGGAGAAGGGCGAGCCCAAGCGCGCTATTCTCGACACCTACACCAAGGAACATTCGGCGGAATACCAGAGTCAGGCGCTGATCGATTTGGCGCGCCGCATGGGCCCGAAGATCGGCGATTTGTCGAAGGTGAAGAGCATCGTCATCCACACCAGCCATCACACTCATTATGTGATCGGCACCGGCGCCAACGATCCGCAGAAGATGGACCCGAAGGCGAGCCGCGAAACGCTTGATCACTCCATCATGTACATCTTCGCCGTGGCACTCGAAGACGGTGGCTGGCACCACGAGAAGTCCTATGCGCCCGAGCGCGCGCAACGCAAGGAAACCGTGGCGCTGTGGCACAAGATCTCGACGGTCGAGGACAAGGAATGGACCCGGCGCTATCACAGCCAGGACCCGAAGGAGAAGGCGTTCGGCGGCAAGGTCGTCGTCACGCTCAACGACGGCAAGGTGATCGAGGACGAACTCGCGATCGCCGACGCCAATCCGCTCGGCGCGCGGCCGTTCACGCGGCCTGACTATGTGAAGAAGTTCCGCACGCTGGCCGAGGGCATCGTGGCCGCGAAGGAGCAGGACCGCTTCATCGCCGCCGTCGAACAGTTGACCTCGCTGAAGGCCGGCGATCTGGCGCAGCTGTCGTTCACGGTCGATGCCGCGCGGCTAGGGGCGCCGTCGCATCACGGCATTTTCGACTGGCGCGCGAAGTAACGCACGTTCGCCTTCGCGCGAGGGCGAAAACAACATCACGGCGCGACAGGCCGCATTGCGGCCTGTCGAAGACCAGCAACAAGATGAAGGGAAATACGATGGAAACGAATTCCGCACCGAAGCCGAAGAAATCCGTGGCGCTGTCCGGCGTGCAGGCCGGCAACACCGCGCTGTGCACCGTCGGCCGCACCGGCAACGACCTGCATTATCGCGGCTACGACATTCTGGACGTGGCGGAGACGTGCGAATTCGAGGAAATCGCCTACCTTCTCGTTCATGGCGTGCTGCCGACCGTGGCCGAGCTTGCGTCCTACAAGGCCAAGCTCAAGGCGATGCGCGGACTGCCCGCAGCGGTGAAGGCCACGCTTGAGCAGATTCCGGCGGCGGCGCATCCGATGGACGTGATGCGTTCCGGCGTCTCGGCGCTCGGCTGCGTGCTGCCCGAGGCGCACGATCACAACCAGCCCGGCGCCAAGGACATCGCCGACCGGCTGATGGCATCGCTCGGCTCGATGCTGCTGTACTGGTATCACTTCTCGCATAACGGCAAGCGGATCGACGTCGAGACCGACGACGACTCCATCGGTGCGCACTTCCTGCATCTGCTGCACGGCAAGAAACCCTCGGCTTCGCATGAACGCGCGATGCACACCTCGCTCATTCTTTATGCCGAGCACGAATTCAACGCCTCGACCTTCACCGCGCGCGTCATCGCGGGCACGGGCTCGGACATGTATTCGGCGATCACCGGCGGCATCGGCGCGCTGCGCGGTCCCAAGCATGGCGGCGCCAACGAAGTGGCGTTCGAAATCCAGCAGCGTTATCGCGATGCCGATGAGGCGGAGGCCGACATCCGCCGCCGGGTCGATGCCAAGGAAGTGGTGATCGGCTTCGGCCATCCGGTCTACACCGTCGCCGATCCGCGCAACAAGGTCATCAAGGGCGTCGCCCGCAAGCTGTCGGCCGAGAATGGCGACATGCGGATGTTCGAGATCGCCGACCGCATCGAAGCGGTGATGGACGAAACCAAGAAGATGTTCGCCAATCTCGACTGGTTCAGCGCGGCGTCCTATTACGCAATGGGCGTGCCGACGGCGATGTTCACGCCGCTGTTCGTGATCGCGCGCACCTCGGGCTGGGCGGCGCACATCATCGAACAGCGCATCGACAACAAGATTATCCGTCCGTCGGCGAACTATGTCGGCCCGGAGAATCTGAAGTTCGTGCCGATTGCTCAGCGAGGCAAGAAAGCCGCCAAGACCAAAGCGGCGTAAGGAGACAGCATGACTTATCTCGTCGGTAATGAGCTGTCCGATCGTCCCGCGGGCGAGCGATTCCGCGCGCTGGTGAATCGCCCGCAGATCCTTGGAATTCCGGGCTCTCACAACGGGCAGGCCGCGCTGCAGGCCAAGGACGCGGGCTTCGAGGCGCTTTATCTCTCCGGCGCCGCGATGACGGCGTCGATGGGCTTGCCCGACCTCGGCATGATCACCGTCGATGAAGTGTCGTTCTTCGTTCGCCAAGTGGCGCGCGCCTCCGGCCTGCCGGTGCTGGTCGATGGCGACACCGGCTACGGCGAGGCGCTCAACGTCATGCATATGGTGCGGACGTTCGAGGATGCAGGTGCGGGCGCGGTCCATATCGAGGATCAGTTGCTGCCCAAGAAGTGCGGCCATCTCAACGACAAGAAGCTCGCGGACGCGCGCGACATGGCGGCAAAGGTCGCCTCCGCCGCCAAGGCGCGGAAGCATCTCTATTTGATCGCGCGCACCGATGCGGCGGCGAGCGAAGGCATGGACGGCGCGGTGGCGCGTGCGAAGCTCTACATCGAAGCGGGCGCGGATGCGATCTTCCCGGAAGCTTTGAATTCGCGCGAGATGTTCGTGGAGTTCGCCAAGCGGATGCCGGGCGTGCCGCTTCTGGCCAACATGACCGAGTTCGGCCGGACGCCGTTCTTCACGGCTGCCGAATTTGAGGCGATGGGTTACAAGATGGTGATCTGGCCGGTGTCGTCGCTGCGGGTGGCGAACAAGGCGCAGGAGAAACTTTACGCAACCCTGAAACGCGACGGCATGACCAAGGCGATGGTGCCGGACATGCAGACCCGCGCCGAGCTTTACGCCACGATCCGCCTGCACGATTACGAGGCGCTCGATGCATCCATCGTCGCAAGCGTGGTTCCGAAGGCGGTCGAGTAGGGCGTTGCCACTGGCTGCAACAGTTCAAGCCCGGCGGCAATTAACACAGGATACGATCCGCTAAAATATATCGGTCCGCGCGTGCGTTTACAGCGCGCGGGCGGCTGGCTATCGTCTCGTCATTGCGGGGACGATAATGGACAGTCGGACATTCTGGCTTGGGCTGCTTGGCGGCGTGCTGACGGGTGCGCTGATCATTGCGGCCGGCTATTTTGCCCTGAAGGCGTATCTCCCGCCCCCCGACGATGACCCGCTTTACAACGCCAAGCAGTCCTTCCTGTCGTCCGGCACACAGCTGTCGCGCCAGGAAGCCGAGGCGGAAATCCAGTTCCTCAATCGCGAACGTGCACCAGCCCTGCTCATGAGCTGAGGCCTGCGAAGTGCGTCAGTTGGTCAGGATTTTCGACGCGCAGAGCAGCACGATCAGGGTCAGGAACAACAGATCCATATAGGATTTGAGTTCGCCCTCGTGACGCAGCCGCGCCACTTCCCGCGCGGATTGCCTGCGCGTCGACCCTTCGGTGCTGCCGGCTTTCGCCTCGTTCTCGAGACGCTCGACCTTCTGGAAGAACATGAATTGCCGGATCGTCGAGACAATCCGCATCGCGGAATAGACCAGAACCAGGAAGGCGATGATCGAGCGTTCGCTATACTTGCTCAGAAAATTCAAGGTGAGATAAACCAGCGCCAGGAACGCAAAGTTCGAGGCGAAGCGATAGATGTAGCCTAGGATAACCAAGACTGAATCCCTAGAAAGCGCGCCCCCACCTGCATCCCCTCAGGGATGCTGCGCAACGGAGAAACACAGGCCGTTCTTCGGATGACCCGCCCCACATCGAACCCGAGATAGCTCTTCTTGATTCATCTTAGAGAGAATCGGAGGTTCGTCATTACCGCGAGCCTGCCGGTTTTCCGCCTGCGCCGCAAGGCGATTGCATGGTTCTGCGCTGAATCCTTGGCATTCAGGAATGTCAGGATACCGGTGGAGCACCGGGCGCGCAGAAGCGAGGAGGGCGCATGGCCCGTCTGTCATTTCGGGAGTGGATTGTTGCGGGAACGGCCTTAGTTTATGCGCCTGCATCCTTTTCGTGCTACGCACGCTGCGCTTCCTTTCCGGACGAGGACTTTGCCGATGACTTCATACTCTGACACCCAGCTTTTCATCGATGGACGCTGGCGCGACGGAAGCAAACCGCGCCTCCCCGTGTTGAACCCGGCGACGGAAGAGACCATCGGCACGCTCGCTCATGCCGGACAGGCTGACCTCGACGAGGCACTGGCTGCGGCGCAGCGCGGGTTTGAGGCGTGGCGCAAAGTGGGCGCGCTCGACCGCTCCAAGCTGATCCGCCGTGCCGCCGAACTGCTGCGCGAACGGGCCGAGACGGTCGCCACGCTGATGACCCTCGAGCAGGGCAAGCCGCTGGCCGAAGCCCGTGCGGAAACCGCCGGTGCCGCCGACACCATCGAATGGTTCGCGGAGGAGGCGCGCCGCACCTATGGACGGCTTGTCCCGGCGCGCGGGCCGAACATCACGCAAATGGTGGTGAAGGAGCCGGTCGGCGTGGTGGCGGCGTTCACGCCCTGGAATTTTCCGCTCAATCAGGCCGTCCGCAAGGTGTCGGCGGCGCTCGCGGCGGGCTGCTCGGTCATCCTGAAGGGACCGGAGGAGACGCCGGCAAGCTGCGCCGCGCTGATCGGCGTGTTCGCGGATGCAGGCTTGCCGCCCGGCGTGGTCAACATCGTGTTCGGCGTGCCGGCTGAAATCTCGTCCTATTTGATCCCGCACCCGGTCATCAAGAAAATCTCGTTCACCGGCTCGACCGTCGTCGGCAAGCAGCTTGCGGCGATGGCCGGCAGCCACATGAAGCGCGTGACGATGGAATTGGGCGGCCACGCGCCCGCGCTGGTATTCGACGATGCGGACGTGGCGCAGGCGGTGAAGATCCTGTCCGCCAACAAATTCCGCAATGCCGGACAGGTCTGCGTCGCGCCGACGCGCTTTCTGGTGCAGGAGAAGGTCTATCAGCAGTTCCTGGATGGCTTCGTCGAGGCGTCGGAAAGTCTCAAGGTCGGCAACGGGATGGAGAAGGGCGTACGGATGGGCCCGCTCGCCAATAGCCGGCGGATCGAGGCGATGGACACGCTGGTCGCGGATGCCACCTCGCACGGCGCCAAGGTTGCGACCGGCGGCGAACGGATCGGCAATCGCGGTTATTTCTTCAAGCCGACCGTGCTGACCGATGTGCCGCTGACGGCGCGGATCATGAACGAGGAGCCGTTCGGCCCGGTGGCCATCGTCAGCCGCTTCACCGATTACGATGCGGTTATCGCCGAGGCCAACCGCCTGCCATACGGCCTCGCTGCGTATGCGTACACGACCTCCGCGAAGACCATGGCGGGTGTCGGCCGCGACATCGAAAGCGGCATGGTCAGCATCAACCATCACGGCATCGCACTGCCGGAATTGCCGTTCGGCGGCATCAAGGATTCCGGTTACGGCTCCGAAGGCGGCATCGAAGCCGTCGAGGCGTACCTGAACACCAAGCTGGTGACGCAGACGATATAAACTTCCGGAAATCCGGCGGCGTTCTTGTGTACGACAAACGTCGGAACGCCGGAATTTCGGTTTGCGGAACACGCTACGCGAATAAATCTGGAATAGTTCTACGAACCGTGGCTGAATTGCTCCCGAGGGAATGTGTCCCTTGGGAGATTGAACATGATCGACCGACGCTCTGTGCTCCAGGGCGGCGTCGCATGGCTGGCAGGCACCAGCCTGTTGGGCAAGTCGACGCTCGCCTTCGCCGAAGAAACCGTCACGCTGCCGTTCGAGAATGGCACCAGGCCACTCGGCAAATTCCCGCAGAAACGAACCATGATCGTGCAGACGAGCCGGCCTCCACAACTGGAGACGCCGTTCTCGGTGTTCAATGAAAGCGTGATCACG
>Ga0180223_1000875_pt1 | contig 29489 bp, 33 predicted proteins | sample eDN5th30CKraftOP_FD_151337 | JGI IMG/M metagenome (GOLD analysis project Ga0180223, IMG submission 151337) | Enriched Organic Plus compost microbial communities from Emeryville, California, USA - eDNA 5th pass 30_C Kraft OP (version 2) (version 2) ... | reverse complement strand
GGATCGAGAAGGCATCACCCGATCGACCGACTTCCCGACAAAGCGCATCGGTTCTGGGTTCCGGGCTCATGGCTTCGCCATGCCCCGGAATGACGGTGGTGGTTCCGTACGGAACCGGAATGGCGGTCGACGTGCCGCGTGCGGTATTCGGTCCGATACTCTAGAGCCTCGGACCGAAAAGTGGAATCCATTTTTCGGAGAAATCCGATGCACCAGCAATGAGATAGGTCATCGTTACCGCGTCCGAACGGACGCGCGCAGGCCTGGGCCCGGCTCGCGGGCTCAGGCTCGGGCGTGGCGCTTCTCGCCTGCGCCTTCGCCCTCCTGCTGGCCGAGGAAGGCGGCCCAAAGGCGCTGCACCGTCTCCTCGGCGACGTCCTTGACGATCAGCACGAGGCGGGAGCGCCGGTCGTCGCTCGGCCAGGCCTCGAGCCGGATCGGCGGGTGCAGGATCTGCTGCACGGCATGGACCAGCAGCGGCCGCTCCGGCTGGTCGGCGAGCCGGACCAGGCCCTTGAGCCGCAGCAGGCGCGGGCCGTGGATCGAGCGCAGCAGCGTCCAGAACAGGTCGAAGGTCTGCTGCGCCACGGGCTGCTCGGCCGTCAGGACGAAGGCGCGGATCGAGGCATCGTGGCGGTTGACGTCGTGCGGGTCCTGCTCGTGATGATGTCCGTGGTCGTGCCCATGGGCGTGATGGTGACCATGGCCATGGTGATGATCGTGGCCATGATGATGGTCCGGCAGGGCGTCCTCCGCCAGCCAGCGCCGCAGGGTCTCCGGGCGCCTGGCCAGATCGTAGAGGCCGGCGCCCAGCAGGGCCGCGGCGGGCGCGTCGGCCGGGAGCAGGGCGATGCCGGGATTCAGGGTCTGCAGGCGCGCGCGCAGTGCGGCGACCTCGGCCGGCGCCGCGATGTCGGTCTTGGTCAGGACGAGCCGGTCGGCGGCGACGACCTGCCGGCGCGCCTCCTCATGGGCATCCAGCGTCGCCATGCCGTTGACCGCGTCGACCAGGGTGACGACGCCGTCGAGCCGGAAGCGCAGGGCGAGATAGGGGTGGTTGATCAGGACGTTGAGGATCGGCGCCGGATCGGCGAGGCCGGTGGTCTCGATGACGAGGCGGGAGAAGGCGCCGATGCGGCCATTGTCGCGCCGGCGCAGCAGGTCTTCGAGCGTGACGATGAGGTCGTCGCGGATGGTGCAGCAGAGGCAGCCGGATTCGAGGAGGATCATGTTCTCCTCGACGCCTTCGACCATCAGATGGTCGAGCCCGACCTCGCCGAACTCGTTGACCAGAACCACCGTGTCGGCGAGCGCAGGGTCCTTCAGCAGGCGGTTGAGCAGCGTCGTCTTGCCGGCGCCGAGAAAGCCGGTGAGCAGGGTCAGCGGAACGGGGGCGGGGCGGGCGGGATCGCCGGTCATCGCGTTTCACCAGGCTTCAGGCCGGCACGGGACGCCGCCTCGTTTGTTCTAATATTACATTAGCGACCAGCGCTGCGATGACAAGGGCGCCGCCGGCATATTGCAGCGCGCCCAGCCTTTCGCCGAGGACCACGGCCGCGATCGCGACGGCGACGATCGGTTCGGCGCAGAAGGCGAGGCCGGCCGGGCCGGGCGCGATCCGCGCCAGCGCCAGGATCTGCAGGACGAAGCCGACCAGGTAGCCGCCATAGGTGACGGCGACAGCGATCGGCGCCAGCAGGAAGGCCTGGGGCGGCAGGAAGCCGCCGGTCAGAGCCACGATGGCGAGCGCCACCGGCAGGATCACGATATGCGACCAGAACAGCTTCGGCATGGTCGCGATCGGGGCGCAGGCTGCCGCGGCGAAGAACTGGGCGGTCGCGGCGAGGCTGGCGAGGGCGGCGAGGCAAAGCCCGCGCGGATCGAGTCCGTGCAGGTCCGGCCCCACCACCAGCGCGATCCCGAGGAAGGCGACGAGCGCGACGGCGAGCCTGTCGGCGCGGAACGGGGCGGGCGTCAGCAGCGGCTCCGCCAGGACGATGAGGACGGGATAGGTGTAGAAGATCACGGCTGCGACCGAGACCGGCACGAAGGAGACCGAGGAGAGATAGGCCGTGCCGACCAGGGCCGTGGCGAGGCCGAAGAGCGCGACCGGCCGGCGCTCGCTCCTCAGCAGGCCGAGAGGCGCTGCCGCCGCCAGCGCCGCCGCGCCGACGAGCAGGAGCATGATCAAGACGCGGTAGAAGACCAGCAGGGCGCCGCCGAGGCCGGCCGCCCCGGCGATCTGCGCGCTGACGATGTTGGTGCCGAGGGCCGCAGCCGAGGCGAAGGCGAGAAGCAGGCCCTGGCCTTCCTTCGATGCTCCCCCGCTCAACCCGGCCCCCCGACCGTCTTCAGGCGTCGCCGCCGAGCCTGGCCTTGGCTTTCGCCGCCGGCCGGGGCTTCACGCCCGCCTCGGCGGGCTTCGGCCGCGCCGGCGGCATTTTGATCGCCTTCGCCGGCTGGGCCTTTGCGCCGGGCCTTTGCGGCTTGATCCCGGCGGCCGAGCCCGGGCGCAGGCTCGCCGCCGTCGCCTTGCTGCCGGCCTGGACCGCGCCCTGCAGGCGCAGCGGTCCGGATTCGAAGGCGTCGCTCGAGGGCTGAACCGGCGCATTGGTCGGGGCGAAGGCATTGGTTCCGCGCGGAATCGCGCCGTTCGCCGAGGCGGTGCGCGGCACGGCGCCGCTGCCGAGCCCGGCGGCGACGGGCGCTCCCGGCTCGATCGCCGGAGGGGCTCCGCGGGCGACCCGGGAGGCGGGCTGCGCCGTGGCGTTGGCGGCGAGCGGGGCGCCGGCCGAGCCGGCGGTGCGGCCGAAGGCGACCGGGACGGGAACCGCCTGGGCGCGCGGGCCCAGCACGACCCGGCCGCGCGGCGAGCGCGTGGCGACGGGCCCGGCCGACTGGGTCGCGAAGGTGGCGAAGCGGCCGCCGTCGGAGTCGTTGGCGCTGGCGGCGAGATTGCCGGAGATCGGGCCGTTGGAATCGGCGTCGTCGGCCAGCGCCACGCCGCCGCCGCGATGGCGGACGTCGTCGCAGATGTTCGGGGCGCGGGTGCCGCTCGCCGGCAGGGAGGCGACGTTGGCGCCCATGCCGCCCCAGCGGCTGAAGCCTTCGTCGAGAAGCTGCGCGGCCTTGACCGTGCGCTCGGTGCCCGAGAGCGAGCCGAGCACGACGGCGATCAGCGTGCGCCCGCCGCGCGTGGCCGTCGCCACGACGTTGAAGCCGGAGGCGCAGGTGAAGCCGGTCTTCATGCCGCCGATGCCGGCATAGCGACCCACAAGGCCGTTGGTGTTGTGGATGACCTGCTTGCCGAGCTGCACGGCCGAGGTGTTCCAGTAGTCGGAATATTCCGGGAAGTCGTGCATCAGAGCCATGGCGAGCACGGCGAGGTCGCGGGCCGAGACCTGCTGGTCGGGATTGTCCCAGCCGTTCGGGTTCATGAAGCGGGTGTCGCGCATGCCGAGCCGCCGGGCCTCGGCATTCATCATGCCGACGAAGCTCGGCACGTCGCCGCCGACGCCCTCGGCCACGACATAGGCGATGTCGTTGGCCGACTTGACCATCATGATGCGCAGCGCGTTGTCGAGCGTCACCTCCTGGCCGGGCTTGATGTAGACCTTCACGCGCGGCTGGCTGGCGGCGAGCTTCGAGGCGGGGATGGCGGTCTCGAGGCCGATGCGGCCCTCGCGCACCGCCTTCAGCGCCAGGTAGATCGTCATCATCTTGGCGGTGGAGGCCGGACGCCAGGCCTGCGAGGCGTTCTCGGCCGAGAGCACCTCGCCGCTGGAGGCGTCGACGACGAGGCTCGCCCCCGCGAAAGCCGGCGCCGTGAAGGCGAGGCCGAGGGCGAGGGTGGCGGCGAGGCGGGATAGGATCATCGGCGGGTCTTGAACCTGTCTGGTCTTGAACGGAGCTTGGCAGGGCGACGGCGCTGGGTTCAACGCGACGCATGCGGCATTTTCGAGACGACGGGCGCAAATTCCGCCCAAGAACTCATAGCTGCAATTGATACCTGCATGCATACCTACCCCCAGCGCAGCGATTTGCCTAGCCGCCCGCGCCGGTCCAGAAGCGGTGACGCATTCCTCTTTCGGGGCTCACCGGCGTGGCTATCGGCTTTCTCTGGATACCGGCGACGATCCTCGCCTCGCTGCTGCAGACGGCGCGCAACCTGGCGCAGCGCTCGCTGACCGACGTCATCGGCGTCGTCGGGGCGACGCAGGTGCGCTTCCTGTTCGGGCTGCCCTTCGCGATCCTCTTCCTCGCCGCCGCCTGCCTCGGCCTGCAGCGGCTGCCGCCGGCGATCGGCCCGGCCTCGCTCGGCTACACGGCCTGGGGCGCGCTGGCGCAGATCGCCGCGACAGCGCTGATGCTGGCGACGATGCGCGAGCGCTCCTTCGCCGTCACCACCGCCTATACCAAGACCGAGCCGGTGCAGGTGGCGCTGTTCGGCGCGGCGCTGCTCGGCGACGCGCTGACGCCATGGAAATTCGCCGCGATCGCGATCGCCACCGCCGGCGTCATCGTCGTCTCCTGGAAACCGGGGGAGAAGCTGACCCGCGCCGGCCTGCGCCCGGCCGTGCTCGGCATCGTCTCGGGTGCCTTCTTCGCCCTGTCCGCGGTCGGTTTCCGCGGCGGCATTCAGGCCCTGCCGGAGGGTGGCTTCCTGATCCGCGCCTCGACCATCCTGGTGCTCGGCCTCGGGCTCCAGACGGTGCTGCTGGTGGCCTATATGCTCATCGCCGATCGGCCGGCGCTGATCCTCAGCCTGAAGAGCTGGCGCCGCTCGCTCTCGGCCGGCTTCCTCGGGGCGGCGGCCTCGCAGTTCTGGTTCATCGGCTTCTCGCTGACCAGCGCCGCCAATGTCCGCACGCTCGGCCTGATCGAGGTGCCGCTGGCGCAGATCGCCTCGCGCAAGCTGTTCGCCGAGGGCACCAGCCGGCGCGAGCTCTTCGGCATGGCGATGATCGTCGGCGGCGTCGGCCTGCTGCTCTCGATCTCGCTGACGTGAGCGGGCGCGTTGCGGGCCAGCCTGCGGACGGCTAGTGCTGGGAGGAGGAGACCGTCAGCCGATCCGCGCACGCCGAGCATGCACGGATACCGGCTTGCGGGATCGCGCAGCGCTGCCAAGATGACGTGTAGCTGCACAGTAAGGGAGAATTCGCCATGAGCGCTGCCATCGTCGGCTGGGCCCATACGCCGTTCGGCAAGCAGGATGCCGAAACCGTCGAGAGCCTCATCGTCCGCGTCGCGACCGACGCGCTGGTCGATACCGGGATCACCGCCGACCAGGTCGACGAGATCGTGCTCGGCCACTACAATGCCGGCTTCTCGGCGCAGGACTTCACCGCCTCGCTGGTGCTGCAGGCCGACCCGGCGCTGCGCTTCAAGCCGACGACCCGCGTCGAGAACGCCTGCGCCACCGGCTCGGCCGCGGTGCATCAGGGCGTCAAGGCGATCAAGGCCGGCGGCGCCAGGATCGTGCTCGTCGTCGGCGTCGAGCAGATGACCAAGACGCCGGGGCCGGAGATCGGCAAATATCTGCTGAAGGCCTCCTATCTGCCGGAGGACGGGGAGACCCAGGGCGGTTTCGCCGGCGTCTTCGGCAAGATCGCGGCGGCCTATTTCCAGCGCCATGGCGACCAGTCCGACGCGCTCGCGATGATCGCGGCCAAGAACCACAAGAACGGCGTCGAGAACCCCTATGCCCAGATGCGCAAGGATCTCGGCTACGCCTTCTGCCGCGAGGAGAGCGAGAAGAACCCCTATGTCGCCGGGCCGCTGAAGCGCACCGACTGCTCGCTGGTCTCCGACGGCGCCGCCGCGCTCGTGCTGGCCGACGAGGAGACGGCGCTGCAGATGCGCCGGGCCGTCGGCTTCCGCGGCATGGCCCATGTCCAGGACTTCCTGCCGATGTCGAAGCGCGACATCCTGAAGTTCGAGGGCGGAGCGGTCGCCTGGCAGAAGGCGCTGGCGGAGGCCGGCGTGACGCTCGGCGACCTCTCCTTCGTCGAGACGCATGACTGCTTCACCATCGCCGAGCTGATCGAATACGAGGCGATGGGGCTGACCAAGGAAGGCGAGGGCGCCCGCGCCATCAAGGAGGGCTGGACGCAGAAGGACGGCAAGCTGCCGGTCAACGTCTCGGGCGGCCTCAAGGCCAAGGGCCACCCGATCGGCGCCACCGGCGTCTCGATGCATGTGCTCTCCGCGATGCAGCTCACCGGCGAGGCGCCGGAGGGCATGCAGCTCGCCGAGCCGCGGCTCGGCGGCATCTTCAACATGGGCGGGGCGGCGGTCGCGAACTACGTCTCCGTGCTCGAACGCATCAAGTGAGGCGCGCCTCCCCGGCCGGCGGCGCGCGGGAAGCGCGCCTGCCGAGCGGGGCTTCGCCGGAAGGCCGGCCGTCGGGCGGGGGCGCCCGGTCGTGACGAGCTTCGCCATCCTCCTGCTCGCCTATACGCTGAGCCAGTTCTTCCGGGCGTTCCTCGCGGTCATCTCCGGCGACCTCACGCGAGATCTCGGCCTCGACCAGGGGCAGCTCGGCAGCCTGCAGGCCGCCTGGCTGATTGCCTTCGCCCTCTCGCAATTCCCGGTCGGCTACGCGCTCGACCGGATCGGGCCGCGGCGGACGCTGGCCGGCTTCCTGCTCGTGGCCGTCGCCGGGACGGTCGTCTTCGGCCTGTCGCGCAACTATGCCGCCGCGCTGGCGGCCCTGGCGCTGATCGGGGTCGGCTGCGCGCCGATCCTGATGGCGGGTTTCTATCTCGCCGCGCGGCTCTATTCGCCCCGGCATTTCGCGACGATGTCGTCGTTCCTGATCGGATTCGGCTCGATCGGCGATCCGCTCAGCGGCGCGCCGCTGGCCTATTTCCTCGCCGCCTATGGCTGGCGCGCCACCGTCTTCGGGCTCGCCGGGATCGTGGCGCTGACCGCCCTGCTGGTGGTGCTGCTGCTGAAGGACCCGCCGCCGCTGCCCGGGGCGCCGCAGCGGCCGGCTTCTCTGCTAGGCGGAATCTGGCAGATGGTGACGAAGCGGCCGCTCTGGCTGATCTTCCCCTTCACCTTCGTGAGCTACGGCGTCACGATCTCGATGCGCGGCCTGTGGATCGCCCCCTATCTCCAGACGGTGCACGGCTTCGGCCTCGCCGCCACGAGCTACGCTGCGATGGCCATGGGCAGCGCCATGGCGCTGGGGGCGCTGCTGGTGCTGCCGCTGCATGGGCGGCTCGGCGCGAAGCCGACCGTCGTCGCCTTCGCGGTGGCGGTCTCCGCGGCCTTCTTCGCGCTGGCCCTGTGGGGAGCGGCATCGTCCCGCCTCGCCATCGGCCTGTTCCTGGTCATCGGCCTGTTCGGCGTCACCTATGCGGTCGTGATGGCGCATGCGCGCGCCTTCATGTCGCCGCGCGAGATCGGCCGCGGCGTGACCTTCATGAATTTCGTCTTCATGGGCGGGGCGGGGGTGATGCAATGGCTGTCGGGGCGCCTGGTGAACGCCCTCGACCGGCAGGGGTTCGACGCGCCGGCGACCTATGGCTGGCTGTTCGTCTTCATGGGCGTGGCGCTCGCCGCGACGCTCGTCGTCTACGTCGCCTCCTCGGCGGAGCCGAAGCCCGCCGCCTCGGCGGCGCCATAGCTCCGGCGATCGCGCCAGCATGCCGCCGGAACGGCGCTCAGCCTTCGTCCGGCGCCTTCGCGGCGATGGCGAGCGCGTGGACCCGCTCCGCCAGCTCCGCGGCCAGCGCCGCATTGACGAGGCGGTGGCGCTCGAGGCGAGTCTTGCCCCGGAAGGCGTCAGACACGATATTCACCCGGAAGTGAGTCTCCCCGCCTTCGCGCCAGCCGCCATGGCCGTGATGCTGGTGCGATTCGTCGATCACCTGCAGCCTCTGTGGCGCGAAGGCCGCATTCAGCTTCAGCGTGATCCTGTCAGCCATCGTGGTCATGATCGTGCCACCGTTGCGATGATCCCTGCCGTCGGCCTGCGCATGTTGCGTTGCACTTGCCGGCCCGTCTTCCGCGTCTCATAACCATTCGACGATGAACATCAACTCGCGCCTTTTCGACCGCATCAGGATCGGCTCTTCCGATGCGGAAGCGGTCGTCGACAACGACGCGCCCCGCTGCGACCGTCCCGGCTGCATGCGGCCGGGCGAATTCCGCGCGCCCAAGGGGCGTGGCCGGGAGGGGCAGTTCTTCCGCTTCTGCATGGACCATGTGAAGGAATACAACGCCTCCTACAATTACTTCGCCGGCATGGACGACGATGCGCTCGCCGCCTACCAGAAGCAGGAGGAGATCGGCCATCGTCCGACCTGGAAGCTCGGCGTCAACGCCTCCGCGGCGCGGATGGCGCAGCGCGGGCGCGTCGCCAATGGCGAGGCGGGGCCGGATATCAGCGACGCCTTCAACCTGTTCGGCGCCCGCCGGGCGCAGCAGGCGGCGAAGGCCGAGCCGCGCGTCGGCGTGCTGGCGATGAAGGCGCTCGAGACGCTCGGCCTCGACGACAGCGCCGATTCCGCCGCGATCAAGGCGCGCTACAAGGAGCTGGTGAAGCGCTTCCACCCGGATGCCAATGGCGGGGATCGCTCGCGCGAAGGCACGCTCCAGGAGATCCTGAAGGCCTATCAGCAGCTCAAGAGCGTGGGTATGGTCTGAGCGGCCGGGCCGCTCTCTCCCGGCATCGAACGGGCGGAGGCGTCACCATGTCGGAGAAGGTGCAGGCGCCGCCGGACGCGGCCGAGCGGCGGGCGAAGCCGCCCGTCGTGGTCTATCCGAACGGCACCTTGCCGCCGCCCGACATGGCCATGCTGGCCGCGGCGCGGGAGAGGCTGACGAAGATCGGCGAGATCGTCGTGCCGCCGCGCGAGGGCGGCAGCTTCCGCGTGCCGCAGGGGCATTTCTTCCGGATCGTCAGCATCGAGGGGCCGCAGGTCGGCGACCTCAACCTCTGGAACGCAGACGACCTGTCGGAGCGCTTCTTCAGCGGCAAGACGCGGGCGCTGCACGCGACGCATGTCACGACCGGCGACAGGCTGTGGAGCACGCTGCCTCATCTGCGGCCGATGGCGACGATCACCCATGACACGCTCGGCTGGTATGGCTGGGACGGGGACGGCGCCGGCATCCACGACGTCATCGGCACGCGCTGCGACCCCTACACGCGCCGGCTGCTCGGCGGCGGCGACTACCATCATTGCTGCCACTCCAACCTGTCGCGGGCGCTGGGAGCGGCCGTCGGCAAGCCGGCGCGCGAAGTCGAGAGCCATGTCCATGACGTGCTCAACGTCTTCATGTGCACGGGCTTCACCCGCGACACGCATCAGTACTTCATGAAGGCGAGCCCGGTCAGGCCGGGCGACTTCATCGAGTTCTTCGCCGAGATCGACCTGCTCGGGGCGCTCTCGGCCTGTCCCGGCGGCGATTGCGGCGCGACGCATTCGAGCGACGCGGCGGTGTGCCATCCGCTGAAGGTCGAGATCTTCGCGACGGAATCGAAGCTGCTGGCGGGCTGGGCTCCGCCGCGGCGGAACCCCTATGGCCGGGAGCATGGCGCCTGAGGCGGCGCCTCCGCAGCCATGCCCGGCGCCGGGACGCCTATTGCGCGGAGATGGTGCCCCGCATCGGCGATGCGGGCGGCAGCAGCGCCAGGCGCTGGTCGGCCAGGCGCTGATCGGCCTTGGGCGGGACGAGGAAGGCGCGTGCCGCGCCCCTGGGAGTGTCGAGATCGAGCGGCCGGCCCGGGGGCAGCGGCGCGTTGCGGACGAGCCTGACCGCAGCGGAATCGAATTGCGGCGCGGCGGGAGCCGCCGCCTCGGGCGCGAAGGCGAGCGGGGCCGAGGCGAAGGCGGCGGGAGCGACGGAGGCCGCGGAAGAGGCCGTCGCCAGGGGCGCCGGGGCGGCGGGCTCCGCGGCCGAGGCGAGCTGGTAGCGCGGCTCCTCCTCGATGCGGCGGCGCTGCGGGCGCTCCCCCTTCAGGTAAAAGGCGTTGCCGCCGGCCACGGTCACATAGTGCATGTTGGTGTAGGAGAAGCGCAGCCCGGCGGTGTGGAAATGCTTGGCGTCGCCGACGGCCGCGTTGCGGCGGCCGTTGAGGATGTCCTCGGCGATCGCCTCGATCTTCGGCAGGACCTTTTCGGTCATCGGGCGGGTCAGCACGCCGGAGGCGAACTGGCGGGGCGCGCCGACCACGCCGCAGATCGTCTCGGGATATTTCGCCGATTCGACCCGGTTCATCACCACCGTTCCGACGCCGAGCAGACCGGCCTCGCTCGAGCGGTTCGATTCGAAATACATCGCCCGGACGAGGCAGTCCTTCTCGCGGGGATTGGCCTTGGCGAGGGCGACGGCACGCTTGCGCGCCTGGACCGGGTCCTTGCTGGCGGGAGCGGGCGCCGCGCTGGTCGCGGCCGTCTCGACCGGCGAGAGGCTGCAGGCGCCGAGCATGGGCGCCGCCAGCGCAATCAGGAGCGGGACCGCCTTGCTGCCATGCCGGCGGATGCCGCCGGAACGAGGACCATGTGCAGCGATCGCGGCCCGCTTCATGCGGCAACCTCCTGAGTTCGGGATCATGGGCAGCCAGGGAGGCGCACCGGGATCTCCGGCAAGGAACCGCGAATTCCTTAACAGAAAGTTAATCCGGGAAGAAAGGGGGCAGGTACGAAAGAGGGGAATGAAGGCTCCGAAACGGAGTCGGATATTCATCTAAGAATATGAATTAAAACAGGAAATTTAAGTACCGAGTCCTGCCGATTTCCGGCCGGGGCGGCGGCTGTCAATCTCCGCTTGCCATCCGGCGGAGGGTCGGAACTCGACCTGCCGCAACGGCATTGGGGAGGCGATTCAGCCGCGGAGCGCCACGACGCCGGCCGCGTCAGGCGTCCCACTCCGCTCCCGGCAGGGAACCGGCGCAGGCCGGCTGGATGCTAGTTCCGCGAATCCGGCAGCCCCGGCAGCGGCAGGAAATCGACGCCTTCCTCATGCAGCATCCGGGCGTCGTCCGGCGTCGCCTGGCCGTAGATGGCCCGTTCCTCCGTCTCGCCATGATGGATCTTCAGCGCCTCCTCGGCGAAGCGCTCGCCGACATGCTCGGCGTTTTCCCGGACATGGCGGTGCAGCGCCGCGACCATCTCGCGCAGCGCCTTCTCCTTCTCGCCCATCAGAGCGAGGGGGCCCGGCGCCGCCGGGGCGGAAGGCTCTTCCGCGCGAACCGGCGCTTGCGGGCCGAGATCGGTGCGGGCGACGTTCGGCGCCATGATGGCGCGCTCGACCTTGCCGCTGCCGCAGACGGGGCAGGAGACGAGCCCGCGCCGGGCCTGCTCCTCGAAGCCCGCCGAGGTCGGGAACCAGCTTTCGAATTCATGCGCGTTGTCGCAGATCAGGGCGTAACGGATCATGTCGCTTCTGTCGGGCGGCGAGCTGCCGCCTGCCGCAAATGGGGCTTTCGGGGCCGGCCGGCAAGGCGGCCTGCGATGGCGCGCCTCAGGCCGCCAGCAGCTTGTCGAGCTCGCCGCGCGCCTCGAGCGCGTGGAGATCGTCGGAGCCGCCGACATGGGTCTCGCCGATGAAGATCTGCGGCACGGAGGTGCGCCCGCCGGCGCGCGCCGTCATCGCCTGGCGCAGCCCCGGCCCGGCCTCGACATCGATCTCCTCGAAGGCGATGCCCTTCTTCGACAGCAGGGCCTTGGCGGCCTTGCAATAAGGGCACCAGGAGGTGGTGTAGATCGTGACCGGCGGCATCGGGACAGGCTCTCTTCGGCGTTGCGTCTCCTCCATGTAGTGCGTCGTCACGCATCCGTCACGACCCGGGCGAAGGTGAGCACGTCGACCTGGCGCGCACCCGCCCTGAGCAGGATGCGCGCCGCGGCATTGACCGTCGCTCCGGTGGTCAGCACGTCGTCGACCAGCAGGACGCGCCGGCCCTCCACCAGACGGCGGGCACTTTCGGGAACCCGGAAGGCGCCCTGCAGATTGTCGGCGCGCTGGCTGCGGCTGAGCCCGACCTGCTGGCGCGTGCGCCGGACGCGGGCGAGCAGCGCGGGCTCGTGGGGCAGCGCCGCGAGCCGGGCGACGGTCCCGGCCAGCAGGGCGGCCTGGTTGAAGCGCCGCCGCCAGAGCCGCGTCCGGTGCAGCGGCACCGGGGCGACGAGGTCGGCCTCGGCGATCAGCTCATGGCCTGCCTGCGCCATCATCCGCCCGAGCGTGAGGGCGAGCTCGGCCCGGTCGCCGTATTTCAGCCGGTGGACCAGCTCGCGCGCCACGCCTTCGAAGCGGCAGACGGCGCGGGCCCGGCCGAAGACCGGCGGATCGGCGATCGCCGTCGGCGAGAGCAGCCCGGGGCCGAGATCGACGGCGAAGGGCGTGCCGAGGCGCTCGCAATAGGGGCGCTCGATGAAGCCGATCTCGCCCCAGCAATGGGCGCAGAGGGCCTGTGCCTCGCCGGTGGCGGCGCGGCAGGCGACGCAGACCGGAGGGTAGACCAGTGCGACGAGGCCACGCAGCGCCGCCGCGAGCGCGCGGCGGGGCGGCTCCAGGGCGGCGGCCCGAAAGCCGGGTCGGGCGGTGGGGAGGGGGGCCGGACGGCGTTCCGCGCCGGCGCCGACGGCCGCGGAGGACGGCTCCTGTTCGCTGAACACGGCCGGCGTCCGTCCCGCCATCGCACGACGCTCCTTCGCCTGGCCGCGGCCGGGGAAGCCGCGTGCCATCGCCTCAGGCCAGCCAGCATCCGGTCTCTCGCGGAAAAGGGCAACTCGCCGCTGTCGCGGCCGGAGCGCGGCGGAGGGGGGATGCCCGGTATCGGGCTTCTCTGCCGGAGAGGCGCCTCCGGCGGAAAACGTGCCAATGGAGCGGAGGGCGCGGGCGGCAAGGCGGCGATGCGCCGGCCGCCGGGAATGATCTGGGAAAGGGGAGCGTCGGAGCCGCCTCGGGCAGGAATTACCGGCCCGTTTGGCGTGCTTTCGCGGATTCAGAACGCGGCGGGCAATCTTTTGTGGCGACGCGCTAAAAAGCAGTTGCGGCGGCGAGGCACTCCGACTACATAGGCGCCCTCGGCCAGCGCTGCTCCCTTCGTCTAGCGGTCTAGGACGTCGCCCTCTCACGGCGAAAACAGGGGTTCGAGTCCCCTAGGGAGCGCCATAACTTAGCCCGTATAGGCACTTCCGTTGCCTACAGGGCTTGCCTACAAAGGCCCCAGCTAGGTAGCTTGCGGGCATCATGAAGGCGAAGGCTGCTTCCAAATCCGACACCCGCTATCTCCAGCGCATCGGCTCGCGCTGGTATGCCCGTATCCCCGTTCCGAACAAGCTCCGGGGAGAGATGGGGCCTTACTATCGCAAGGCGCTCGACACCTCCGACATCGCTGTAGCGCGTGAACGACGCTGGGATGTGCTGACGGTAGCCAAGGCAAAATTCGCTAAGGCGCTCAACAAGGGGAAGCCTACGGGGGGACTGAGCGAGGCCGAGATGTCCTATGCCGCCTTCCGCGCCAAGCTCCGTGAGGAGGTCGGCCCCGCGCTCGTCGTCAACGCATTCGACGGCGAGGAGATGCGGAACCCCGATCTAGACGCCCTTGTCGAGAGGCTAGAGGAGTCGGGCGTCGAGAGCCCCGAGGTCTGGCGGGCGGTCGGGGATCACGTCAAAGAGCGCGACCCCGTATCGGAAATCCTCAAGGATTACCTAGCGGCAAACCCCAAGCGGAACGCCACCACCGCGAAGAACTACGAGACGACGGTGAAGCTGTGGCAGGCAGCACATGGCGACACGCCCATTAACGGCGTCACCCGTAAGCAGGCCATCGAATGGCTTGAAGGGATCGCGGAGGGGAAAGCGAAAGACACCGTGAAGCGTTACAGAACGGTGATGGCGCACCTGTGGTCATGGGCGCACCGGAAAGAGGAAGATCCACCCCGTAATCCCTTCGATGACCTGATTAAGGCGGTGAGCACGAAGGGCAGGGAGGCGACCAGTCACGGGCACTACAGCGACGCCGAGCTGAAGCGGGCCTATGCCGCCGTTGCGGGTGATGACGAGTTGCGGCCTGTCTTCCTGATCTCGATCTATACCGGCTTCCGTCTGGACGAGTGCCTCCGGGCCGAGCGGGAGACGCTCCACGGTGTCGAGTGTTTCGTGCTCAAGAGCGGGAAGACCGATAACGCCGCCCGCGTGGTCCCCGTCCATCCCAAGCTCAAGGATGTCGTCGCCCCGAAGGGGGTGAAGGCAAGTGCCCTCTCGGTCCGCTACGGTCGCCTTATGCGGGACATCGAAATGCCCAAGGGCAAGACCTTCCATTCCCTTCGCAAGGCGTTCACGACGGCCCTAGAGCGAGCCAACTGCCCGGAGGACATCGCTGCCCGGCTGGTCGGCCACGCCCCGCTCGGGATCACCTACAAAATCTACTCGCAGGGCCGGAGGGCGTCCGAGCTGAAGGAATGGGTGGAGAAGGTGAAGCATCCGGTTTGAGCCGGTCTCTCATGTTTTGAGTGTGAGAGACGTTGAGGGACTCGCTCAGGCCCCTTCACGGGCTGGCCTATGTCACCCTAGCGGCAACTGCCCATCGGCCGCCTGCGGCCTCCCTAGACTCGGCAAGGCGCCTTTAACCCCCGCCTATCGCCGCGAGGAGTTGCGCCGAGGTGATGCCTGCCTGCTCGGCAATCTCGGCAAAGCGCTGACGTGCCGCCGCCTTCGATCCGGGCGTCTCGGTCGGGGAGCTTGTCAGCTTCCATATCTTCGCCGCCCGCGCCTTCATCAGGGGCGTTAGGCCCTGCTGGGGTTTAACAGGGCGGGCACTAACAGGGGACTTAACAGGCTGGGGCCTAACAGGGGACTTAACACCCCGTTCGGCCGCCCGTTTCCGGCGCATGTAGTCGCGCATGTAGTCGCGCATCCGCTCCTTACGGACGGCGGGGTCTTTGTATGGCATGGGATTTTCCAGAGGGTTCTAACGTAAAAATGCCCCGCCGAGGGGGAACCTCAACGGGGCACGGGAAGGTGCCGTCACTGCACCTTGCGGGAATTGAGTGGGCTGATCCCGCCGGCCGCTATCTGCATTGCTGCGCTCTCCAAGCCTTGTTGGCTTCCTCTGCTTTCGCTCGGTTCAACGCCGCCCGCAGGGCATGCGTCATTAGGAGGTGGTCTTCCTCGGCCTTGGTCTGGCAAGTGGGTACGAGTACTCGGAAGGTGGTGTCGTAGGCCACAAGCCCCCGGTGTTGCGCTTGCCTTAGTGTCAGCATCAGGCCACCGGTGCCGAAGGGCCTCTTGATGCGACCGCTTCCCCGTTCCCAAAAGGTCTGTGGGAAGGAACGGCGTGCCGATGCCCTCCGGGGATATGGGAGGGGCACGTTCAAGGGAGGCGGTGGGTTCGCCTCAGACGCTAGTGCAGCGGCCTCCAAGATCGCCTTCGACGCCCGCGATAGCCGGGCCATCTTAGCGGACCTTCACAATGCCACGCGAAACGGCGGTGCGGTAAGGCACCTGTCCCACGCCGGGGATGTTGAGTATGACCTTGCCGCCAGACAGGCGAGGAGTGATGCCGGAGCCGAAGTCTGCGGACATCACCCGCTCGGTGTCGATGGTGTCGAGGTTCTCAAAGTAAATCTGAGCCAAGGTCCGATAGCCCGAAACACTGCCCTGCGTGATCTGCTCAGTCCTCGCCTGCTTGAACATGCCGGGCTTGGCCTGCTTGGCCCATGCCTCGAAACCTTCGATGTCAGTGACACCGAAGCTGGACAAGGCCCTAGCCCGCTGATCGTCGAGGGCCTCGGCATACAAGGACAGGTTCTCGGCAGCCTGCTCCGGGGTAATCATGAGATGGCTGGCGATGCGGTTCACCGTCAGGTCCGTGAGCTTCCCCTGCTCGATGTATGAGGCATACGCACCAGCAAGCTCGGTCCCCGGAACGGAGCCCCGAAGGACATCACGGAACTGCTCGGCGGCGCGGGAAAGAGCAGGAGCCCGATGGGGCTTGTCGCCTCCATTCGATGCCGGGGAGGCCGCTGGGGTCGCCCCCTCGCGGATGCCTAGAAGCTGCTCCTTCGTTTTGCCCGTCTCAACCAGCGCACCCGTAGCGGGATGCCGCTGAAGGATGCCCATGTGGATCGCGTTGGCGACGGTGGTCTGCGAGCCGAAGACCGTCACGATATCCCTTGGCCCGGCCTCATGGGCGCTGATCGGTCGGCCTGAGCGGGACTGTAGGGTGGCGATGGGGGACTCGTTGGTGGTGTCTGCGGCTTCCTGATGGCGGACAGCGCCGGGGCCGATTGCGATATTGGGGTCTACGTGATGGCCCGTCGGCACGATTGGCGAGGGTTCAAGGGAGAAGTCGGAATATTGGGAGGCTGTCATTCTTATGGTCGTGGTGGTTGGATGAGGTGCAGTGACTGCACCTCGCGGTGAGCGCCAGCGGCTGAACTAAAGGGGACGCTGCTGGCCGGTTAAGGTGGGCTTGGGGTGCCGCTTGACCTGCATCAGGAAGAGATTTTCCCGGCGAAGGTCTAGGGCGTTGCCGTTACGGTGCCTGACATGGTGATCCTTGGGCGGATCCATGATGAGGCGGGCGATGCGCTGCGTATTGAATGGGCGAAAGCCTGCCCTGACGAAGCGGCCGTCGAAGGACCAGTTAGGGGACACGCCACGGGCGATTAGGGTTTCGTAGTCGGCCACGTCGATGAGGGCGTGATATTCCAGCCCGGCGAGCTTTACGCGGACAACTGGATTGCCCCGATCATCGGTCCCGTAAAGGGGCGGCCTGATGGGTTCTGATGCCATTGGGATGCGTTGCCATTAGATGAAGTAGAACGGATGATAAGAGACGGACACGGTTAGCCCCGCGCCGCCCGACATCTGGTGGAAGACAACCCCGATAATGAGAGAGGCCGGGGGTATCGCTATAGGTGGGGTGGAATTGGGCGGGGATGCCGATGAAGTGCAGTGACTACACCGTCAACGGCCCCTCTACAGGCACCATAAGGTTCACCGTAAAGAGGCCGTGAGGTATGACCGCTGTAATCCACGACCCCGCCACCTTATGCCGGCGTCCGCCATCAGCGTCCTTATTAGGATGCTGATATGAGGGGGATGAGGGAGGTGGAGGAATTAGAGGGAACCTTAGAGGGAAATTCTAAGGTATATCTTCAACCAACAGACTAGCCCCCCTACCCCCCATGATCGTCATGAGAGATAGGAGGTCGATTGTCGCGACTGAGCCCCCCGACCATAGTTTCCTATGGCTATAGGTGGATGGGAATTGAGGTGGAGTCTCACTGCACCGGCATCACCCCCTTAGCCAGCGCTGCCGCCATCGCGACGGGGCCGAGGATCGGGAGGGCGAGGGCCAGCGGCGTATCCGCGATCAGCTCCCACCGCCCAAGCCAAACCGTAGTCCCGGCCTTCCGGTCTATGTCGAGGCCGAGGCCCATAGAGCGGCGCCTGCGTTCGGCGATAACGTAGCCGAGGAAGGGAATGCGAAGGGAAGCGTAGGGCATGGGCATATTCCAGACATGGGCCGACCGGCTCAATTTCGAGCCGGTTACGTGAAGCGGCCTGCGCCAGAGATGCCGCCCCATATTCCCGCCGTCCAATGACAGTTATGACTCCGTCCGAGTCACGGCGCTTATAAGTTACAGCATTGGAACTGTTGCAGTTTTGGGACTAGGCCCCGTCCTTGCGGATGGCCGGGAGGACTTCCTTCGTCACCCAATCCTGAAACGGTTTGGCCTGCGGCTTGTCGCTGCGCATGACCGCCTTGTAGAGGCCGCTCTCAGAGATGACTTTCAGGCCGTGGCCTTTGAGTGGGGTTCCGCCACACTCACGGATGGTTCGGCTCTCGCCGCCCGAGAGGTAGTCGAAGGCGGTGCCGCCCTTCTGGATTTCGAGGATGCCGCGAACGTCCGCCGCAACGAACCACGGCTCGCCGTCGATAGTGACCACGCGGATGTCGTCGGAGTTGAACGCAATTTTGCGTTGACGGACATATGCTCAATTTTGAGCGGATGTCCCCCCCTTCCACGCCTTCAGCATCCGGTGAACGCTCGCCTTCCCGATGTCCAAGCGCCTCGCTATCTCAGACAGGCTGACCCCGTCCGCAGCCAGCCCGACAACCTGGGCCTCTTTCGCCCTCGCGGTCGGAGCCCGGCCCTTGTACTTGCCCGCCGCCTTCGCCTTGGCGATGCCTTCGCGCTGGCGTTCAAGCATGATCTCCCGCTCAAACTGCGCCACGCTCCCCAGCACGTTCAGCATTAGGCGCCCCGTAGGTGTCCCCGTGTCGAGGTTCATATTGAGAATGCGGAGGGTTGCCCCCTTGCCTTCTATGGTCCCGAGGAGGGCCATTAGATGGGCCATAGAGCGGGCTAGGCGGTCCAGCTTCGTGACGACTAGGGCATCCCCCTGCCGGAGGTTGTCGAGGGCTCTAGCAAGCTCCTGTCGCTCCCCCACGTCCACAGAAGACACCTGCTCGACATAGACCCTCTCGCACCCCGCCGCTGCTAGGTCGCGCTGTTGAGCGTCGAGGCCGGCTGTCTGGTCGAGGGTTGAGGTGCGGGCGTATCCGATGAGCATGGCAGGGCCTCCGGTGTCTGGCGTTCCATTAGGCTCTTACACGTTTGGTCGAATGTCAATGGACCATTCATGCGGAACGATATTGGACTGCGCCGGAACGGTCCATATGGGCCTGCCCTAATGGAACATTCTGCGCCGCATCAAAGGAAGCGATGGACTGCACCCACGGGATACGGCATTCCCAATTCATTCGGTAGCGGAGTCTCCCATGCTCGGGATTTATGAGGACACTTTCGGCGCTAGTGAGGTCGGGGCAGGAACCTATCTCATCATCGCGGCCGTTGCGCTCATGGTGCTGCGGTCGGCCCCCGCGTTCTTTCGAGAGGTTCTATCGAATGTCCGCATTTGGCCTGTGCTGGCCGGATGCGTCGCATTCTGGTGGTTGCTGCTTTCCGGCCGCCCTTGGTTCGCTGCTGCCGCGCTGTTTGCGGGGCTGATCGCCATGAACCTCCTGCCGCCCGCGTCGCCCACGCCAAAAGCCGCGCCAGACGAAGCCGAAGACCGTAAGGAGGGCTAGGGGCAGTGCGGGCCGCGTAACGGTAACGGCACGGGCGCTTTACGTGGCGCGGTAGGGCACCGGGGGGAAACTCGGGCTCGCCGTAACGTAGGAGACCCAACGAATTTTTGCGGCAAACATCCGGGGTCCCATCACGATCCCCTCTACGTCCCCGCTGGATGACTCAGGGACGGCCGCACAGGGCCTTCTAGGGGGCTGGATAGGCCGACCTGCCGGGAACCGAAGAAGGCCGCCTACGAGGCTCCTAGCGAGTCCTGCGGCTTTCCGCTGCGAACGCCTCAATGGCCTTGTCCAGCGCCGGCCCTGCCCGATCTGCTCGATCCTTCTGATCGGCGAAGCCGCGAAGAAGGCTGCCGAGAAGCTGATCCAGCTCATAGCGTCGTTGGGAAGTTAACGAAAAAGTGGGTGTGACAATTGCCTACAGCACTTGCCTACAGACATCCAGAAAATACGTTATTTTTCAGCATCTGCCTGATGTTGCTTCGCCCTCTCACGGCGAAAACAGGGGTTCGAGTCCCCTAGGGAGCGCCATTTCCGGCCTAAGCCATTGGGTTGGCTTAACCTCCTGAGATGTCATAGGTTTCTTGGCTTAGACTGTTACACATCGGTGTTACACATGAGCGGAGAAATCGTGCCTGCGGATGCGTATCTGCACCAGCGCGGTAAGGGCGGCGTCTTCTACCTGGCTCGACCGCCAGCTCATCGCCCGCGATCCGGTCGATCTCGGCGGCGGCTTCGGCCTCGAGGTGAAGCAGGCGCTGGAAGCCCGCGCCGAGCATCTCGTCTCCGAGGGGCTGGCGAAACGCGAGGGCCGGCGCCTCGTCTTCGCCCGCAACCTGCTCGCCACCTTGCGGGAGCGCGAGCTGGACGGCCTCGGCCAGCGTCTCGCGGCCGAGGCCGCCGTGCCGTTCCAGAAAGCCGCCGACGGGGAATATGTGACCGGCACCTACCGGCAGCGCTTCACGCTCGCCTCCGGCCGCTTCGCCATGATCGACGACGGATTGGGATTCAAGCTCGTGCCCTGGTCGCCTTCGATCGAGAAGCACATCGGCCAGCACGTCTCCGGCGTCGCCCGCGCGGACGGCGGCGTCGACTGGAGCTTCGGACGCAAGCGGGGGCTCGGTCTGTGACGTGAGCTATTCGTCGCCGTAGGCGGCCGGGAGATGCCGTTCGATTTCCATCGCGTCATGCAAGACCCGTCCGACGCCGATCAGGTCCGGACGGGCGAAGCGGTACAGCAGCAGATGGCGCGGTTGCCTCACGATGCCGCTCTCGTGCCGGGCCCGATCGCGGCTATGGCGAAGATGGTAGCTTCGCACATGGGTGCCGAGGTCGGGACGGGCATGACTTCCAGTCCGCTCAGGCTCGGCAGCCAGCTCGCGCAAGGCGGTGACGAGCAGGTGCTCGTAGCGAAGCCGGGCCAGCTCCCCGAATTGCTCGTGCTTCCATGCGAGAATATCGAGGATGTCGGCCCGCGCCGACGCGGACAAGCGGTAGTCGGCCATCCCCGTCAGGCACCGGCTTTGGGGGCCCGCGCCGCCGCCTCGCGCCCGAGGCTTCCGATATAGTCTTCCAGCCTGTCGTCCGGCACGTCCTCGAACCGGCCCTCGTCCAGATCGGCGAAGCCGACGTTGGCGGCTTCGCGCAGCGCCTTCAGCTTCGCGGTCTCCTGCTCTTCCCGACGCTCGATCAGGCGCAGGCCCTCGCGCAGGACCTCGCTGGCGTTCTGGTAGCGGCCGGACTTCACCAGCCGGTCGATGACCTCTTCATGGTGCTCGGTCAGCACGACATTGCGCGTCGGCATGGCAGGTTCCCTCGAACGCAATCCTAGTGTCGGATCATAGCAGTCATGGCAGATTATGCCAGTCGAACCGCGGGCGGGCTCTCCGCCGCGGACGGCAAGTATTTTCCGCAATCTCTTTGCTCCGCTGCGAAGCGCCGGCTCTTCGGCATTGCGGGCCGCCCCACACCCGTCCTTCTTCCATCATTCGAATGGAGTGTAGGGGAACCGCGCCGTCTTGTCCGCCACCCGAGTCCTCTGGGGCCAAATCAGCGTCGTCTTCACGATCGTGGCTTCCTGGTCGCGGCTCTGCATGTTCGGCCGCATATGGAGATAGCCGTGATGGCCTAGCTCATGACCCGCCGCCAGGATCTGCTCGACGGTCGCCGGATAGGCCTCGACGCACCATCCCGGGATGAAGAAGGTTTGCCGCAACCCGAAGCGGCGGAAGATCTCCAGCAGCCGCGGCACAGCGACCTGCGGCTCATAGCGGAGCATCGAGGCCATTGCGACCCGGTCCGGTGCCTGCTGATGGAAGTTGACGTGGAGGAGGGCCTCGCCGTCCATGTCGAAGGTGAAAGCGACCGCGCAACGGGCGTTGCCAGGCCATGGAATCGGGTTGCTTATCATCGACGGCGGCCCAGAGCTGCAATTCGTAATCTCTCTCGCACGAGACGCGTATTAGAGTGAAGTCGTCGGGAAATCTGCACGCGAACAGTTCGGTGCGATGCCGGAATTCTGGGCAAATATCGGCGCGGTGACCATCAGCCGCTCATTCTAACCCGCATCGAGCTATCCCGCATCGAGAACAGTCGACGAACTGCGCTCCGTCCTCGGTGAAGGAGCGATCGCGGGCGGGGCCGAGCAGGTTTGCCGCACCGCCAGGATGGGCGTGTCCTCCGGCTCCGTCGAGCGATGAATGCCGCGACTCGAGGATTTGCACGCGGTGATCGGCTTGAGTTACTTAGTCGTTTAAAGAATATATATATTATTACTTTGGATGAATGGCGAGAGACACGCTTGAACGACGGCGGATCTGTCGTCTTGGCTCTCCTCCGGCCCTAAGCGGTGCGATCGAAGCGCCATGGGAGGAGTCCCGCATGGCGCTTCGACCATCACCGCCTTACCGCCCCGTCGCTTCCGGGAACAGCATGTCCTTTTTCCAGTCGGCCGGCGGGTTCTTGAGCCGGCCGACCTTGCCCATGAAGTCGGTGAAGGAGCCGAGATTCAGGACGTCCGTGGTGATGTGCGTCGTCTTGTCCTCGAGGATGGCGACGAGCTCTTCCTTGGTCGAGCGGTCCTTGGTCAGGCGCAGATAGGCTTCGGCGGCAGCGCCCTTGTCCTTGGCGACGGTCTCCGTCACCTCCTTCAGGGCCGAAAGGAACGCGCCGTAGAGCTTGGGGTTGTCGGCCCGGAACTTCGCCGTCGTCGCGAGAACATTGAACGAGATCGGCCCGCCGAGAATATCGTCGGAATTCAGGAGGGCGTGGATCTTCTCGTCCTTGAGCTGGACGTTCGAGAAGGGAGGCGAGGAGAAGTTCGCGACGATCTCGGACTTGCCGCCCAGCATCATCGCGGTGGCGTCCGGATGCGAGAGCGAGACCGTCAACGGGTCGAGCTTCTCGAATTCCTTGTCGCCCCATTCCTTGGCGGCGGCGATCTGCAGCGCGGTGGCCTGGCCGGAGACCTTCACCGCCGGCACCGCGATGCGATGCTGGGGCGTGAAGTCCTTGAGCGACTTGATCGCCGGGTCGCGGACGGTCAGCGTCCAGGCCATCGCGTTGAGCCCGCTGGCGGCGCGGACGTCGACATTGTTGCGGGTGCGCGACCAGATCGTGATGATGCCCGTGGGGCCGAGCGCGGCGAAGTCGAGATTGCCGGAGATCAGCGCGTCGTTCATGACGTCGCTGGAGCGGAAGGTCGACCAGTCCACGGTGATGTCGCCGAGGCCGGCCGCCTTGGCGTGCTTCTCGACCAGCTTCTGGTCTTCCATCAGCATGAGCTGGATGTAGCCGAGCCCGTATTGCTTCGCGACGCGCAGCGTCTTGGCTTCCGCCAGCGCCGCGCTTGCGGTGCCCAGCAGCATGAGCACGGCCGTCGCGGCCGTGAACAATCGCTTCATTGTCGTTCTCCCGTTTTCGCCGGAACGGCTGGAAGGCGCCGCCGGCTCGTTTCATCCCATGTGCGCGGGGCGGTTCTCCGCCTCTCTGATGGAAGCGCCCGGCCGCTCAGGGCTCGGCCAGGAGGTCGAGCACCGTGACCTCCTTCTCGACGACCATGCTCTGGGTCGCGCCGTCGAACGCCTTGAAATGCGGGCTCGCGCAATGCGCGTCGAACGCGGCCCGATCGGTGTAGATCTCGTAGAGCAGGATCGCGTCCGGCTGGCCCTGCGGCTGCAGCACGTCGAAGCGCTCACAGCCGGGCTCGTCGCGGCGCGAGGCTTCTGCATTCTCCAGCATCAGCGGCAGGAAGGCCGGCATCTGGCCGGGGCCGATGCGGAAGCGGACGAGAATGGTGAATTTAGCCATAGATATCCTGTCTCGTTCGGCGCGACGCTCAGACGTCGGACGCCTTCCAGTAGTATTCGCCGACCTCGACGAGGTGGGCCTGCATCGCCTCGGCGGCGGCTTGCGGATCGCGGGCCGCGACCGCGCGGTAGATGCGTTCATGGGCCGCACAGGCCGCCTGAGCCGCGCCGCGGGCTTTCAGCGAGGTGGTGCGCTGCTCGGTCAGCCATTCGCTCAGGCCCGTATGCAGCGCCGTGAAGATCGGGTTGCGGGTGATCTCGGCCAGCACGAAGTGGAAGGCCACGTCGGTGCGTTCAAAGCCGCGGCCGTTTTCCAGGGCGGTCTTGTTCGCGGCGAGCGCGGCCCCGAGTCTTGCGATATCCTCGGGCGTCGCGGTTTCGGCCGCGAGCCGCGCCACCCCGACCTCGAACATGGCGCGCGCCTGCTGGAAGTGGCGAGCGCCGTCGGGCCGCGCGAGGAGGTAGCGCGCGACGCCGGACAATTCGCCGATCATCGTGCCGGCGCTGGGCTCCGAGACGCGGGCGCGCTCGCCGCTGCTGATCACGATCAGACCCATGCGCTGCAGCGCAAACAGCGCTTCGCGGATGGCGGTGCGGCCGACGCCATAGGCCTCCATCAGCTCGCGCTCTGCGGGGAGCTGGTCGCCCGGGGCGTAGTGGCCGTCGGTGATGGCGGCCTCGATGCGCTCGACGACCTCTTCGTAGAGCTTGCGGCGCCGGATCGGCCTCTGGTCGGGAATGGTGGCGCCGGAAACCATGCTGCTTTCCTTGACGGGGACTGGCTGGCCCGACTCGCCCGGCTTCAGCTTCCGGGCAAGGCGTGGACGTTGTCGAAGAACAGGTCTTTCCAATCCTTCGGGGCTTTCTTCAAGCGTCCGGTCTCGGCCATGAAGCTCGCCATCTTCATCGTCTGGTGCGGAGTGAAGGTCATCTCGACCTCGGGCGCCGCGATCATCGCGTAGATTTCGTCGACGCTTTCCTTGGTGCCGGTCATGCGCTGGTAAGTGGCCGCGGCGGCGCGCTTGTCCTGGTTGATCTGCTGGATCGCCTCCTGGAGCCCCGCGACGAAGGCCTCATAGGCCCTGGGGTTGGCATCCCTGAAGCGCTTCGTCGAATAGACCACCGTATTGGTCGCCGGTCCGCCGAGCACGTCGTAGCTGCTCAGAACCTTGTGGACGCGCGGGTCGCGCTTCTGCTGGTGCTGGAACGGCAGTGCCGAGAAATGGGCCGAGATCACGCCGGAGCCCGAGAGCAGCGTCGACGTCGCCTCCGGATGCGGCAGGGACACCGTCAGGGGGTCGAGCCTGGCGTAGTTCTCCGCCCCGTACTCCTTGGCCGCCGCCATCTGCAGGAGCAGCGCCTGGTTGGAGACGCGCACCGTCGTCACCGCGATGCGGTCCTGGTCCGTGAAATCCTTGATCGATTTGACCTTCGGATTGGTGGTCAGTAGCTCCATCGGCATGTTGACGATGGCGCCGGCGCCTTTCACCTCCATCGCCGTGCCCTGGGTGCGCGACCAGAGCGTCAGCAGCGAAGGCACGCCGCCGCTGCCGAAATCGAGACTGCCGGAGACCAGCCCCTCGGTGATCGCGCCGGGATTGCCGAGCTTGACCCATGCGACCGTGAGATCCGGCAGGCCGAGCGCCTTGGCGTGCTTCTCGACGAGCTTGCCGTCTTCCATGATCATCAGCGGCAGGCTGCTGAGCCCATATTGCTGAGCGGCCTTGATCTCCTTCACCTCGGCCCGCGCCTGCCCGCCGGCGAGCAGCGAGAGCCCGGCCGCGGCGGCCATTCCGATGATGCGTCTCACGATGAATCCTCCCGGATGATGGCGGGCCCGTCTGGCGGGCTCCGATTCAGCTTTCAGTGCTGCATGCCCCAGCGCTGGACGGTGCGTTTCTCGATGGCGCGGAAAATCACCGATTCCACGAACAGGCCGATCAGGATCACCGCCAGCAGGCCGGAGAAGACGCGGGCGGTGTCGAGCTCGGAGCGCGCCTCGAAGATGTACCAGCCGAGGCCGCCGGAGCGGGACGAGACGCCGAAGACGAGCTCGGCCGCGATCAGCGTGCGCCAGGCGAAGGCCCAGCCGATCTTGAGCCCGGCCAGGATCGCCGGGAAGCCGGCCGGGATCAGGATGTAGAGCACGTAGCGCAGGCCCTTGAGGCCGTAATTGCGCCCGCTCATGCGCAGCACCTCGGGGACCGCGCGGAAGCCGGTGAGCGTGTTGAGCGAGACTGCCCACAGCACCGAATGGACGATCACGAAGATCAGCGAGCCGATGCCGAGGCCGAACCAGATCAGGGCGAGCGGGAGCAGGGCGATCGCCGGCAGCGGGTTGAACATTGCCGTCAGCGTGTTGAGCACGTCGGTGCCGAAGCGCGTCGAGACCGCGACGGTGGTCAGCAGGGCGGCGAGGACGAGGCCGGTGCCGTAGCCGTAGATGAGCGACCGCATCGAGGTCGAGATACGGTCGACCAGCGTGCCGCTGGAGAGATCGCCGATGAAGGTCGAGACCGTCTCGACGAAGGAAGGGAACAGCAGCGGGTTGTTGAGCCAGCGCGCGTAGATCTCCCAGATCGCCGCGATCGCGATCAGGATCGCGGCCTTGCGGACGGCGTCGTTGTTGAGGATGCGCTCCATCGCCGAGAGCGGCCGCGCGACCTCGCCGATGCCGCTGGCGTCGACCGGCTCGATCTCGAATTCGGGGCGGCGTGCGAGCGGCGCGCCGTCGGTGCGTTCCAGGGAGGCCATGCTCATGCCCGAGGCTCCTCGTCCTGCTGCGTATGTCTGCCGAGCTCATGCTCGAAGAGCAGGCCGTGGATCTTTTCGGAGAGCGCGCCGAAGGCGGGGGTTCCCACCGTGTCGAAGCCGAGCTGGGAAGCGTCGAGCTCGGCGCGGACGCGGCCGGGATGCGGGGAGAGCACGAGGATGCGCGAGCCGACGATGATCGCCTCCTCGATCGAATGCGTCACGAACATCAGGGTGAAGCGCACCTGCTCCCAGAGCTGCAGCAGCTCCTCCTGCATCTTGCGGCGGGTCAGCGCGTCGAGCGCGGCGAAGGGCTCGTCCATCAGCAGGATGTCGGGTTCCATCGCCATGGCGCGCGCGATGGCGACGCGCATCTTCATGCCGCCCGACAGCATGTGCGGATAGACGTCGCGGAACTTGGTGAGCTTGACCTTGTCGATGACCGAGAGCGCGCGCTCCATCGCGTCCCTGCCCTTGAACCGGCCGGAGACCCGCATCGGGAAGAGCACGTTCTCGAGCACGGTCTTCCAGGGCATGAGCTGCTCGAATTCCTGGAACACCATCATCCGGTCGGGTCCGGGGCCGACGACCTCGCGGCCGCGCAGCCGGATATGTCCTTCCTCCGGCGTCATGAAGCCGCCGATGGCCTTGAGCATGGTGGATTTGCCGCAGCCGGACGGGCCGAGGATGACGTAGCGATCCTGCTCGTGCACGGCGCAATCGACGCGATAGGTCGCGGTCACGAGATGCTGCGGCGTCTTGTACTGCAGCGTCAGCCCTTCGACCTCGAGCAGTTTCGGGAGCACCGCGCCGGCCGGTATGGCGGCCGTGTCGCCCATCGCGCCGGGCGAGAGGCCATGGACCGGCCGTGACTGTGCGATGGCTGACAATGTCACGCCCTTCTCCCTGGATCGTTCCTCGAAATGCCGCGTGCTCGCCAAGGGTGCCGCGGCTTGTTGTTGGTATACGTGTAGACCTATCATACCAGATGTGTCAAACCCCCGAGGCAAGGCATCCGGCCGGAGATGCCGGCGATACGGGACAGGAACACCATGGACAGCGAGAAGACCGTGACCGTCACCGAGGCGGCATTGAAGGAGTTTTGCCGGGCGATGTTCGTCGGGGTCGGCGTCCCTGCGGACGAGGCGGTCCCGATCGTCGACAATCTGGTCGAGGCCGATCTGCGCAACGTCGCCTCGCATGGCGTGGTGCGCCTGCCGATCTATGTCCAGCGCATCGAGGATGGCGGCTCGAACCCGGCGCCCAAGCCGAAGATCATCCGCCAGACCCGCACCACCGCCGTGCTCGACGGCGACAACGGCATGGGCCAGATCGTCGGCCTGCGGGCGATGGAGATCGCGATCGAGAAGGCGGGCGACGGCGACTGTGCCTTCGTGGCGGTGCGCAACAGCAACCATTACGGCGCCGCTTCGCATTATGCCGAGATGGCGGCGAAGGCCGACATGATCGGCCTCAGCTTCACCATCGGCGGCATCAACCACATGACGCCCTGGGGCGGAGCGGAGGCAATCCTCGGCAACAATCCGTTCGCCTTCGCCTTCCCGACGCGGGAGGGCTTCCCCGTCGTCCTCGACATGGCGTGCAGCGTCGCGGCGCGGGGCAAGATCATCGTGGCGGCCAAGGACGGCACGCCGATCCCGGCGGATTGGGCGAGCGGGCCGGACGGGGCGCCGACCACCGACCCGGTCGAGGCGCTGAAGGGATTCGTGCTGCCGGTCGGCGGCCCCAAGGGCTATGCGCTGACGCTCGGTATCGGGCTGCTGAGCACCATGCTGTCGGGGGCCTATTTCGGCTCCGAGGTCACGCATATGTACGAGCAGACCACGACGCCGCAGAATGTCGGCCATCTCTTCGGCGTGCTGCCGATCGCCGCCTTCGAGGATCTCGATCACTATTACGCCCGCATGTCGAAGGCGGTCGCGGACATCCAGGGGACGAAGCGGGCGCCCGGCGTCGAGCGGATCTACCTGCCGGGCGAGCGCGAGCATCTTGCCCTGGTCGAGCGTCGGCGCAGCGGCATCCCGCTCAACGCTGCCGTATTCGACGAACTCAACGAACTCGGCGCCAAATACGGCCTGCGCCTGGCCAGGGCGGGCTGAGGCTGCGTCTCGATTTGCCAAGGGGCTTGCCAAGGGCCGTCTTCGGCTCTACTGCTAGTGCATCGGTTAATGTATACATTATAGGATGCGCATGAGTCTGACCCAGCCTCATACCGCCGTGACCGGCCGGGCCCCGCGCTCGACCGACGCGGTCTATGCCCGGCTGAAGCAGTTGATCCTCGACAACCACTATCCGCCCGGCTCCCAGATTCTGGAGAGCGAGGTGGCGGCCGGGCTCGACACCTCGCGCACCCCGGTCCGCGAGGCCTTCGTCCGGCTGCAGCAAGAGGGGCTGCTGGAGATCGTCCCGCGTCACGGGGTGCGGATCTCGGCGCTCTCGCCGGACGATATGCGGGAGATCTACGAGGTCCTGATGTCGCTGGAACCGACGGCGGTCGAACTGCTCGCGGCCCGGAAACCGGATCGCGCGGAGCTCGAAAGCCTGATCGCTTCCTGCGACGCCATGGAGGCGGCGCTCGCAGGTGAGCCCGATCTGCAGGCCTGGGCCGATGCGGATGAGGCTTTCCACCTCAACCTCGCCCGGCTCTGCGGCAACAGGAGACTGGCGGCGATGATCATGCAGGTCTGGGATCAGGCCCATCGCGCCCGGATGTTCACGCTCTCGCTGCGGCCGCTTCCGACACAGTCCACGGCCGAGCACCGGGCGGTGCTCGAGGCCATCCTCGCAGGCGACGTCGAGCGCGCCCGCGAACTCTACCATGCCCATCGCAAGCGCGGCGGGCGTGAACTCACCACCATCATCGAACGGCATGGAATCCAGAGACTATGACGTCAAACTCCTTCCACCTCGCGGTGATGCCTGGCGAGGGCATCGGAATCGAAGTCATGGAGGCCGCGGACGCAGTGCTCGCCGCGGTCGAGAAGCGCTTCGACCTGTCCTTCCGTCAGGAGCATATCCCCGGCGGCGCGCATCACTACAAGGAGACCGGCGCGATCCTGCCCAAGGACGGCATGGAGCGCGCGGGCAAGGCCGACGCCATCCTGTTCGGCGCCATGGGCTGGCCCGACATCCGCTATGCCGACGGCACCGAGATCGCGCCCCAGCTCGATATCCGCATGGCGTTCGGCCTCTATGCCGGCGTGCGGCCGATCCGGGCCATCCCCGGCACGCCGCCGGTGCTGGCCCATGAACGCTGGAAGGACATCGATCTCGTGATCGTGCGGGAATCGACCGAGGGCATGTTCGCCTCGCGCGGCAAGGGCGAGATCATCGACGACAAGGAAGCG
>Ga0180223_1000873_pt1 | contig 29521 bp, 23 predicted proteins | sample eDN5th30CKraftOP_FD_151337 | JGI IMG/M metagenome (GOLD analysis project Ga0180223, IMG submission 151337) | Enriched Organic Plus compost microbial communities from Emeryville, California, USA - eDNA 5th pass 30_C Kraft OP (version 2) (version 2) ... | reverse complement strand
CGGGCGACGGAGCCGGCCTTGGGGATCACCACATCGGAGAAATCCGGCTTCTCGCCCGGGCGGCTCGCCGGCTGCGGCACATGGAATTTCAGCGGCTGGATCGTCGCCGGCGCCTTGCCTGCCTCGTCGCTGCTCATGAGCGCCTCCATCCCTGGCCCCGCCAGCATTCCGCCTTTGCCGGCTTGCGGCAAGGCGTCTCGCCAGCGGCACGGCCCCGCGCGGCGACGTACCGGCGGGCATGCGACCGTTTCCCCTGCAACCAACGCTAGCGCCGCGGCCCCGGAGGTTCCTTCCGAATTTGCCGGCGCGGCGGAAATCCGGCAGAAGATCATTCTGCAGAATTCAATCTTTACAGACGGATCGACCGATGACTAGAAAGAGCCAGAAGAGTCCTGCTCTCGATCCGATCGATCGCAAGATTCTTGCTGCATTGCGGGAGGACGGCCGCCTGACCACCCAGGCGCTGGCCGAGAAGGTCGGGCTCTCGCCCTCGCCCTGCTGGACGCGGGTGAAGCGGCTGGAAGAAGCCGGCGTGATCGAGAAATACGTGGCGCTGCTCGATCATCAGGCGCTCGGCTACAACAACGTCGTCTTCGTCGAGATCACGCTCGACAAGCATGACGACAAGGCGCTCGACCAGTTCGCCGAGGCGCTGGTCAAGGCGCCGGAGGTGGTCGAGGCGCATCTGGTGACGGGCGAATACGACTACCTCGCCAAGGTCGTGGTCAGCGGCACCGACCATTACGAGCGCTTCCTGCGCGGCACGATCTACCGCATTCCGGGGGTGCGCCAGACGCGCACGACCTTCGGCTTGAGGGCGCTGAAGCGGACGCTGTCGGTCGATCCGCTGAAGGCGGTGTGAGCACCACTCCGTCATTCCGGGGCAGGCCGAAGGCCTGAGCCCGGAACCCAGAACCGATGCGGCCCATTACGATAGCGCCGGCCTTGACTCCCGAGACCTGCGGTTCTGGGTTCCGGGCTCGCCGCTACGCGGCGCCCCGGAATGACGGCTTATGTGTACGCCCTAACCCAGCATCTCCCGCACCAGCGGGACCACCTGCTCGCCATAGAGCCGGATGCACGCCATCAGCTTCTCATGCGCCAGCGGGCCGGCGCTGTATTTGAGCTGGAAGCGCGAGAGGCCGAGACCCTTGGCGGTCGCGGCGATCTTGCGCGCCACCGTCTCCGGCGAGCCGAGATAGAGCGAGCCATGCGCGACCTCCTGCTCGAAATCGGCGCGGCTCATCGGCGGCCAGCCGCGCTCGGCGCCGATGCGGTCGCGCCCCTGCTTGAAGGCCGGGAAGAACTCCTCCTTCGCCTGCTCGTCGGTGGCCGCGACATAGCCCGGCGAATGCACGCCGATCGGCTTCGCCGGCTTGTCGATCTGCGCATAGGCGCGGTGGTAGAGATCGACATAGGGCTTGAAGCGCAGCGGATCGCCGCCGATGATGGCGAGCATCAGCGGCAGGTCGTAGCGCACCGCGCGCACCACCGATTCCGGGCTGCCGCCGACGCCGATCCAGGTCTTGAGCGGGCCGCGCTCGACCGGCGGATAGATGCGCTGGTCCTTGAGCGGCGGGCGCAGCGAACCCTGCCAGTTCACCGGCTCCTGCGGCAGCAGCGCGGTGAAGAGATCGAGCTTCTCCTCGAACAGCTTCTCGTAATCGCGCAGATCGAAGCCGAAGAGCGGGAAGGATTCGGTGAAGGAGCCGCGGCCGAGAATGACCTCGGCGCGCCCGTCGGAAACCGCGTCGACCGTCGAAAACCGCTGGAAGACGCGGATCGGGTCGTCCGAGGAGAGCACGGTCACGGCGGAGCCGAGCCTGATCCGGCTGGTGCGCGCGGCCATGGCGGCCAGCACCACCTCGGGCGCGGATACGGCGAAGTCGGCCCGGTGATGCTCGCCCACACCGATGAAGTCGATGCCGACGCGGTCGGCCAGCTCGGCTTCCGCGACGAGATTGCGGATCACCTGCGCATGCGCCAGCGGCTCGCCATCCGCGCCATGGGTGACGTCTCCGAAGGTGTCGAGCCCGAATTCCAGCTCCCGTGCCATAAGTAGCCCCCGGGGCCGCAACCCGGCCCGTTTGCCTGCCGGCCATCCCGGCCTCCGGGAGTTAGGAGCGCGCTTGCTCCGGCGCAATCGCCGCGGCGTTGCTCCTGCAGCAACAGCCTGTTGGCGCCGATGCAATCGCGGCACTTGCAACCGCGCGCGGCTATGCCGATGCTCGGCGCCAGCCGCCGCTGCCGAAACGACGCCATGATCATCCGCCAGTTGCTTTATCTCGACGCCCTGGCGCGCGAGAAGCACTTCCGCCGCGCCGCCGAGGCCTGCCATGTCTCGCAGCCGACGCTCTCGGCCGCGATCGTGCAGCTCGAGGAGGAGCTCGGCGTGCTGATCGTCGAGCGCGGCCGGCGCTTCCAGGGCTTCACCAAGGAGGGCGAGGCGGTGCTCGCCCGAGCCCGGCGCATCCTCGCCGAGGCCGACCTGATGAAGGAGGAGATCGCGGAGCTGCGCGAGGGCATTTCGGGCCGCATCCGGCTCGGCGCGATCCCGACCGCGCTGCCGATGATCGCCCATATCACCGCGCCCTTCTCGGAGCGCTACCCGGCGGTGTCGCTCACCGTGCTCTCGCTGACCTCGCAGGAGATCCAGGAGGGCATCGACAATTTCGAGCTCGATGTCGGGCTGACCTATCTCGACAACGAGCCGCTCGACCGCGTGATCTCCAAGCCGATCTACCAGGAATCCTACGTGCTGCTGACCCGCGAGGACGGGCAGCTCGCCGAGCGCGACAGCATCACCTGGGTCGAGGCGGCGGAGCTGAAGCTGTGCCTGCTCACCGGCGACATGCAGAACCGGCGCATCATCGATGGCATCTTCCGCTCGGTCGGCACCGCGCCGCGCCCGGTCATCGAGACCAACTCGATCTTCAACCTGTGCTCCCATGCCGGCATCCAGGGCATCGCCAGCATCGTCTCGCTGCAATTGCTGGAGTTCTTCGGCGTGCCGCTCGGCACGAGGGCGCTGCCGCTCGTCGAGCCGGCCGCGCAGCGCACCATCGGCCTGATCGTCGCGGACCGGCAGCCCTTCGCGCCGCTGGCGCGCAACCTGCTGATGATGACCAAGCCGGTGACGGATGCCGGCCTGCCGCGGCGACCGATCGTACGATAGCCGCCATCTATCTCGCATTTTTGGCGACGCCATTGTGCGCCGCAAAACAGGCTTTGCACGCCATTTTCGGCATCGACTTTCGTCGCAGGCGACGCGGCGAAACCGATATCGCCGCAACTTGATAGTCGACATCTATCATGCGGTTGGAACAAACGATTTGAAATCATTCCAGGATCGCCCACCTTTCCTGCAAGATACGCCGCGCAAAGCGGGGCTTTGGAGGAAAGATGGCGGGTTATCCGGCCTGGGATCAGGACAGCGCGAGGACGATCGTCGCCGGGCTGGCGCATCTGGAAGGCGCCACGCTGCCGATGCTGCACGCCCTGCAGGACGCCTTCGGCTATGTCGACCCGCAGGCGGTGCCGCTGATCGCCGAGGCGCTGAACCTGTCCCGCGCCGAGGTGCATGGCGCGATCTCCTTCTACCACGACTTCAGGACGGCGCCGCAGCCGGCCCGGATCGTCAGGCTCTGCCGGGCCGAGGCCTGCCAGGCGCTCGGCTGCGAGGCGGTGGTCGAGGACCTCGCCCATCGGCACGGCATCGTCGTCGACGATCCGCAGGCCGGCGACGCCGCTGTCGAAACGGTGTATTGTCTCGGCAATTGCGCGCTCGGCCCCTCGGCCCTTGTCGACGGCGAGCTGTTCGGGCGCGTCGACGCGGCCCGCATCGCCGCGCTCTGCCGGCATGGAAGGGCGCATTCATGAGCGCCACCCCGATCCGCATCTTCGTTCCCGTCGACGCCGCCGCGCTCTCGGTCGGCGCCGAAGCCGTCGCCCGCGCCGTCGCGCGCGAGGCCGCGGCCCGCGGCGCGGCGGTCGAGATCGTCCGCAACGGCTCGCGCGGCATGCTCTGGCTGGAGCCTCTGGTCGAGGTCGAGACGCCGGAAGGCCGCATCGCCTACGGCCCGGTCGCGGAGCGGGACGTGCCGTCCCTGTTCGAGGCCGGCTTCTTCTCCGGCGGCGCCCATGCGCTGCGTCTCGGCCGGACCGAGGATCTCGACTGGATGAAGCGCCAGCAGCGCCTCACCTTCGAGCGCGTCGGGGTGATCGACCCGCTCTCCATCGCCGAATACCGCGCCCATGGCGGCTTCGCCGGGCTGGAGAAGGCGATCGGCCTCGGCGGCGCCGAAATCGTCGAGGCGATCAGGGCCTCGGGCCTGCGCGGGCGCGGCGGCGCCGGTTTCCCGACCGGGATCAAGTGGAAGACCGTCCACGACGCCCGGGCCGACCAGAAATACGTCGTCTGCAACGCCGATGAGGGCGACAGCGGCACCTTCGCCGACCGCATGCTGTTCGAGGGCGACCCCTATCTCACCATCGAGGGCATGGCGATCGCCGCCGTCGCGGTCGGCGCGACGCGCGGCTATCTCTATCTGCGCTCGGAATACCCGCACGCCTACCGCACCCTCGCGCGCGCCATCCTGAAGGCGGAGGCCGCCGGGCTGATCGGCGCCTCGGTGATGGGCTCGAAACACGCCTTCCATCTCGAGGTCAGGCTCGGCGCCGGCGCCTATATCTGCGGCGAGGAGACCTCGCTGCTGGAGAGCCTGGAAGGCAAGCGCGCGGTGGTGCGCGCCAAGCCGCCGCTGCCGGCCCTGCAGGGGCTGTTCGGCAAGCCGACCGTCGTCAACAACGTGCTCTCCTTCGCCGCCGTGCCCTGGATCCTGGCGCATGGGGCGCAGGCCTATGCCGATTACGGCATGGGCCGCTCGCGCGGCACGCTGCCGGTGCAGCTCGGCGGCAATGTCAGGCGCGGCGGGCTGATCGAGCTCGCCTTCGGCATCAGCTTACGCGAGATCATCGAGGATATGGGTGGCGGCACGCTGACGGGCCGGCCGATCCGGGCCGTGCAGGTCGGCGGGCCGCTCGGCGCCTATCTCACCGCCGAACAGCTCGACGTGCAGATGGATTACGAGGCGCTCGCCAGCATGCGCGCCATGCTCGGCCATGGCGGCATCGTCGTCTTCGACGACACCGTCGACATGGCCAGGCAGGCCCGCTTCGCCTTCCAGTTCTGCGCCAAGGAAAGCTGCGGCAAGTGCACGCCCTGCCGCATCGGCGCGACGCGCGGCGTCGAGGTGATGGACCGCATCATCGCGGGCACCGAGCGCCCGAAGAACATCGCCGTGCTGCGCGACCTCGCCAAGCTGATGACCGACGCCTCGCTCTGCGCCATGGGCGGACTGACTCCCATGCCGGTGCTGAGCGCGCTCAACCATTTCCCCGAGGATTTCGACCGTCCTCCGCTGCCGATGGCAGCCGAGTGAGGAGGCTGAGATGGCCCTGATAAAGGAAATCGACTACGGCACGCCGATCCGGCTCTCCGAGAAGACGGTGACGCTGAGCATCGACGGCCAGAGCGTCACGGTGCCCGCCGGCACCTCGGTGATGGCGGCGGCGATGAGCCTCGGCACCAAGATCCCGAAGCTCTGCGCCACCGACTCGCTCGAACCCTTCGGCTCCTGCCGGCTCTGCCTCGTCGAGATCGAGGGGCGGCGCGGCACGCCGGCCTCCTGCACCACGCCGGCCGAAGAGGGCATGGTCGTCCGCACCCAGTCGGAGAACCTCTCGTCCTTACGCAAGGGCGTGATGGAGCTCTACATCTCCGACCACCCGCTCGACTGCCTGACCTGCTCGGCCAATGGCGACTGCGAATTGCAGGACATGGCCGGTGCGGTCGGCCTGCGCGAGGTGCGCTACGGCTACGAGGGCGAGAACCACGTCTTCGCCAAGGGTGCGGACGGGCTCGCCAACGAGAACTGGCTGCCGAAGGACCTGTCCAACCCCTATTTCACCTACGACCCCTCGAAATGCATCGTCTGCAATCGTTGCGTCCGCGCCTGCGAGGAGGTGCAGGGCACCTTCGCGCTGACGATCACCGGCCGCGGCTTCGACTCGCGCGTCGCCGCCGGACCGACCGATTTCCTCGGCTCCGAATGCGTCTCCTGCGGCGCCTGCGTGCAGGCCTGCCCGACGGCGACGCTGATGGAGAACAAGGTCATCGAGCACGGCCAGCCGGAGCACTCCAAGGTCACGACCTGCGCCTATTGCGGCGTCGGCTGCTCGTTCAAGGCCGAGATGCAGGGCGACCGCGTGATCCGCATGGTGCCTTACAAGGACGGCAAGGCCAATGACGGCCATTCCTGCGTCAAGGGCCGCTTCGCCTGGGGCTACGCCACGCATAAGGACCGCATGACCCAGCCGATGATCCGCGACAGGATCACGGATCCGTGGCGCGTCGTCTCCTGGGAGGAGGCGATCGGCAAGGCGGCGAGCGAGTTCAAGCGCATCCAGGCCCAATATGGCCGCGAATCGGTCGGCGCCATCACCTCCTCGCGCTGCACCAACGAGGAGGTCTTCCTCGTCCAGAAGCTGGTGCGCGCCGCCTTCCGCAACAACAACGTCGATACCTGCGCCCGCGTCTGCCACTCGCCGACCGGCTACGGCCTCAAGACCACGCTCGGCACTTCGGCCGGCACGCAGGACTTCAAGTCGGTCGCCAAGGCCGACGTCATCCTGATCATCGGCGCCAACCCGACCGACGGCCACCCGGTCTTCGCCTCGCGAATGAAGAAGCGCATCCGCCAGGGCGCAAGGCTGATCGTCGCCGATCCGCGCCGGATCGACATGGTGCAGTCGCCGCACATCAAGGCCGACTATCACCTGCCGCTCAGGCCCGGCACCAATGTCGCGCTGCTCAACGCGCTCGGCCATGTCGTGGTCACCGAAGGGCTGATCGACGAAAGCTATGTGCGCGAGCGCTGCGACCTCGACGCTTTCGAGCAATGGGCCCGCTTCGTCGCCCGCGAGGAGAATTCGCCCGAGGCGAGCGAAGCCTATACCGGCGTGCCGGCGGCGGATGTGCGCGCCGCGGCGCGGCTCTACGCCACCGGCGGCAACGGCGCGATCTATTACGGGCTCGGCGTCACCGAGCACAGCCAGGGCTCGACCACGGTGATGGCGATGGCGAACCTCGCCATGGCGACCGGCAATATCGGGCGCGACGGCGTCGGCATCAATCCGCTGCGCGGCCAGAACAACGTCCAGGGCTCCTGCGACATGGGCTCCTTCCCGCATGAATTCTCGGGCTACCGCCATGTCGCCGACGATTCGACCCGGCAGGTCTTCGAGATGATGTGGGGCGTCCCGCTCGACCCCGAGCAGGGCCTGCGCATCACCAACATGCTCGACGAGGCGGTCGACGGCACCTTCAAGGGGCTCTATGTCCAGGGCGAGGACATCGCCCAGTCCGACCCCAACACCAAGCACGTCACGGCCGGGCTCGCCGCGATGGAATGCGTCGTGATCCAGGACATCTTCCTGAACGAGACGGCGAAATACGCCCATGTCTTCCTGCCCGGCGCCTCCTTCCTCGAGAAGGACGGCACCTTCACCAATGCCGAGCGACGCATCAACCGCGTGCGGCAGGTGATGGCGCCGCTCTCCGGCAAGGACGAGTGGCAGGTGACGATCGAGCTGGCGCGGGCGCTCGGCTACGAGATGTCCTACGCCCATCCCGGCGAGATCATGGACGAGATCGCGCGGCTGACGCCCTCCTTCGCCGGCGTCTCCTACGACAAGCTGGAGAAGCTCGGCTCGGTGCAGTGGCCCTGCAACGAGAAGGCCCCGACCGGCACGCCGCTGATGCATGTCGACCGCTTCGTGCGCGGCAAGGGCCAGTTCATGATCACCGAGTTCATCGCCACCGACGAGCGCACCGGGCCGCGCTTCCCGCTGCTGCTCACCACCGGCCGCATCCTCTCGCAATACAATGTCGGCGCGCAGACAAGGCGCACCGAGAACGGCGCCTGGCACGACGAGGACGTGCTCGAGATCCACCCCTTCGATGCGGAGAGCCGCGGCATCCGCGACGGCGACCTCGTCGCGCTCGCCAGCCGCTCCGGCGACATCGCCTTGCGCGCCGAGATCTCGGAGCGCATGCAGCCGGGCGTGGTCTACACCACCTTCCACCACGCCAAGACCGGCGCCAACGTCATCACCACCGATTATTCCGACTGGGCGACGAACTGCCCGGAATACAAGGTGACTGCGGTCGAGGTCCGGCGCACCAACCACTATTCGCAGTGGCAGGAGAAGAATTTCGAGGAGGACGTCACCTTGCGGCGGATCGCGGAGCGCCTGCCCGATGCCGCTGAGTGAGCCTTCCGCCCAGCCGCCGGCGACGGCGATGGTCTCGTCCGAGCCGGTGCGCTTCGGCGCCGAGGGCGCCGGCGCGCGCAATGTCGAGGTCGCGGTCGAGACGCCGGTCAACATCGTCTACGGCAACATGCCCTATGCGGTGATGATGGCGAGCCCGTCCGACCTCGCCGATTTCGTCATCGGCTTCAGCCTGACCGAAGGCATCATCCGCGCCGCCGACGAGATCCGCGGCGTCGCCGTCGAGCCGAAAGAAGAGGGCGTCGTCGTCACGGTCGAGCTGGCGCCGGGACGCTTCCGCGAGCATCTGGCGCGGCGGCGCAATCTCTCGGGCCGCACCTCCTGCGGGCTCTGCGGCGTCGAGACCATCGAGGAGATCCCGATGGCCGACGCGGCGACGCGGGCCGCCCGCGCGGTTTCCGCCCAGGCGGTCGAGGCCGCTCTCGCCGCGCTCGACCGCCACCAGCCGCTGAACCGGCTCACCCGCGCGGTCCACGCCGCCGCCTGGTGCGAGGCCGGCGGCGCGATCCTCGCCGCGCGCGAGGATGTCGGCCGCCACAACGCGCTCGACAAGCTGATCGGCGCCCGCCTGCGCGCCGGCGCCGATGCGAGCGCCGGCTTCATGCTGGTGACCAGCCGCGCCTCCTTCGAGATGGTCGAGAAGACCGCGATCTTCGGGGCCGGAACGCTGGTCTCGATCTCGGCGCCGACCTCGCTCGCGATCGAGCGGGCCAAGCATCTCGGACTGACGCTGGTCTCGGTGGCGCGACGCGACGGCTGCACCGTCTTCGCCGGCCGGCTCGCGCCCAGCCTGGAAACGACCAGCCGATGACGGAGGCCGCACTGACGACCGCAGATGCCGGGAGCGCCGGAAACGACCGCGAGGCCGAGCACCTCGCCAAGCTCGCCCGCATGGCCGGGCAGATCGCCGATTTCTTCAAGGCCTATCCCGACGCCGAGGCGGTGCCCGCCGTCGCCGACCATATCAACCAGTTCTGGACCGGGCGGATGCGCGACGCGTTCGTCGACGCCTATTCCGCCCGCCCGGAAGACCTTCCGCCGCTGCTGAGACGCGCCTTGCCGCTGATCAGACCGGCGCGCGGAAGCTAGCGCAACAGGCGTTCCCCCGCGGAACGCATCACGGATTTCAACGAGCCGGGAGCGAACCCGGCCCGAACGGCGAAGCTTTGGGGAAAGGAAACCGGGAATGAGCGTCGCACAGGACATCGCGCAGGTCGGAGGAGGCGTCGGCCTGCTCGACCGCGAAAGGATCATCGCCAAGGCCGGCTTCAACCGCTGGCTCGTACCGCCGGCCGCGCTGTGCATCCATCTGTGCATCGGCATGGCCTATGGCTTCTCGGTGTTCTGGCTGCCGCTCTCGCGGGCCATCGGCGTCACCGCGCCGAAGACCTGCCCGGACCTGACCCTGGCGAGCGCGCTCTTCACCACCACCTGCGACTGGCGCGTCTCCGATCTCGGCTGGATGTACACGCTGTTCTTCGTCCTCCTCGGCGCCTCGGCGGCCATCTGGGGCGGCTGGCTGGAGAAGGCCGGGCCGCGCAAGGCCGGCGTCGCATCGGCGCTGTGCTGGTGCGGCGGCATGGTGATCTCGGCGCTCGGCATCTACTGGCACCAGCTCTGGATGATGTGGCTGGGCTCGGGCGTCATCGGCGGCATCGGCCTCGGGCTGGGCTACATCTCGCCGGTCTCGACGCTGATCAAGTGGTTCCCGGACCGGCGCGGCATGGCGACCGGCATGGCGATCATGGGCTTCGGCGGCGGCGCGATGATCGGCTCGCCGCTGGCCGACATGCTGATGAACTATTTCAAGACCCCGACCTCGGTCGGCGTGCTGCAGACCTTCCTGGTGATGGCGGCGATCTACTTCGCCTTCATGATGGCCGGCGCCTTCGGCTACCGCGTGCCGCCGGCCGGCTGGCGGCCGGATGGCTGGGCGCCGCCGAGCAGCGCCAATGCGATGATCACCTCCGGCCACGTCCATCTGCGCGACGCGCACAAGACGCCGCAGTTCTGGCTGATCTGGGCCGTGCTCTGCCTCAACGTCTCGGCCGGCATCGGCGTGCTCGGCATCGCCTCGCCGATGCTGCAGGAGATCTTCGGCGGCGCGCTGATCGGCCAGGCCGGCGTCGCCTTCTCGGCGCTCGACGCCGGGCAGAAGACCTCGGTCGCGGCGATCGCCGCCGGCTTCGTCGGCCTGCTCTCGCTGTTCAACATCGCCGGCCGCTTCTTCTGGGCCTCGCTGTCGGACAAGATCGGCCGCAAGAACACCTATTACACCTTCTTCATCCTCGGCATCGCGCTCTATGCGACGGCGCCCTGGGCCGCCGGCATCCAGTCCAAGGTGCTGTTCGTCTCCGCCTTCTGCATCATCCTGTCGATGTATGGCGGCGGCTTCGCCACGGTGCCGGCCTATCTCGCCGACGTCTTCGGCACGCAGTTCGTCGGCGCCATCCACGGCCGGCTGCTGACGGCCTGGTCGACGGCAGGCATCATCGGCCCGGTGGTGGTGAACTACATCCGCGAGGCGCAGGTCTCGGCCGGCGTCACCGGGGCCAGCCTCTATAGCGGCACGATGTACATCCTTGCCGGCATGCTGGCGCTCGGCCTCGTCGCCAACGCGCTGGTCAGGCCGCTCGGCCCGCAATGGTTCATGAAGGAGGAGGAGGTCGCCAAGCTCCAGGCCGCCAGCAAGGCTGCCGCGGCGCGCGAGGCCACCGGCTCCTTCGGCATCGGCAAGGGCGGCTTCGACGGCACCGCCGCCCTCGCCTGGGCCGTGGTCGGCATCCCGCTCGCCTGGGGCATCTGGATCACGCTGTCGAAATCGCTGACACTGTTCCACTGAGCGCCGGCACCGGCCCCGAAACGAGGCCCGCGCCGCAATCGGCGCGGGCCTTCGCCTGTCTACGAGGAGCGGCCGCGACGGCGCTTTCCGCCGGCGGAGGCCCCGCCATGCGCATGGCGCGCAGCGGAGGCCCACGCCGTTCCGCCTCGTCCCCGGCCCGCTCCGGCGCGGGAAGGCAGCGAAGATCAGCGCCCCGCCTGGCGAAACGCCATGCAGCAGATGCGTAACGATCAGTCCTCCCCCATGTCGACCTGCATGAAAAGCATTCCTCCCCTCGCGCTCACGCCATGGTATGGGCGGCCCGCATACGCCATCCTGACGCATCGGCAGCGTTCCAGGGGCGCCGCCGGGCGAAGAACGGGGGCGAGCGATCGCCGCGAGAGGGGCAAGGGCGGAACCAGGACGCTCGAACGCGCGAGCAACGCGCGACGGGAGGCCGGGACCGTTGGGTGACAGATGACGACGACCAAGACCATCGACTTCCGCGCCGAGACGGATGACGGAGCCACGCTCCACGGCTTCCGCGAGGGGCACGGCCAGCCCCTGCTGCTGGTCAGCGGCCTCAGCGGCACCGCCGGCTTCTGGACCGACATCGCCTCGACGCTGGGGCGCTCCTTCCAGATCGTCCGCTTCGACCAGCGCGGCATCGGCGCCAGCAGCCGCGGCGAGGCGCCCTGCGACATCGAGCGGCTCGCCCGCGACGGGCTCGCCGTGCTCGACGCGGCCGGCCTCGACCGCGCCGTGGTGCTCGGCCATTCGACCGGCGGCTGCATCGCCCAGGCGATGGCGAAGCTGGCGCCCGGGCGCATCGACGGGCTGATCCTCAGCGGCACCTGGCTCAAGGCCTGCCGCTACATGACCGCGCTGTTCGGCGCCCGCCGCGCCATCCTGGACTGCGACCCGCAGGCCTTCGCCGCGCTCTCCGTCCTCAGCGCCTACCAGCCGCGCTGGATCCAGGCCAACTGGCACATCTACGACGACGCGATCGAGGCCGCGCCGACCAGCGAGCACGCCCGCACGGTGATGCGCGAGCGCATCGACGCCCTGCTCGGCTTCGACGGCAGCGCCGATATCGAGGCCCTGCCGATGCCGACCCTGATCATGGGCGCGCGCGACGACATGGTCGTGCCGGTCTACCATCAGGAGGCGCTGATCGCCGCGCTGCCCGGCACGCGCCGCTCGATCATGGAGACCGGCGGGCATCTCTTCCCGGTCTCGCGGCCGGACATCTTCACCGCCGCCGTGGCGGAGTGGATCGGCGAGCTCTGAGCCCACGGTGCCGCGCGCGCCCTCCGCGTCGAAAGGACCCATACCCAGCCGGCGCGGACGCGGCTTAAACGAGAAGGCTTCCAAGGTAAGGCCCGGCCGAGCCCGGAAGCCCACCGGAACGAGCCCGAGGACGAGACCATGCGCGCAGCCCTGACCAGCCTCTTCGCCCTGTCGCTGCTCGCCCTGCCCTCGCTTTCGCGCCACGCCGCCGCGCAGGATGCCGAGGCCGGCCAGCGCGCCTTCAACAAGTGCCGCGCCTGCCACCAGATCGGCGAGGGCGCGCGCAACCTCGTCGGGCCCGAGCTCAACGGCCTGATCGGCCGGCATTCCGGCAGCGTCGAGGGCTACAGCTATTCCAGCGCCAACAAGAATTCCGGCCTGACCTGGGACGAGGCGACCTTCGCCGAATACATCAAGGACCCGAAGGCCAAGATTCCCGGCACCAAGATGATCTTCGCCGGCATCAGGAGCGAGAAGGAAATCGCGGATCTGACCGCCTTCCTCAAGCAGTTCGGCCCCGACGGCAAGAAGCTCTGACCGCGGAGCAGCGGCCGCAGGACGCCGCGGGCACGGACCTGCGCGTAGGGCAGGGCCGGCACCCGGCTTTTTGACAGAACGCCCCTTCCATTTTCGCGATCCGGTGCAATATTTATTCGCTCCGGTGAACAAAGATGATTCGAACCCGGACGAATGTGCAGGCTGGGAAGGAGTTCCACGCGCCGATGAAGAAGGCCAAGCGGAAAACGGGGGAGAAGCGGTCGCAGATCGCCGCCATGCCGATCCGCCGCGCCGCCGACGGCTCGACGGAACTGCTGCTCGTGACCTCGCGCACGACGCGCCGCTGGATCGTGCCCAAGGGCTGGCCGATGAAGGGGGTGAAGGACCGCGACGCCGCCGCGCAGGAGGCCTATGAGGAGGCCGGCGTGGTCGGGCGCGTCAGCGAGAAGCCGGCCGGGCGCTACAGCTACTGGAAGCGGATGAGCGACCATTTCGCGCTCTGCGAGGTCAAGCTCTATCTGCTCGAGGTCGAGCAGCAGCACGCCGATTTCCGCGAGCAGCACCAGCGCGACCTGCACTGGTTCAAGCTCGCCGACGCCGCCGACATCGTCGACGAGCCCGAGCTCAGCACCGCCATCCGCAAGCTGCAGGCGCAGGTCTCGCTCGCCGCCTGAGCACTCCGCGCCCGGCGTAGCCGACCGACCATCATCGTCCGCCCGATGCTCCGGGCTTTGATTTCGCCCCGGCCTTTTCCGAAAGCCGCGCTCCGCCTCTCGGGCCGATACGCTAAACTTCGCCGAAGGGCGTGCGGCCGTCGACCGCGATCATGCGCTCGCAGGCGATCCGCTCGGCCTCGGCGGGGCTCGCGCCACCCGTCCGCGCCGTGATCACGAGCTGGAGATAGTGCTTCAGCTCTTCGGGCATCGTCGCGAAGAAGGCGTTCAGGCAGAGCGACGGGCTCTCGTTGCGGCAGCTCTTCCGTCGCCGGCAGCCCTTGCGCGGGCAGAGCGACCAGATTTCGAGCCCGTCCACCAGGCTGCGATGCTGCCGCGCCCGCCGGGCCTCGTTCTCCGCCTGCCACTGCGCCTGCTCGGGCGTCTGCCAATCCAGCTTCGCCATGCTCCGCTCCTGCCGACGCGCCGGCGCGCAATGCCATAGGTCTTCGGCCGCCCGGCTCGCAGGCGGGCGTTTGGAAACGAGGGGCAGCGGAGCGCCGCGAGGCGCGGGGTATCGGCCGCTTCCATCGAGCCAGGATGCGGCGCGGATGGATTGAGCCACCATCCGCACGCCCCGTGGCGCTCCGCTTGTCGGCGTTCTTGAAAACTGCGGGCCGCGCTTCCGTTGGGCGGAGCGACGATCGCGGACGGACAGGATGCGCCAGCTTCCCTCAACGGGTCGTCGCGCGCCTGCCGCCTCACAACCGCCGCGCCGCCTCTCCTAGCGAGGCTCCTCGCGCAGGGGCCGTAGTACCCCCGGGGCGGTTCCCGCAGCCTCCCGAGTCCGGGGTGCAAACCCGGCCGCAGGGCGCCGCCCTCACCCCGCCATGCAGCATGCCTCCGGATGGCCGCCCCTCGGGATGAGGTGAGCTGAGGATAGGCGCGGTTGGAGAGGCGGGGATAAGTTGTCGCTGAGAGAGTGCGGTCCGTCATGGTCGCCCTTGTGGCGACCATCCACGTCTTCGCGCATCCAAGGCGTATCCAGACGTGGATGCTCGGGACAAGCCCGAGCATGACGGCAAAATCCCATGCAGCTCCCCGTCGGGACATCGGCATGGCATAACGCCGCCAGAGAAGACAGCATGCCGATCCGCCCCGAACAGCCCGCCGATGCCGACGCCATCCGCGCCCTGACCACGGAAGCCTTCGCGACGGCGCCGCATAGCAGCGGCACCGAAGCAGCGATCGTCGATGCCCTACGCAAGGCCGGGGCGCTGACGCTCTCGCTCGTCGCCGTCGAGGACGGGGAGATCGTCGGCCATGTCGCCTTCTCGCCGGTGACGATCGACGGGGCCGAGCGCGGCTGGTTCGGGCTCGGGCCGGTCTCGGTACGGCCGGGCCGGCAGCGCGGCGGCACCGGCTCGGAGCTGATCCGCGAGGGCCTGCGGTGCCTGCGCGAGATCGGCGCCGCTGGCTGCGTGCTGCTCGGCGACCCCGCCTATTACGGCCGCTTCGGCTTCGCCAACGATCCGGCGCTGGTGCTGGAGGGCGTGCCGCGGGAGTATTTCATGCGCCTCGGTTTCGGCGCGGAGCTGCCGGCCGGCACGGTACGCTATCACGCGGCTTTCGACGGGGCCTGAGGCTCAGACCGCCCAGAACTCCCGCGCCCCCGGCGGCAGCTTGGCCAGCGCGCGCTCGAAGGCTTGGCCGCCGACATGCCGGCGCAGCGCCCGGGCGACATCGGCGATGCCGCTTTCGGGCAGGATGCTGTGGTCGCCGCAAAACGCCATCGCCTCCCGCGCCAGCACCCCGCGATCGGCAAAGGGCTTTGGTGGCTGGCCGAGGTCCCAATCCTGCAGAAACATCGCCGCGAGCAGCGGCGGCAGCGCGTCGGCGAAGGCGAGCCCTTGGGCCGGCGTCAGGCGCGCCCGGAAGGTGACGAGCACGGCCAGCACCGACTGCCAGGTCTGATGCGTGGTGGCATGGCCGAGTTCATCGCGCGCATCGAGCAGGAAGCGTTCGAAATCGCGCGAGGCATGGACGAAGGTGGAGGGGACGGTCATGATGGCGAGGATAGGCAACGTACTTACATTATCCGAGCGGTTCGGGCATCCTCCGACCTGTTTCCTGATTCTTTTTTGCAAGGACTCATCGTGACTCTTGTTCAAGAAGTCGAGAAAGCGCGACGCCAAGTAAAGACCGACTCGTATGCGATGTCGCTTGGCGAGCTGGTTACGATGTATGAATCCAGAGAGCTTAATATTAACCCGGCCTTCCAGCGCTTGTTTCGCTGGAATATAAACCAGAAATCGAGGTTTGTTGAATCTGTTCTCCTTGGCATTCCGGTCCCTTCAATTTTTGTCTTCGAGACAGAAAACAGCCAATGGGAGCTGGTTGACGGCCTTCAACGTGTCTCCACCGTTTTGGAGTTCATGGGAAAATTGCGTGTAGATGGTAAGGAAGCGCCTCCCTCTTCGTTAATTGCAACAAAATACCTCCCATCCCTAAAAAACATCGTTTGGGAGAAGAGTAATAAGATTCGCGATATCGCCATCGACGAACAGAACCAACTGGACAAATCTTTCCAGTTCGACTTTCGCCGCTCGAAGATAGGCGTGCAGATATTAAAGCGATCAACGGATGAATACTCGAAGTATGACCTTTTTCAACGCCTGAACGCAGGCGGAACGATCGCTGAACCTCAAGAAGTACGCAACTGCGCTGTCATTATGGCTAACGCTGAATTCTTTGCCTACCTGAAGGATTTGGCCGAGAATCCGGAATTTAAGAGCGTTTCCCGGATTACCGATAGCGGAACACGCATACAGAAGCACATGGAATACATTATGAGATTCTTTGTGCTTGAGGGAAATAATTTTGACCAATCCTTAGACGTCGAAGAATTTACCGACACAAAGATTATCGAAATGGCTACAGACGATGTCAATTTTCGCAGAATTGGCTCGATCTTCGAAAGAGTCTTTAGATTGCTGAATGCAGCCTTTGGACCAGATGCCCTGCGCCGATACGACGGCAACGCAGGAAAGTTCACCGGCCAAGTCGGTTTTGTTGCCCTTGAGGCGATAGCCGTCGGAATTGGCCGGAATATGGACCAGATCGAACAGATGCAGGCACCCGTTGATTTTGTCACTCAGAAGATCAAAGATTTTTGGGCTCGACCTGAAGTATCACAATTCAGCGCCGCGGGCCTGAGCGGAACGCGTCGCATCACTCAAACCGTCCCCTTTGGCGAGCAGTTCTTTCGGCCGTGAGCAAGCCTGCAAGCGCTCTCGAATTTGCAACTTATCTCGAAACCAATTTTAATTGGCGTATCAAGGAGATATCTGACTTAAAAAAGGCGATCAGCGAAGCCAACAAGGCCTACAGGCCCGTCCTACGGAAAGCTGCGATTCCGATACTCTATGCGCACTGGGAAGGTCATGCGCGCTTCGTTGTAGAGGCCTACCTCAAGTACGTCGCAAGAAGGAAAATCAATCTAAAGAATCTTTCCTTGCATATGCGCGGAATAGCCCTTCATGATTTCTTCAAGAAAAACTTTTCTGCCATACCCAATTACGATAAAAGAGCCGATATTCTGAAAGAAATAATCGAAAGCTCTGAAAAGCAATTCAGATCGTTTCCTGATGACTGCGTAAATACGGGATCAAACCTGAATTTTGAAAGGACGTCTCAAATTGCGAGAATGCTTGGATTCGATTTCCCTTTCGAGCCTTTTGATATTGATACGTTGGACCGGAAACTCCTAGAAGCGCGAAATATCATAGCACATAGCGCAATCAAGATCGTCGATGAAGACGATCTTGAACGTCTATTTGATAGTGTAATATCAATGATGCGAGCTTTTCGCGATGTCGTTACGAATCTAGTCGTAGAAGAGAAATTCAAGCGAAGCTAATCACCTCCGCCGCCTCCGCTCCTCCGCCCCCTTAGGCCGCGATTCCGGCACCGGGCCCATCTCGTCCAGGGTCGGCTTCCGCACCCGTGAGGTGCCGGTGAGCAGTGGATTCGGCTTCTCGCCGGCTTTCGGCTTGCCCTCGCCGCCGCCCCAGTTATGCGGACCCATGTCCTCGTCCGTGGGCTTGCGGGCGCGGGTCGGGGGCAGGTTGGCGCTGGAGCCGTAGCTGCGCTCGCCCTTGTACTTGCCGGCGGAGGCCTCGACATCGCCCTGCCGGGCGAGCGGATCGTCCGCGATCGCCAGCTCCGTCGCCTGCAGGCGCTTGATCTCGTCGCGCAGGCGGGCCGCCGTTTCGAATTCGAGATCGGCCGCGGCCTCGCGCATGCGCTTCTCGAGATCGGCGATCGCGGCCTTGAGGTTGTGGCCCGAGGCCGGCGCCACCAGCCCCTTGTCGACCGTGACATGGTCGCGCTCATAGACCGAGCCGAGGATGTCGCCGATGTTCTTCTTCACCGTCTGCGGCGTGATGCCGTGTTCCTCGTTATAGGCGACCTGCTTCTCGCGGCGGCGGCTGGTCTCCGCCATGGCCCGCTCCATCGAGCCGGTGATATGGTCGGCATAGAGGATGACCTTGCCGTCGACGTTACGGGCGGCGCGGCCGATGGTCTGGATCAGCGAGGTCTCGGAGCGCAGGAAGCCCTCCTTGTCGGCGTCCAGGATGGCGACGAAGCCGCATTCGGGGATGTCGAGGCCCTCGCGCAGCAGGTTGATGCCGACCAGCACGTCGAAGGCGCCGAGGCGCAGGTCCCGGAGAATTTCGATGCGCTCGATCGTGTCGATGTCCGAGTGCATGTAGCGCACGCGCACGCCGTTCTCGTGCAGGTATTCGGTCAAATCTTCGGCCATGCGCTTGGTCAGCACGGTGACCAGCGTGCGGTAGCCGCGCCCGGTGACCTCCTTGACCTCGTCCAGGAGGTCCGCGACCTGATGCTTGGCGGGGCGGATCTCGACCGGCGGGTCGATCAGTCCGGTCGGGCGGATGACCTGCTCGGTGAAGACGCCGCCGGTCTGCTCCATCTCCCAGCCGCCGGGCGTGGCCGAGACATGCACCGACTGGGGCCGCATCGCGTCCCATTCCTCGAAGCGCAGCGGCCGGTTGTCCATGCAGGAGGGCAGGCGGAAGCCGTATTCGGCCAGCGTCGCCTTGCGGCGGAAGTCGCCCCGGTACATGCCGCCGATCTGCGGCACGGTGACATGGCTCTCGTCGGTGAAGACCAGCGCGTTGTCGGGCAGGTATTCGAACAGGGTCGGCGGCGGCTCGCCCGGCTTGCGGCCGGTGAGATAGCGCGAATAGTTCTCGATGCCGTTGCAGGAGCCGGTGGCCTCGATCATCTCGATGTCGAAGGTGCAGCGCTGGTCGAGCCGCTGCGCCTCCAGGAAACGGCCCATGCGGTTGAGCTCGTCGAGGCGGGCTTTCAGCTCCTCCTTGATCGACTTGACCGCCTGGGTCAGCGTCGGGCGCGGCGTGGTGTAGTGCGAATTGCCGTAGACCTTGATGAATTCGAGCTCGCCGGTCTTCTGGCCGGTCAGCGGGTCGAATTCGGCGATCGACTCGACCTCGTCGCCGAACAGGCCGATGCGCCAGGCGCGGTCCTCATAGTGCGCCGGGTAGAGCTCGATGACGTCGCCACGGACGCGGAAGGTGCCGCGGGCGAAGTCGTGCTGGGTGCGCTTGTACTGGAGCGCGACGAGATCGGCGATGAGCTGGCGCTGCTCGATTCGCTCGCCGAGCTTTATCGAGAAGGTCATCGCCGTATAGGTCTCGACCGAGCCGATACCGTAGATGCAGGAGACGCTGGCTACGATGATCACGTCGTCGCGTTCGAGCAGGGAGCGCGTCGCCGAATGGCGCATGCGGTCGATCTGCTCGTTGATCGAGGATTCCTTCTCGATATAGGTGTCCGAGCGCGGAACGTAGGCCTCCGGCTGGTAGTAGTCGTAATAGGAAACGAAGTACTCGACCGCGTTGTCGGGGAAGAAGCTCTTGAACTCGCCATAGAGCTGCGCCGCCAGCGTCTTGTTCGGCGCGAGGATCAGCGCCGGGCGCTGCGTCTCCTCGATCACCTTGGCCATGGTGAAGGTCTTGCCGGAGCCGGTGACGCCGAGCAGCACCTGGTCGCGCTCCTGCCGGCGGATGCCGTCGACGAGATCCGCGATCGCGGTCGGCTGGTCCCCTGACGGGGAGAAATCACTCTTCATCTGGAAGCGGATGCCGCCTTCCGATTTCTCGGGGCGTTCGGGCCGGTGCGGCGTCCAGGGCTTGCCGGGCTGGATGAAGGGGCTGCCGGTCTCCAGCAGATGCTGCAAGGATTTGGCGGTGAGAGCGGCCGCGCCGTCGCTGTCGGCGTCGAAGGCGGAATCGGCCTTCTTCGAGAGCTTGCGCTTCTTGCCGCCGTTCTCGCCCGCGGCCGGCTCGGCGGCATAGCCCGCCTGCGGCTTGTCGCTGAAGCCGGAGGCGCCGCCCGGCACCGCCGTGCCGCGGTTGATCGCGGGGTTCAGCAGGTCGGCGAGATAGCCTTCGAGCGGCTTCAGCTCGGGCTTGGTCGCCTTGGAATTCGGCGTGCGGGCCGAAGCGGGCTTCTTCGCCGCCTTTGGCTTGGTCGCGGTGGTGTCGGGGCTCTTCGGCATGGCCGCAATATGGGCCCGAACCGCGCTGGATGCGAGGGGGTGCCGCCTCCCGGGCGCATCGCTGATGACAGACGATGACAGCAGTTGACAGGATCGAGAAATACAACCTTAAATTGCAACGATGCGGCCACCATCCATTCAAGGAGCCGTGACATGCCGGGGGGCAAATGGGAACCGACGGAGGATGAGGTCGAGACCTTCATCGCCCGCTGGCGCGTGTCGGAAGGAGCGGAACGGGCGGCCTATGCGCTGTTCCTGAGCGAATTGTGCGGGCTGATCGGCATCGAGGCGCCGCAGCCCCCGACCAGCGATTCCGACGCGGTGACCTATCGCTTCGAATATCCGGTGCGCTTTCCCGACGGGCAGGGCGGGTACACGGTCGGCCGCATCGACCTCTACCGGAAAGGCGCCTTCGTGCTGGAGGCGAAGCAGACCCGGCTCAGCGGCAGGTCGAAGGCGCTGCTGCCGGCTGGAGACGGCGACGACGGCGGCGAAGGGGCGCCCGCCGCCACGCGCGGCCGGCGCGGCGCCGAGCTCGGCCGCGACCTGCTGATGCTCAACGCCCGCAACCAGGGCGAGCGCTACGCCAAGGCCCTCCCGGCGAGCCATGGCTGGCCGCCCTTCCTGATCGTCTGCGATGTCGGCCACTGCTTCGAGCTCTACGCGGATTTCTCGGGGCTCGGGAAGAACTACGTCCAGTTCCCGGACCGGCATCGCTTTCGCATCTATCTGGAGGATCTGCGCGATCCGCCGGTCCGGGAGCTGCTGAGGCGGGTCTGGGAGGATCCGTTCTCGCTCGACCCGGCGCGGCGGGCGGCGGCGGCCACCCGCCAGATCGCGGAGCGCCTCGCGCTGGTTTCGAAGGCGCTGGAACGGCGGCACGACCCGGAGGACGTGGCGCTGTTCCTGATGCGCTGCATCTTCACCATGTTCGCCGAGGATGTGCGGCTGATCCCGGCGGACAGCTTCAAGCGCCTGCTGCGCGAATGCCTGGAGGCGCCGCAGAGCTTCCAGCCCCTGCTGGAGGACCTCTGGCGCCGGATGGACCGCGGCGGCTACTCGGCCGCGATCCGCGCCGAGATCAGGCGCTTCAACGGCAGCATGTTCGCGGAGCCGCAGGTCTTCCGCCTCGGCCGCGGCGGCATCGCCGAACTGCTGGCGGCGGCCGAGCACGACTGGGGCCTGGTCGAGCCCGCCATCTTCGGCGGCCTGCTGGAGCAGGCGCTCGACCCGGAGGAGCGCGCCCGCCTCGGCGCCCATTACACGCCGCGCGCCTATGTCGAGCGGCTGGTGATCGAGACGGTCATCGTGCCGCTGCGCGAGGACTGGCGGGCCGTGGTGGGCGCCGCCCAGCAGGCGCGCGACGCGGGCCAGCCGCGGCAGGCGCTGGCCCTGGTCGAAACCTTCCATGACCGCCTCTGCGGGACGCGCGTGCTCGACCCCTCCTGCGGGACCGGCAATTTCCTGCACGTCGCCCAGGACCTGATGAAGCGGCTGGAAGGCGAGGTGCTGGAGACCGCCGCCGAGCTCGGCGCCGCCGAACGCCTCGGCGGCTTCGGCGCGCGCGGCGTCGGCCCGTGGCAGTTCCATGGGCTGGACGCCAATCCGCGTGCCGTCCGCATCGCCGATCTGATGCTCTGGATCGGCTATCTCCAGTGGCATCTGCGCACCCGCGCCTATGCGCCGCGCGAGCCGATCCTCGACCGGCTCGAGCAGATCCTGCCCGGCGACGCGCTCCTCCGCTGGCCGGAATGGCCCGTGCCCGCCATGAGCGCAGGCCGCGAGGTCGCCCCGGCCGATCTGCATCCCGCACCCTGGCCGGAGGCCGAATTCATCGTCGGCAACCCGCCCTTCATCGGCGGCAAGGACCTGCGCCGGCGGCTCGGCGACGGCTATGTCGCCGCGCTGCGCCGGATCTATCCGCAGATGAACGAGAGCGCCGATCTGGTGATGTACTGGTGGGAGCGCGCCGCCGAGATCCTGACCCGGCCGGGCAGCAGGCTGCGGCGCTTCGGCTTCGTCACCACCAATTCGATCACCCAGACCTTCCAGCGCCGCACGGTGGAGCGGCATCTCGCCGGCAAGCGGCCGCTCTCGCTGGTCATGGCCATCCCCGACCATCCCTGGACCAAGGCCGGCAAGGACACGGCGGCGGTGCGCATCGCGATGACCGTCGCGCAGGCCGGGCAACATGAGGGCAAGCTGTGCGAGCCCCTCTCGGAAACCGGCCTCGATACCGACCAGCCGCAGATCGAATTGCGGGTGCGGGAGGGGCGGATCAACGCCGACCTGACCATCGGCGTCGACGTCACCAAGGCCGGGGCGCTCCGGTCCAATGCCGGGCTGTGCTCGCCGGGCGTGAAGCTGCATGGCGCGGGTTTCCTCGTAACGCCGGCCGAGGCCGAGGGACTCGGGCTCGGCCGGCGGCCGGGGCTCGCGGAGCATGTCCGGCGCTACCGCAACGGGCGCGACCTGACCGAGCGGCCGCGCGGAGTCCTGGCGATCGACCTGTTCGGATTGTCGGCCGAGGACGTCCGCGAACGCTTTCCCGAGGTCTACCAGCATGTCCGGCTGACGGTGAAGGAAGCCCGGGACGAGGCCGGCAGGCCCGTCGGCCGCGACGCCAACCGGCGCGCCGGCTACCGCCGGCAATGGTGGATCTTCGGCGAGCCGCGCGGCGAGCTGCGCCCGGCCCTCGCCCGTCTCCAGCGCTATATCGTCACCGTCGAGACGGCGAAGCACCGCGTCTTCCAGTTCCTCGACGCCGCGATCCTGCCCGACAACATGCTGGTGGCGGTCGCGCTGTCGGACGCGTTCCATCTCGGCGTGCTCTCGGCGCGCTTCCATGGCCTCTGGGCGCGGCATCAGGGCGCGACGCTGGAGGACCGGCCGCGCTACTCCAAATCCCGCTGCTTCGACCCCTACCCTTTCCCCGAGGCCGACGAGGCGCAGAAGGAGGCGATCCGGCGGCCGGCCGAAGCGCTCGACGCCCTGCGCAAGCAGGTTCTCGCCGACTATCCCGATCTCACCCTGACCAAGCTCTACAATGTCCGCGACGCGATCCGCTCCGGCGGCGCGCTGAGCGCGGCCGAGACCAGCGTCCGCGACCGCGGGCTGGCGCTGATCCTCGACGAGCACCATCAGGCGATCGACGCCGCCGTCGCCGCCGCCTATGGCTGGCCCGCCGATCTCGCCGGAGAGGAGGCGCTGGCCCGGCTCGTCGCGCTCAATCGGCAGCGCGCTCAGGAAGAGGAGCGCGGGCAGGTCCGCTGGCTGCGGCCCGACTACCAGCGCCCGCGCTTCGGCGGCGGGAGCAGGGGCGGCGAGCAGGTCGAGGCGAATGCGCTGGTCGCCGCGCTTCCCGCCCTGGCCAGGCCGGCCTTCCCCAGCGATGCCGTCGCGCGCGTCGCCGCGGTGCTCAGTGTGCTGGCCGAGGCGCCGGTCCCGCTCGACGCGGCCGCTGTGGCGAAGCGGTTCCGGCAGGGACGCCGGGTCGAGCGCGCGGTGCGCGACATCCTGGTCTCGCTCGCACGGGTCGGGGAGATTTCCGCCGTCGATGGCGGCGCCCGCTTCGGCCGCCGGCTGACCGCCGCGGGGTGACGGCCCGCGCGACCCGGGGGTTCAGCGCCGCGCCAGCCATGCCTCGATGCCGGCTGCGGCGGCCACGCCCGTGGCGAAGCTCGCCTGCAGCAGATAGCCGCCGGTCGGCGCCTCCCAGTCGAGCATCTCGCCCGCGACGAAGACACCGGGCAGCCGCTTCAGCATGAAGCCGGCATCGACCTCCTGCCGCAAGATGCCGCCGGCCGTCGCGATGGCGCGGTCGAGCGGCATCGGCGCACCGAGACGCAGTGGGACATCCTTGACGAGCGCGGCCAGCGCATATGGCTCGGCCGGCAGCGCCATGCCCGCGGCCTCGCGCAGCAGCGCCGCCGCGACGGGAGAGAGCCCGCCGGCCTTGCGCAGATGGTTGCTCAGCGTCTCGCCCCTGCGCCGCTTCGCCAGGCGCGCGGCGAGCCCCTCGGCGGAGAGGTCCGGCCGCAGGTCGAGCCGGAGCGTCGCGGCGCCGTCGCGCAGGACGGCCTCGCGCAACGGTGCGGACAGCGCATAGATCGCGCCGCCCTCGATGCCGCCCGCATCGATCATCGCCTCGCCGGCCGCTTCCTCGCCGGCGAAGCGCGCGACGATGCGCTTGAGAGGCTGGCCGGCGAAACGCTCCCGCATCGGCTGAGACCAGGCGACGGCGAAGCCGGCATTGGCGGGCCTCAGCGGCGCGATCGCGACGCCGCGCCCCGCCAGCAGCGGCACCCAGCCGCCATCGGAGCCGAGCCGCGGCCAGCTCGCCCCGCCGAGCGCGAGCAAGGTCGCATCGGGGCGAACCGGTTCGGTTTCGCCGCCGGCGCGCGTGAAGGCCAGCGCGCCCGCCTCGTCCCAGCCGGTCCAGAGCCGGCCGGTCGCGAGCCTCACGCCCAGCCCTTCGAGCCGGCGCAGCCAGGCCCGCAGCAGCGGCGAGGCCTTCATCGCGCGGGGAAAGACGCGGCCGCTGGAACCGATGAAGGTCTCGGCGCCGAGCCCGTCGGCCCAGCCGCGCAGGGCCTGCGGCGGGAAGGCCCGCAGCGCCGGCTCCAGCCAGCCGGCAGCCTCGCGATAGCGGCTCAGGAAGCGATCGAACGGCTCGGAATGGGTGAGGTTCAGCCCGCCCCGGCCCGCCAGCAGGAATTTCCGCGCCGGCGAGGCCATGCGCTCATGGATCGTGACGCGATGCCCGGCGCCGGCGAGGCGCTCGGCCGCGATCAGCCCGGCCGGGCCGGCGCCGATGACGGCGATGTCGGACATGGGCTCCTCCCCCTCGGCGGTCATCCCGGGCGACCGGAGGGAGACCCGGGATCCATGCCGGAGCGCTTCCCGGGAAGGCTCAGGCATGGATCCCGGATCGGCGCCGCCAAAGGCGGCCTGTCCGGGATGACGGCGGGGTTTCCGTTTTCAGTGGCTCCCGCTTTAGACTGATGCTCCCGCCACGCAAAGCTCACGGCCCGACCATGCCCACCATCGCCGCCTATCTCGGCGCCGCGCTCTGCGAGATCGCCGGCTGCTTCGCCTTCTGGGGCTGGATGCGGCTCGGCAAGCCGCTCTGGTGGCTGCTGCCCGGCTTCGTCTCGCTCGGGCTCTTCGCCTGGCTCCTGACGCTGGTCGAGAGCGCGGCGGCGGGCCGCGCCTTCGCCGCCTATGGCGGGGTCTATATCGCCGCCTCGCTCGGCTGGCTCTGGGCGGTGGAGGGCGTCAGGCCGGACCGCTGGGACCTGGCCGGCGGCGCGATCTGCCTCGCCGGCGCCGCGGTCGTCCTGGCGGCGCCGCGCTGAAGGAGCCTCAGCCGCCCGAATGCGGGGCCGGGATCAGCACGGAGGGCGTCTCGCGCTGTTCCGCCGCCGCCTTGGTCTCGCGCAGGCGGCTCTCGCGCAGTTCGTTGGCGCTCTCGAGGATCGGATAGGCGATCGAGACGATATGGCCGTGAATGCGCTTCAAGTCGCGGATGATGTCGAGATGGATGGCGCTGGTCTCGATCGATTCCGGCCGCCCCGAGCGCAGGCGCTGGAAATGGCTGTCGGCGGCATGGCGCTCGGCCTCGCGCATCGCCGCCTTGTCGGCGAAGAGCTGGCGGGCGAGCACGATGTCGCGCGTCGCGAAGACGTTGAGCGCCAGCGCCAGCGCCGCCGCGACGCGATGGTGGAAATCGCGGATCTCGGCCAGCCCCTCGGGCGAGAAGGTGTAGCGCTTGCGGATCTTCTTCTCGGCGAGCTCGCGCAGGTTCTTGTCGATGATGTCGCCGATATGCTCGAGATTGGTGATCAGGGTGATGATCTCGAACAGGCGGCGGCTCTCCTCCTCGGTCAGTTCGTTGCGCGAGACCTTGACCAGATAGAGCTTGATCGATTCGTGGATCGTATCGACGCCGTCATCGGCCTGGGCGATGACGCGGGAGAGCTTGAGCTCGTCCTTCTCCAGCAGGGTCATGGTGTCGCGCAGCATGACCTCGACGCGGTCGCCGAGGCGCAGGGCCTCGCGCATCGCCCCGGCCAGCGCCTCGGTCGGGCTGTCGAGCGCATTGGGGTCGAGATAGCGCGGCGTGACCGCGGCGGAGGCCTCCTCCTTGCCCGGCATGAAGCGCTCGACCAGCGCCGCGATCGGCCGGATGAAGGGCAGGAAGACCACCGCACCGATGAAGTTCAGCGCGACATGGAACTCGATGGCGAAGCGCGGGCCGGCGGTCGGCAGGCTGGTCAGCCAGGCGGCGAGCGGGCCGACGAAGGGAATGATCACGATCGCCAGCACGAGGCGGGTCAGCAGGTTGCCCATCGCGGCGCGGCGCTGGGCGACGGGCGCGCCGAGCTGATCCAGCACCGGGATCAGCGCATTGCCGAGATTGGCGCCGATGACCAGCGTCAGCGCCGTCGCGGGCGGGAACAGGCCCGAGGCCGCGAAGGTCGCGACCAGCAGGATCACGGCAATGCTGGAATGCACCATCCAGGTCGCGGCGATGGCGACGAGCACGGCCAGCAGCGGCTCGGAGCCGATGGCGCCGAGGATGACGCGGAAGGTCGGCGACTGGGCCAGCGGCGCCGCCGCCATGTTCAGGTTGATCAGCGCGAGCAGGATCAGGCCGATGCCGACCAGGACGCGGCCGATATTGCGCGGCCGCTCCATCGCCTCGCTCGACAGATACATCGCGACGCCGATGGCGATGCACAGCCCCCAGAGCCAGCCGAGATCCATCGAGATGACGAAGGCGGCGAGCGCCGTGCCGAGATTGGCGCCGAGCAGCACGGCGAGCGCCATGGCCGAGCCGATCAGCGCCTGCCCGGCGAAGGAGGAGACCAGCAGCGTCGTGGCCGTCGAGCTCTGCAGCACCATGGTCACGACGATGCCGCTGGCGAAGGCGGCGAAGCGGTTGCGCGTGAAGCTCTGCAGGGCGTGCCGGAGCTGCGAGCCGAAAGCGCGCATCGCGCCGGTCCGCACCAGCCTGACCGCCCAGATCAGCAGCGCGACGCCGCCCGCCAGATGGATCAGGATATTGGTTGCGCTCTCGCCGGTGGCCATTTTCGTGCGGTCTTTCCCCGTTTCGGTGATGACGGTCGGCTGAATCTACACTTTTTTGATTAGCCAACTCAATAGCAATAAACGGTGAAAGTGCTGAAATTGCGGCAGAATTTACGATTCCGCCCAATTCGAAAATGCGTCTTTAAGCCCCGCGGGCGCGCTCAGGCGGGCGGAATCAGCGTCACGCCCGCATGGGCGAAGGAAACCGCCACCGGGGCGCCCTGCGTCAGCAGCTCGCGGGCGCCGTACTGCACCACGAAGAGCTCACCGACCTCGGTCTCGACCATGATGTCGAGATGGTTGCCGAGATAGGCGCATTTGCGGATCGTGCCCGGCAGCGCGCCGGCGGCCCCGGCCGGCCCGAGCAGCAGCGCCTCCGGCCGGACCGCGACCTTGGCCGGGCCCGCCCCGAGGCCGCGCGCCGGCAGCGAGACGGTAGCCGAGCCGATGCCGACCTCGGCGCGGCCGTCCGTGACGGCCTTCACCGTGACGTCGACGAGGTTGGCGTCGCCGATGAAATCCGCGACGAAGGCGTTGGCCGGCTCCTCATAGAGGTCGCGCGGGGCGCCCTCCTGCGCGATCCGGGCGTTCGACATCACGATGATGCGGTCGGAGACGGCGAGCGCTTCCTCCTGGTCGTGGGTGACATAGGCCACGGTCAGGTTGAGGTCCTGCTGCAATTCGCGGATCTCCTCGCGCACCCGGCGGCGCAGCTTGGCGTCGAGATTGGAGAGGGGCTCGTCGAAGAGCAGCACCTGCGGCTCCAGCACCAGCGCGCGGGCCACGGCGACGCGCTGCTGCTGGCCGCCGGACAGTTCGGAGGGGTAGCGGCTCTCGAAGCCCTTGAGGCCGACCAGCGCCAGCTTCTCCAGCGCCATCTGCTTCGCCTGCTCCTTGCCCAGCCCCTTCACCGTCGGGCCGTAGGCGGCGTTCTCCAGCACGCTCATATGCGGGAACAGCGCATAGGACTGGAACACCATCGAGACGTCGCGATCGGCGGCGGAGAGCTTGGTGACGTCCTTGCCGCCGATCAGGATCTGCCCCTCGGAGGCGATCTCCAGCCCGGCGATCATCCGCAGGGTCGTGGTCTTGCCGCAGCCGGAGGGGCCGAGCAGCGTGACGAGCTGACCGGGCTCGATGGTGAAACTGACATTGTCGACCGCCGTCACCGCGCCGTAGCGCATCGAGACGTTGCGGAATTCGACGGAAGCGGGACCGGCCTTCGTCAACTTGCTGCTCCCTGAGTGATGGGGTCGGCGACCGCGCCGGACAAGGCCGTGTTCGGGGCACCGGTCTTGCGCCGGCCGAGCTTGCGCTCGCCGACGCCGAGCTGGATGAGAGCGATGCCGAGCGCCATGAAGACGATCAGCACCGAGGAATAGGCGATGGCGAGGCCGAACTCGCCCGCCTCGACGCGCCCGACGATATAGGCGGTGGAGAGGTTGTATTCGGCCGAGACCAGGAAGATCACGGCGCTGACCGCCGTCATCGAACGCACGAAGGAATAGACCAGCGCCGAGACCAGAGCCGGCTTGAGCAGCGGCAGCACGACGCGCCGGAGCGTGGTGAAGCTGCGGGCGCGCAGGGTCGTCGAGGCCTCGTCCAGGCTCTTGTCGATCTGCGACAGGCCGGCGATGCCGGAGCGGACGCCGACCGGCATGTTGCGGAAGACGAAGGCGATCACCAGGATCAGCCCGGTGCCGGTGATCTCGACCGGCGGCACGTTGAAGGCGAGGATATAGGCGACGCCGAGCACCGTGCCGGGAATGGCGAAGGAGAGCATCGTCGCGAATTCCAGCGCCGAGCGGCCGCGGAAGCGCTGGCGCGTCAGCAGATAGGCGGTGAGCAGGCCGATCAGCGCCGTCAGGGGCGCCGAGATCGCGGCGACCTTGACCGTGGTGAAGAAGGAGGGCCAGGCCGAGCCCTCGAAATAGAAGCCATGGCTGAAATCGATGGCGAAGCCGGTGAGGTAATGCTGCAGCGTCGGCGTGTAGTCGCGGCCCATATTGCGGACGAAGCCGCCGACGAAGATCACCACATAGATCACCAGCGTCAGCGCCACCCAGGGCACGATCACCGCGACGGAGAGCCAGGAGACGCGGCGCGGCAGCGGCGTCGGCAGGCCGGCGTCGCCCTTGCCGGTGACGGTCGTGTAGGACTTGCCGCCGAGCCAGCGCTGCTGGATCCAGAAGGCGCCGAGCGTGAAGG
>Ga0180223_1000872_pt1 | contig 29523 bp, 20 predicted proteins | sample eDN5th30CKraftOP_FD_151337 | JGI IMG/M metagenome (GOLD analysis project Ga0180223, IMG submission 151337) | Enriched Organic Plus compost microbial communities from Emeryville, California, USA - eDNA 5th pass 30_C Kraft OP (version 2) (version 2) ... | reverse complement strand
AGGAGCAACTGTCTTGCGCCGAGGTGCTCTTCGTAGGATGGGTTGAGCTTGCGATACCCATGCTGCCGTGGTGATGGGTATCGCTTCGCTCAACGCCATCCTACGAAAAGCCGTGCTTCCTGGCACCTAGCGGACTCCGTCCGCGATCTCTCAAGCCCTACGACCACCCATACCGCCGCGCGAACCAGCCCTTCACCGCCTGGGTCAGCCCCATGTAGCCCAGCAGGATCGCCACCAGCCACGGCCAGTAGCCCGGCGGCAGCGGCTGCATGTGGAAGTAGCGCGCCAGCGGCCCCATGGGCAGGAAGATCGCCAGCGCGCCTATGCCCGCGGTCATCGCCAGCAGCGGCCAGGAGGCGCGGCTCTGCAGGAAGGGGATGCGCCGCGTGCGGATCATGTGCACCACCAGCAGCTGCGAGAGCAGCCCCTCGACGAACCAGCCGGACTGGAACAGCGCCTGGTGGGCCGGGGCGTTGGCGCCGAATACGTGCCAGAGCACCAGGAAGGTGGTGATGTCGAAGATCGAGCTCAACGGCCCGAAGAACACCATGAAGCGCCCCAACCCGTCGGGGTTCCACTGCTGCGGGCGGCTCAGCTGTTCGGCGTCCACGCCGTCGAAGGGGATGGCGATCTGCGAGATGTCGTACAGCAGGTTCTGCACCAGCAGTTGCATCGGCAGCATCGGCAGGAACGGGATGAAGGCGCTGGCCACCAGCACGCTGAACACGTTGCCGAAGTTGGAGCTGGCGGTCATGCGGATGTACTTGAGCATGTTGGCGAAGGTGCGCCGCCCTTCCACCACGCCCTCCTCCAGCACCATCAGGCTCTTTTCCAGGAGGATCAGGTCGGCCGCTTCCTTGGCGATGTCCACCGCCGAGTCCACCGAGATGCCGATGTCCGCGCTGCGCAGCGCCGGGGCGTCGTTGATGCCGTCGCCGAGGAAGCCCACCACGTGGCCGCGCTCGCGCAGCACGCGGACCAGGCGCTCCTTGTGCGTCGGCGTCAGCTTGGCGAACAGCGTGGTGCGCTCGGCCAGTTCGCCCAGCTCGGCATCGGCTATGTCGTCCAGCTGCGGGCCCAGCAGCACGCCGTCGACCTGCAGGCCGACGTCACGGCAGACCTTCAGCGTCACCCGCTCGTTGTCGCCGGTCAGCACCTTCACCGCCACGCCGTTGGCCGCCAGGGCGCGCAGGGCCGGGGCGGTGGTTTCCTTGGGCGGGTCGAGGAAGGCGATGTAGCCGTCCAGGCACAGCCCCTGCTCGTCGGCCAGGCCGTAGGTGTCGCGGTTGGTCGGCAGCTCGCGGGTGGCCACCGCGACCACCCGCAGGCCGTCCTGGTTGAGCGCCTCGGCCACCGCGCGGATGCACGTCAGGCGTTCGCCGGTCAGCGGTTCGACGCGCTCCTGCTCGCGCACCGAGGTACACACCGCCAACACTTCCTCCAGGGCGCCCTTGCAGATCAGCAGGTGGTGGTCGTCGCGCTCGCTGACCACCACCGACATGCGCCGGCGGGCGAAGTCGAAGGGGATTTCGTCGACCTTGCGGTAGCGGCTGTCCACCCGCAGCGCCTGGCGCAGTTCCACGTGCTCGAGCACGGCCACGTCCAGCAGGTTCTTAAGCCCCGTCTGGTAGTGGCTGTTGAGGAAGGCCAGCTGCAGCACCCGGTCCTCCACCTCGCCGAAGGCGTCGGTGTGGCGTTCCAGGACGATGCGGTCCTGGGTCAGGGTGCCGGTCTTGTCGGTGCAGAGAATGTCCATGGCGCCGAAGTTCTGGATGGCGTCCAGGCGCTTGACGATGACCTTGCGCCGGCTCAGCGCCACCGCGCCCTTGGCCAGGGTCGAGGTGACGATCATCGGCAGCATTTCCGGGGTCAGGCCCACGGCGATGGACAGCGCGAACAGCGCCGCCTGCAGCCAGTCGCCCTTGGTGAAGCCGTTGAGCAGCAGGACGATGGGCGCCATCACCAGCATGAAGCGGATCAGCAGCCAGCTGACCTTGTTGACCCCGGCCTGGAAGGCGGTGGGCGTGTGGTCGCTGGCGATCACCCGTTCGGCCAGGGAGCCGAAGTAGGTCTGCGCGCCGGTGCCGACCACCACCGCGCGGGCCGAGCCGCTGACCACGGTGGTGCCCATGAAGCACAGGCTGTCGCGCTCCAGCGGGTTGCCCTGGCGGGCATCGCGGACCTGGGCGAACTTCTCCACCGGCAGCGACTCGCCGGTGAGCGCCGCCTGGCTGACGAACAGGTCCTTGGCGCTGAACAGGCGCACGTCCGCCGGCACCATGTCGCCGGCCGACAGCCACAGCACCTCGCCGGGCACCAGCTGGCGGATCGGCACCTCCAGGCGCAGCGCCGCGCCCTGCCCGCCCTCGGGGTAGCGGAACACGGTGGCGGTGTTGCTGACCATGGCCTTGAGCTGTTCGGCGGCGTCGTTGGAGCGTTTCTCCTGGACGAAGCGCAGCAGCGTGGAAATGCCCACCATGGCGCCGATCACCACCGCCGCCTCGCTGTCGCCGGTGAACAGCGACACCAGCGCCAGCACGCTGAGCAGCAGGTTGAAGGGGTTGCAGTAGCACAGCCACAGGTGCCGCCACCAGGGCATCGGGCGCTCCTGGTCGACCTCGTTGAGCCCGACGCTCTCCCGCCGCTCGGCGGCCTCGGCCTCGCTCAGGCCCTCGCGGCGGCTGCCCAGGCGCTCGAACAGCGCCTGCGGCTCCAGCACCGACCATTCCAGCATGCCCTGGGCCAGCTGCGCCGGCGCCTGGCGCCCGGCCGCCGAGCCGCGCAGCAGGTCGAGCAGCACCAGCCGGCGCAGCTGCCGGGCGGGCAGGCCCTTGTTGAGGAACTCCAGCAGGTGGGTCCTGATCTGTTCGAAACGCATGGCGACTCCCCGATCACTGCCGCCCTGACCGACGGCAGCGGGAGTCTGCGAGGAGTTCCTTAAGGTGCCATGAAGGCGCGGCCGGCGGCCCTCAGGTCCACCAGTAGCGCACCGCGTGGAAGAAGATCGGCGCGGCGAAACACACCGAGTCCAGCCGGTCGAGCATGCCGCCGTGGCCCTCGATCATGTGCCCCCAGTCCTTGACTCCGCGGTCGCGCTTGATCGCCGACATCACCAGGCCGCCGAAGAAGCCCAGCACGTTCAGCAACAGCGCCATCAACAACGCCTGCCAGGGCGCGAAGGGGGTGATCCAGTAGAGCGCGGTGCCGATCCCAGTGGCCAGCGCCACGCCGCCGACGAAGCCTTCCACGGTTTTCGACGGCGACAGGTTGGGGGCTATCCTGCGTCTGCCGAACAGCTTGCCGCACACGTACTGCAGCACGTCGGAGAGCTGCACCACTATCACCAGATAGGCGATCAGCAGCAGGTTGCGGCCCTCGAAGCCGGGTATGTCCAGGGTCAGCAGCGCCGGCACGAAGGAAATGCAGTACACCGCCAGCATCAGCCCCCACTGCACCTTGGAGGCGCGTTCGAGGAAGTGCTTGGCGTCGCCGCCCAGCGAGGCCAGGATCGGCAGCAGGAGGAACACGTAGACCGGGATGAAGATGGAGAACATCCCGTACCAGTCGATGGCGACCAGCAGGTACTGCATCGGCAGCACGAAGTAGAACGCCGCCACCAGTGCCGGGTAGTCGCTGCGCCGGGTCGGCATCAAGGTCATGAATTCACGCAGCGCGTAGAACGACACGCCATAGAACAGCAGGATCACCGCCCAGTTGCCAAGGGCGAAGGCGCAGCCGATCACCGCGACCATGGCCCACCAGGCCTTGATCCGCGCATTGAGGTTGTCGATCACCGCGTGCGGCCCGGGGGCCACGCGCCAGCGCAGGACGGCGCCGATTATCGAGGCGCCGAGGAGGATCGCGCCGATGCCGGCGAACAGCAGCCAGGTCTGCCCGTCCATTTCAGTGCCCCTCCGCCGGCGCCAGGGCCAGTAGCGACTCACGGGCGCGCTCGAGGAAAGCCTCCTTGGCCTCGTCGGCCTGCGCCGCCAGCGGCGTGCCAAAGCTCAGGGTGCACAGCAGCGGCAACGGCAGCGCGCGGCCCTTGGGCATCACCCGGTTGAGGTTGGCGATCCACACCGGCACCAGCTCCACCTGCGGATGGGCGCGGGAAAGGTGGTAGATGCCGCTCTTGAACGGCAGCAGGCGCACCTCGTCGTCCAGGTTGCGCGTGCCCTCGGGGAACAGGATCAGCGAGTCGCCGGCGGCCAGCGCGCGTTCGATCGGCGCCAGCGGGTTGCCATCGGCTTCGCTGCGCTGGCGCTCGATGAGCACGCCGTTGAACACCCGGTTGATGACGAAGCCGCGCAGGCCGGGCTTGCCCCAATAGTCGGCGCCGGCCACCGGCCGGGTACGCGGGCGCAGCTCCGGCGGCAACGAGGCCCAGAGCAGGACGAAGTCGCCATGGCTGCTGTGGTTGGCATAGTAGATGCGTTGTACCGCCTTCGGCGTGGTGCCCAGCCACAGGCTGCGCAGGCCGGTGACCGTGCGGGCGCTGGCGATGATGGCGTAGGCGAGGAGTTTTTCCAGCATCCGTGGGTTCCTTCAGGGGGCCAGGGTGAACCGGCAGACGAGCGCGGCCATCAGTCCTGACGCGGCGCGGCCAGGCCCTGGCTGACGCGGTTGACCACGGTCAGCGCCAGCAGCGCAGCCAGCAACCACATGGCTGGGTCGATCCAGGCCGTCGGCAACAAGCCACTGGCAATTCCGGCGCCGAGCACGCCAAAGCACAGCGCTCGGTCGCTCTTGCCCATGGGGCCGTCGTAGCGCCGCGAGGCACCGACCATGTGCCCCAGCACGCCGGCGTATTCGGCGAGCAGCGCCAGCAACACCACCAGCACCACCCAGGCCGGGGTCACCCCAGGCAGCAGGGCGAACGGCAGGTAGAGCGCGGCATCGGCGACCACGTCGGTAAGTTCGTTGAGATAGGCGCCGAGGGGCGACTGCTGCCCGAATTCGCGGGCCAGCATGCCGTCCATGGCATTGAGTGCCATGCGCAGGAGCATCCACAGCGGGATCAGGGCAAACACCCAAGGGTGCGCAGCCAGGCCAGCCACCAAGGAGGCCACCAGCATCGATAGCGCACAGGCCGCCAGTGTCACCTGGTTGGCCGTCGCGCCCCGGGCATGCAGGCGCACCACCAATGGCCGCAGCAGATTCTGGAAGCTCGATTTGAGTTGATAGACCGAAACCATCGCGCCGTCCGTGGAGTTGAGTGGGCGGTCACGATATCCATGTCGCAGTCAGATATGGGCCGAGAATGATGCGCGAAAATTCGCTGACATCATTCGCAACCTGACTGCCTCTCTCAGAAGTCGCGCTTGTAGAAGATGTCCAGCGAACTGGCCAAACCGCTGGCGGCCTCCAGGTAGACCTTCTTGCTCAGCAGGTAGCGCAGGGCGATGGTGTTGGCCGGTTCGAACACGCCCACGCCGTAGCGCAGGCTCAGGCGCTCGGAGAGCTGGCCGCTGGCGACCACGCTGGTGCTGGTGCCGGTGCCTTCGGTGCCCAGTTCGAAGTCCTTGATGCCCAGCTGCCTGGCCACCTCGCCGGTGATCGGCGCGCTGCCGGCCAGGCCCAGGGCCAGGGCGGCCTCGCCGAGCATGTTGCTGTCCTCGCCGGTGGACAGCGGGCGGCCCATGACCAGGTAGGACAGCGCCTGCTCCTGGCTCATCGCCGGCTCCGAGAACACCTCGCTGCGCGGCTGCTCGGCGTTGCCGGTCAGGCGCAGGCCGGCGATCACGTCGTCGACCTTGCGGATCGCCTCGATGTCCAGGTACGGCTGGTCGATGGGCCCGGCGAACAGCAGGCGCGCGCGGCGGATGCTGAGTTTCTGCCCGTAGGCCCGGTAGCGGCCCTTGTTCAGGCTCAGCTCGCCGCGGGTGTCCATGTCGTCACCGATGTGCACCTGGCCGGCCAGCTCGGCGCTCAGGCCGAAGCCGCTGAAGGTCAGCTTGTCCTGGCCGACCAGCACGTCCACGTCCATGGCCAGGTGCGGGCCGCCCTGCTCCTTGGGCGGCGCGCCGACGATCAGGGTGTCGTCGGAGAGCTTCACCGTCGAGGGCGGCAGCTGGCGGATGACGATGGCCCCGCGCGGCACCTGCACCTTGCCGGAAACGCTGAGCTTCTGGTCGGCCATGCGCAGCGCCAGGTCCGGGGTGACTTCGAGGTTGGCGTAGGGCTCGACGCTCACCGGCAGGTCCGTGCCGCGCACTGCCAGGTCCATGTCCAGGCCCTGGCTCCAGGCCAGGTAGCCGCCCAGGCTGCCGTTGCCCTTGTCGCCGCCGCTCCAGGTGCCGCTGAGGTCGACGCGCTCGCCGGCGATGCGCGCCAGCACCTGCAGGTTGGCCAGGCGCGTCGGCAGGTCGCCGCCGGACAGCTCGCCGCCGGAAAGCCGCAGTTCGCCGTCCAGGCGCGGCTGCATGAGGCCGCCGGAAATGCGCCCGTTGCCGTCCAGGCGGCCCTTGAGCGTCTCGACCATGGGCACGAAGGGCCGCGCCACCGCCAGGTCCAGCCCGGCGAGGGTGAAGCTGCCGCTCAGCGGCTTGTTCTTCGGCCGCGGGTCGAGCACCGCCTGGGCGTCCAGGGTGCCGAGCCTGTTGCCGTGGAACTGCAGGCTGCTGTCGATGCGGGTGGGCGTCAGGCGGCTTTCCAGGCGCAGGCTCTGGTAGGGGAAGTCGAGCCACTGGTCCTGCTCTTTCAGGCGCAGGGTGCCGGCGCCGGCGTCCAGCAGGATGTTGCCGTTGGGGCCGCGGGCCGGCAGGTCGAGCTTGACGTCGCCGTTGAGCTTGCCCTGCCAGGCGAAGTCCTCGGGCAGCCAGCGCGCCAGGCTGTCCAGCGGGAAGTCGCGCAGTTGCCAGCGCAGTTGCGGCTCCGGCAGCAGGCGCTGCTCGCCGCCGCAGAGGCTGGCCGGGCCGGAGGCCCAGCAGTGCGCGCCCAGGTTCAGGCGGCCGTCGGCCAGGCGCTCCAGGCGCGCCGGCTGTTGCAGGAGCCAGTCCTGGCCGCCGCTCTGGATTTCGCCCTTGGCCAGGCGGCCACGCCAGTCGCGGCCGTTCCAAGTGCCGTCGAAGCCCAGTGCCAGCACCAGCGGGCGGCCTTGCAGGGACAGGTCGAGTTGCTGGCGTTGCAGGTCGCCCTGGCCGCTGGCCTTGAACTGGCCCAGGCGCGTGTCGCCGGCGCGCACGCCGTCGGCCAGCAGTTCCAGGCGGCCGCGCTGGGCGGCGTCGAGGCGGGCGCTGAGGTCGAGGCTGCGCACGCCGTTGTCCTGGAAGGCCAGGCGCTGGCCCTTGAGGCTCAGCTCGCCCTGGGGCGCCTTGAGGCTGCCGGCCAGGTCGAGGCGGCCGTTCAACTGGCCCTGCAATTGCGGCCAGAGCTGGCCCAGGCGCGCCAGGGCGATGTCCAGGCGCCCGGCCAGGCGCTGGTCGAGGCTGGCCTGGCCGCTGATGCGGTTGTCGCCCAGGCGCAGTTCCAGGCCGTCGACCTTCCAGTTCTGGCCCTGGCCGTTGGCGGCGGTCTTGAAGACCGCCGGCTGGCCGCGCAGGCGCCCCTGCAGGTCGAGGTTGGCCTGCACGGCGAGCACACCGTTCTTGAAACTGCCCTGGCTGCTCAGCGGCCCGCCGAGCTTGCCCGGCAGTTCGGCGACCCAGTAGGCCGGGTCGAAGTCGCTCAGCTTCAGTTGCGCGTCCCAGGCCAGGGTGTCGGCGAACTTCAGGCCCAGGCTGCCCTCGGCCTTGCCCTGCCCGGCGACCAGTTGCAGCGACGGCAGGTGCACCTCGGCGAGATTGCCGGACACCGGGCTGCTCAGCTGGAAAGCGCCGGCCGGGCCGCTGAGTTCGGCGGCAAAGTTGCCCAGGTAGGCCTCGTCGCGGTACTGCAGGTCGGCTTGTAGGCGGTGCATGGAGACCGGCGGCGGCTCCATGGGGTACAGGCGCAGCCAGGGGAAGTCCAGCCAGTCCAGCTTGGCGTCGGCGGCGAAGCCCTTCTGCCAGTCGAGGCGGCCGCTCAGACCCAGGCGCTGTTCCGGCGCGGCGGTGAGGTTCAGCGCGGCGATGTCCGCGCCCTTGGCGTCGACGCGGCCCTGCAAGGCCAGGGCGACATCGCCGCCCTCCCCCGGCAGCACGGCCGAACCGTTGATGCGGTAGCCGGCGGCCAAGTCGCCCGCCGCTTGCAGCTGCACCTTGTTCAGCACCAGGGTGTCGGGCAGGTCCGCCGCGCCGCGGAAGCCGTCGGCAGTGATCTTCGCGCTGGCCGGCAGGTTCTCCGCCAGGGGTTGCAGGTCGCCGCTCAGGTGGCCTTGCAGGTAGCCGCTGCTGTCGGCTTCCAGCAGCAGGTGGCCGAGCAGTTCGCCCTTGGCTTGCAGTTTCAACTCCCAGGGCTGCTCGCCGGGGGCCGGCAGGCGCAGGCTGCCCTGGGCCTGCAACGGCCAGTTGCCCTGCGGGGTGAGCAGGCCGCTCAGGTCTACGGCCAAGTCGCCGCGGGCGGCCTTGAGCACGTCGATGTGCAGGCCGTCGGCCTCCCAGTGGGCGCTGGCCTGGACGTTGCTGAGCTGTTCGTTGCCATCGAGCAGGAAGCTGCCCAGGCGCACTTCGCCCAGGCGCACGGCCAGCGGCAGTTTCAGCGCCGGCAGCTGGATCGGCCCCTCGCTGGGTTCCGCGGGCCCCGGCGCCAGGCGCAGTTGCACGCGCTCGACGATCAGGCGGTCGATGCACAGCGCGCCTTGCAGCAGGCAGGCGGGCGACCAGGCGAACTGCGGCCGCTCGACCCCCAGATCGGTGGCGCCGTCGCTCCAGGCCAGGCGCTCGGCCTGCCAGGCGCCGCCCAGCCGGCCGGCATAGCCCTGCACCTGCAGGCCCGGCACCAGGCCCAGGGCCCAGCGGCTGCCGGCTTCGCTGCCGAGGATGGCGGCCAGCGCCACGGCCAGCAGCAGGATCAGGCCGAGCAGCGCGGCCACCAGGTATTTCAACAGGCGCTTCACAGCTCGGGCCCCATGGAGAAGTGGATGCGCCAGCCGCCGCCCTCGTCCAGGCCATCGGCCAGGTCCAGGCGCAGCGGCCCCACCGGCGACACCCAGCGGATGCCGAAGCCGACGCCGGTCTTGATCGAGGGGAAGTCCAGCGAGTTGAAGGAGTTGCCCTGGTCGATGAAGGTCGCCAGGCGCCATTTCTCGGCCAGCGGGTACTGGTACTCGATGCTGCCGGCGACCATGTAGCGCCCGCCGATGCGGTCGCCCCGGGAGTTCTTCGGCGACAGCGTCTGGTAGTCGTAGCCGCGCACGCTCTGGTCGCCGCCGGCGAAGAAGCGCAGCGACGGCGGGATGCTCGAATAGTCGTTGGTGGCGATGAAGCCGACCTGGGCGCGGCCCAGCAGGCGGTGGCCGCCGGCGAAGGTGGTCAAACCCTTGGCCATGGCGCTGACGTGGGCCAGGTCGGCGTCGGCCAGCAGGCCCTCCTTGGCTACCTTGGTTTCCAGCTGCAGGCGGTAGCCCTGGTGCGGGTCGACCTTGTTGTCGGCGTGCAGGATGGAATAGCCGAAGCCGGGCATGAGGAAGCTGCTGTTGCCCGAGTCGTCGCCCAGCAGGTATTCCTCGTGCAGCCAGCCCAGGGAGAACGAGCGCTGCCAGCCGCTGGGCAGCTTGCGCAGCCACTCGCCGCCGAGGGTGAACTGCTTGCTCTCGGTGTCCACCAGGTCTTCGTTCTGGTAGCCGGTGGTGAAGCGCAGCTTGTCGGTCAGCGGCGGGTCCAGCGGCACCTCGTACCAGGCGCCGACGTTCTGCCGCGGCCCGGAGACTTCGGCCTCGGTGCCCAGGCTGTGGCCCTGGGGATTGACCCAGTGGCGCGTCCAGCTGAACTTGGCGCGCGGCCCCACGTCGGTGGAGAAGCCCAGGCCGACGCCGAGCGAGCGCGGCTTGCGCGCGCTGAGGTGGACCGCCACCGGGATGCTCTCACCCTTGGCCTGCAGCGGCGAGGCGTCGACGCGCACGCCGTCGAAGTAGCCGCTGGACTGCAGGGCCTGGTTGAGGTCGGCGATGAGTTCGGAGTCGTAGGCCTCGCCCTGCCGGAAGGGCACCATGCGCCGCAGCAGTTCCTCGTCGAAGGGGTAGTCGCCGCTGAAGCTGACCGCGCCGAGGGCGAAGCGCGGGCCGCTGGCGTAGACCAGCTCGATGTCGGCCACCCCGGCCTCGGGGTCGACGCGCAGTTGCTGGCGGGTGAACTGGCCGCGGAAGAAGCCGAAGCGCGAGGCCTGGTTCTGGATCAGCCGCTTGGCGTCCTCGTAGGTGCCGTGGTTGAGCTGCGCGCCGGGCTTCAAAGTATCGCCGCCGGGCACGCGGAAGCTCTTCAGCTTAGCCGCCGGCCCCTCGATGCGGATGTCGACCGTGCGCAGCTTCACCGGCTCGCCGGGCGAGACGTCGATGCGCAGGCGCGGGTTCTTGTCGTCGCCGCGCACCCGCGCGCGGATGCGCGCCTGGTAGTAGCCCAGCGCCTGGGCGGCCTGCACGGCCTGCTGCTGGACCGTGCGGCGCAGGCGTCGCAGGGCGGTTTCGTCGCGCCCTTCCACGCTGCCCACATAGGCCTCGATATTGGCCTTGAGCGCAGAGTTGGCGGGGTCGATACGTACGTCGAGCTGGCTTTCCGCTGCCACTGCCGCGCCGATCCAGCACAGCAGGCCCATCAGCGCTAGCCGAATCGTTCCTTGGAGTCTCATGGCGCGAGATGCTAGCACGATGGCCGTGACAATCCAGCGCCGCGGCCCCTGCGCCGCGGCTTTGCGCGATGGCGAGGGGCTATCAGCCCTCGCGGGCCAGGCGCGTTTCCGGCTGCGGATTGGGGTGGAACAGCACGTGTTCGCGCAGCGGCCCCAGCGCCACTTCGCCCACCTCCTCGTAGCCGTGGCGGCGGTAGAAATCCAGGTAGCGGGCGTTGCCGGTGTCCAGCACCAGGCCCTGGGAATCCACGTCGTCGACGCACCAGGCATGCAGGGCGTCGAGCAGTTGCTCGCCGAGGTGGCGGCCCTGGAATTCCGGGTGCACGCCCAGCAGCGGCAGCACGTGGTAGGGCCCCGGCGGCAGGCAGCCGAGCACGGCCTCGTGGTAGGCCAGGTAGCGCCGCGTGCAGCGGAAGCCGGTGGTGAGCAACATGCGCATGCGCCAGGCCCAGCTGTCGGTGATGTCCAGGCGGCGTTGCGGCGGGGCGATCAGCGCCACCGCCACCAGGCGCTCGTCGATCACCAGGCCGAGCACCGGCAGGTCTTCGGACAGGTGCCGGTTGGTCAGCTCGCGCACGGTGGCGCGCACCCGCTGGTCGAAGCCGGGGCGGTCGCTTTCGAACAGGTAGGCGAAGGTCGGCTCGTGGCGGTAGGCGTGGTAGAGCAGCGAGCGGATCTCCCGGGCGTAGGAATCGCCCAGCAGGCGGACTTCGGCGAGCGTCTCAGGCATGCGGACACCTCTTGTTATCGTGTTTGGGCCCAGAGCCGAACCCTAGCAGCGCCGCGCCCGCACCGCCAGCGGCCGCCTTCGGCCCGTCGCGGCATTTGCCGCTGCCGGCGCCAGCGGCTAGCATCGTCACTTTGCCCAGGACGCTGCGGATGAAAATCGTCTCTTTCAATATCAATGGCTTGCGTGCCCGCCCCGCCCAACTCAAGGCGATCGTCGAGACGCACCAGCCCGACGTCATCGGCCTGCAGGAAACCAAGGTCGCCGACGACCAGTTCCCCCGCGAAGAGATCGAGGCCCTGGGCTACCAGGTGCACTTCCACGGCCAGAAGGGCCACTACGGCGTGGCCCTGCTCTCGCGCCAGGCGCCGCTGGAAATCCGCTACGGCTTCCCCAACGACGGCGAGGACGCCCAGCGCCGCTTCATCTGGGGCACCTTCGCCGACGCCGACGGCCAGCCGATCACCGTGATGAACGGCTACTTCCCCCAGGGCGAAAGCCGCGAGCACCCGGTGAAGTTCCCGGCCAAGCAGCGCTTCTACGCCGACCTGCAGCAGCTGCTGGAAAGCCAGTTCAAGCCCGAGCAGCGCCTGGTGATCATGGGCGACATCAACATCTCGCCGGAAGACTGCGACATCGGCATCGGCGAGGAGAACCGCAAGCGCTGGCTGCGCACCGGCAAGTGCAGCTTCCTCCCCGAGGAGCGCGAGTGGCTGGGCAAGCTCAAGGCCTGGGGCCTGGTGGACAGCTTCCGCCAGCTGCACCCGCAGGTGAACGACCGCTTCAGCTGGTTCGACTACCGCAGCCGCGGCTTCGAGGACGAGCCCAAGCGCGGCCTGCGCATCGACGTCATCCTCGCCTCCGAGGCGCTGCGCCCGCGCCTGGCCGATGCCGGCATCGACTACCAGATCCGCGGCATGGAAAAACCCTCCGACCACGCGCCCATCTGGCTCAAGCTGAGCTGATCATCCAGCGGCGCGCGCCAGCCAGTCGGCCAGCGCGCGCTGCAGTTCGGCCAGCGCCGCGTCGGCCTGGCCCAGGCGCGCTTCCAGTCCTTCCCCATCGCCTTCGCAGATTCGCTGCAGGGCGCGGCAATGCCCTTCCGCCTCGGCGGCGCCGATGATCGCCGCGGCGCCGGCCAGGCGGTGCGCCAGGTCGCCCAGCGCCTTGCGGTCGCCGCGGCTGCTGGCCTGGTGCAGTTGCTCGATGTCGCCGGCATTGGCCTGCGCCAGGGTGCGCACGAACTCCCGCGCCGCCTCGCTCTCCAGCGGCTGCGGGCCGAACAGGCCACTCAGGTCGAAGACCGCATCGTCGGCCGGCTCGTCCGGCGCCGCGGCCTGCGCGCCGGCCAGCGCCTGGGCCAGCACCTCGAGGGTCAGCGGCTTGAACAGCACCTGGTCCATGCCGGCGTCGCGGCAGCGCTGCACTTCTTCCTCCTGGGCGTTGGCCGTGGCGCCGATCACCCGGCACGGCCGCCGCCCCTGCTCGCGCTCGTGGGCGCGGATGCGCCGGCTCAGCTCGTAGCCGTCGACGCCGGGCATCCGGCAATCGGTGATGACCGCGGCGAAGTCGCCGGCCAGCCAGGCCTGCCAGCCCTCCTCGCCGCCGGCCGCCAGGGTGGCGCTGTGGCCCAGGTGCGCCAGCTGCTGGCGGAACACCATGCGGTTGGCCGGGTGGTCGTCCACCGCCAGCACCCGCAGGCCGCCCGGGACGCTGGCGCTGGTGCCCGGTTGCGCGGTGTCCGGCGGCGCCTCGGTGAGCGCCAGCGGCAGGCGCACGCTGAAACAGGAGCCTTGGCCGGGCTCGCTGTGCAGGCCGAAGGCGCCGCCCATCAGTTGCACCAGGCGCTGGCTGATGTGCAGGCCCAGGCCGGTGCCCTGGCCCCTGGCGCCCGGCTCCACCTGGACGAAGGGCTGGAACAGCCGGGCCTGGTCCTCGGCGGAAATGCCGATGCCGCTGTCGATCACCTCCACCAGCAGCTCCAGGCGCTCGCCCTGGCGCCGGGCGCTGGCCCGCACGCGCACGCCGCCGCGCTCGGTGAACTTCACCGCGTTGTTCAGCAGGTTGAACAGCACCTGCTTGAAGCGCAGCGCATCCAGCAGCACCCAGTGGTCCAGCTCGCCCTCGGTTTCCAGGTCCAGGCCCAGGCCCTTCTGCGTGGCCAGGCCGGCGAACAGCGCCACCGCGCCTTCGATCTCGCGGCGCAGCAGCGCCGGCTGCGGCGTGGAATCGATGCGCCCGGACTCGATGCGCGCCAGGTCCAGCACGTTGCCGATCAGCATCAGCAGGGCCCGCGCGGCGTCCTGCGCCACCTCCAGCGCCTCGCGGTCGAGCACGCCGTCGCGGGCCTTTTCCAGCACCAGCTCCTGCAGGCCGACGATGGCGTTCATCGGCGTGCGGATCTCGTGGCTCATGGTGGAGAGGAACTGGCTCTTGGCGGCGCTGGCCTGGTCCGCGCGCTGCCGCTCGCGCTCCAGCTGGTTGATCAGTTGCTGGCGCTCGGTCAGGTCGACCCAGCCACCGATTACGCCCTGCACCACGCCGTCGCCATCGTGCTGGGCCACCGCCCAGTGGTAGACGTAGTGATCGCCGTCGCGCAGGCGCAGCACGTAGTCGCCCGGCGCCGGCATCTCGCCGTCGGTCACCTGCTGGCGGTGCACCTGCATCAGGCGCTCGGCCTCCTCCTCGGGGAACCAGCCCAGCTCGCCGATGGCCTTGCCCAGGCAGTCCTCCGGGCGCGCATCGAACATGCGCAGCATGGCCTGGTTACAGAGGTCCAGGTGGCCCTCGCGGTCGAGCCGGTAGACCGGGTTGGGCAGCGCCTCGATCAATTCGTTGAGCAGCCCCACCTGGGCGCCCAAGCGCCGCTCGGCGCGCCGCGTGCGCAGCACCTGGCGGTTGAGGTAGAAGCCCCAGACCAGCGACAGCAGCACCAGCGCGCCGGCCAGCGCGGCGCCGCTGAGGATCGCCTGGCGGTGCTCGGCCCAGAAGTCGCCGCCGCCGGAGGCCAGGCGCGGCTCCCAGCGCCGCACCAGTTCGGCCACCTCCTCCGGGTCCACCGACAGCTGGGCCTTCTCCAGGATGGAGTAGAGCTCCGGCTGGTCCGGGCGCACGCCGATGCTGAAGGGGGTGCTCAGGTCTTCGAGTATGCCGGCGACCTTGAGGCTGTCCTTGAACTCGCCGGCGATCAGCGCGCGGGCGCTGAACAGGGTGCTGACGGCCGCCTCACTGCGCTGCTCGGCCACCTCGCGCAGGGCCTGGCGCTGGTTGCCCGCCGACTCCAGGCGGGTGTCCGGGTAGCGCTCGATCAGCGCGCGGTTGAGGTAGGGGTCGATGGCGATGGACACGCGCTTGCCGGCCAGGTCGTGGAGGTCGTGGACGGCCGCCGCGTCCTTGCGCATCACCAGGAGCATGGTGGCCCGCAGGTAGGGCGGCAGCAGCGCCAGGCCCTCGTTGCTCGGCGGCACCACCGGCGTCAGCCAGGCGCGCCCGGCGTGCAGCTCGCGGAACACGTCGGCGTAGTCGTCCACCGCGGCATAGGCGAAGCGCAGGCCGGAGCGCTGGCCCAGCAGGTCCAGGTAATCGCGGGCGATGCCGCTGACGCGCCCGTCGGCGTCGGCCTGGGCCAGCGAGCCGCTGTGGCGGTTGACCACCACCGGCACCCGCGGGTGCTCGGCCAGCCAGCGGTTCTCCCGCGGCGTCAGCACCACCCGCTGGCCGCCCAGGCGCAGGCGCTCGCCGGCGCTCCAGCGGCGCAGGATCTCCTCGTTGCGCTGCACGTCGATGCGCGCCAGGCCGCGGTCCACCAGGCCGAGCAGGCGCTCCTCGCCGGGGCGCATGAGGAAGCCGAAACCGGCGCTCTCCAGCGGCGCGAAGTTGTCGATGCGCAGGTTGAACAGGTAGTTCATGTTGATCAGGTAGTGCACCGACAGCGCATCGCCGAGCATGCCGTCGACGTTGCCCAGGCTCAGCGCCTCCAGGGCCCGCAGCGGCGAGGCGAAGAGCAGGACGCGGCTGTTGGGATAGGCCGCCTGCACCTGGGCCAGGCGCAGGTAGTCGGCCACCAGCGCGAGGGTGGTGCCGGGGCGGCTGGCGTCGAACGGGCGGGCGTCGTCGCTGACCAGCACCGGCTGGTCCTGCAGGTAGGTGCGGCTGAGCAGCAGGCCGCGGGCCTCGGCCTCGCTGGCGGTACCGCCGCAGACCATGTCGATCTCGCCCTTGCGCAGCGCCTCCAGGGCCGCCTCCCGCGAGGGGTAGGCGTAGACGCGCTGGTAGCCGCCGGCCAGCAGCCCCAGGTAGTCGGCGCTGACGCCCTCCAGGCGGCCGCCGCCGACGATCTGCAGCGGCGGCCGGTCAACCTGCGCCACGCCGACGCGCAGCGGGCCGCGCTGCGCCAGCCAGGCCCGCTCGGCGGGGCTCAGCCAGCTGTCGGGCATGTGCGCGCTGTAGCCGGAGAGGGTCAGCGGCTGCAGCGGCGGCTGGTCGATGGCCAGGGCCGGCGCCGCGCCCAGCAGCAGGGCACAGCAGAAGATGAGGCCGCGTACTGGGGACATGGCGCTCCTTGCGGGAATGGCTCGGCAGCCCGGACAGGCCGCTGCTGAATGACTATAGCCAAAGCGGCGGCGCCCACCCGGCGCGCCCGCGAGGCCCGGCGTCACCGCACTGAAACCTTGCCCGCCTATGCTCCCGGCCTCGTCCGCAACCGCCCTGGAATCACCGATGCCGCACTTCACGCGCCACGACAAGGACGCCTGGCCCGTCACCCTCGCCTGGCTGATCATCGCCTTCGTCTGCTACGCCCTGCCCTGGCACGCCTTCGCCGCCCTGCCCGCCGCCCCGGAGGGCCAGCCGGTGCTGCGCATCCAGGGCTCCAACACCATAGGCGCGCACCTGCTGCCGGAACTGGTGAAGGGGCTGCTGCTGGAACAGGGCTACAAGGCCATCCTCGCCGAGCCCGGCCAGGCGCAGAACGAAACGCGAGTCCGCGCCCGCGACGCCCAGGGCCGCGACGTCGTGGTGGAGATCGCCGCCCACGGCAGCAGCACCGGCTTCGCCGCGCTGAAGGACGGCAGCGCCGAGATCGCCGCCGCCTCGCGGCCGATCAAGGACGCCGAGGCCGTGGTGCTGTCCGCCTCGGGCAACCTGCGCGGCGCCAAGGCCGAGCAGGTGATCGGCATCGACGGCCTGGCCATCGTCATGCACCCGGACAACCCGCTGCGCGAGCTGACCACCGCCCAGCTGGCCCAGGTCTTCGCCGGCGAGGTGAAGACCTGGGAAGACCTCGGCGGCCGCGGCGGCGCCATCCACCTGTACGCCCGCGACGACAACTCCGGCACCTTCGACACCTTCAAGGAGCTGGTGCTGGCCAGCCAGGGCAAGGCCCTGGCCGCCTCCGCCCAGCGCTTCGAGTCCAGCGACGCGCTGTCGGCCCAGGTCGCCGCGGACCCGCAGGGCATCGGCTTCGTCGGCCTGGCCTCGGTGCTCAAGGCGCGCGCCCTGGCCATCGCCGACGGCGAGTCGCGGGCGATGCTGCCCTCCCCCGGCAGCATCGCCACCGAGGACTACCCGCTGTCGCGCCGCCTGTACCTGTACATCAAGCCCAACGAGCGCAACCCCTGGGCCCAGGCCCTGGTGCAGTTCGCCCAGGGCGACCGCGGCCAGGCCCTGGTCAGCGGCAGCGGCTTCGTCGGCCAGCGCGTGCAGGCCATGCGCGTGCAGCCCGCCGAGGGCATGCCCGAGCAGTACAAGGCCCTGGCCCGCGAGGCCCGGCGGCTGTCAGTGAATTTCCGCTTCCACGAGGGCAGCGCCACCCTGGACAACAAGGCCCAGCGCGACGTCGAGCGCCTGCTGGCCTACCTGCGCCAGCACGACAAGCTCGACGGCAAGGCGGTGCTGGTCGGCTTCGGCGACGCCCGCCAGGACCCGGCCCGCGCGCAGCTGCTGTCCAAGCTGCGGGCCATGGCGGTGCGCCGCGAACTGGCCAGGGAAGGCGTGGTCTTCCACGGCATCGAGGGCATGGGCGCGGCGCTGCCGGTGGCGGCCAACGACGACCAGGAAGGCCGGGTGAAGAACCGCCGCGTGGAGGTCTGGGTGTACTGACCCAGGGCAGCCCAGGGCGCTCGCCCCTGGTCTAGGCTGTTACTGTAGGAGTGAATAGGTCGTAGGAACTTGTTACTTTCCCCCGCTTGCCTCGCGACCCTGCTCTGCTATTTTTCCCGCCGTGACGCCGGGCCCCTCTGACGGTCGCTGACCGCCATGTCGGAGTCACTTTCGACAACGACAGCAAGAGAGGGCCCGCATGGCACCCCTATTGGATTTCCTCAATACCCCCTTCCTCGGCACCGCCGCCTGGTTCTGGCTGCTGTTCCTGGCCATCGTCATCCTCCTCCTGTTCCTCGACCTGGGCGTGCTGCAGCGCGACCACCACGAGATCGGCGTGCGCGAGAGCCTGCTGCTTTCGGCCGGCTACTTCAGCTGCGGCCTGGCCTTCGGCGGCTTCGTCTGGTACGAGTTCGGCGCCACCAGCGCCATGGAGTACTACACCGGCTTCCTGGTGGAGCAGTCGCTGTCGATGGACAACGTGTTCGTCATGGCGATGATCTTCGGCTTCTTCGGCATCCCCCGCCGCTACCAGCACCAGGTGCTGTTCTGGGGCATCCTCGGCGCCATCGTCATGCGCGCCATCATGATCGGCCTGGGCGCCGCCCTGGTCAGCGAGTTCGAGTGGATCATGTACGTGTTCGGCGCCTTCCTGCTGTTCAGCGGCGTGAAGATGCTCTTCGCCAGGCACGAGGAAGAGCCCGACCTGGCCAACAACCCGGTGCTGCGCTTTTTGCGCAAGCACATCCGCGTCACCGAGCAGCTCCACGAGCACCACTTCTTCGTGCGCAAGCCGGACGCCAGCGGCAAGCTGGTGCGCTTCGCCACACCGCTGTTCCTGGCGCTGATCCTGATCGAGCTGGCCGACGTGGTGTTCGCGGTGGACAGCGTGCCGGCGATCTTCGCCATCACCAAGGACCCATTCATCGTCTACACCTCGAACATCTTCGCCATCCTCGGCCTGCGCGCCCTGTACTTCTCGCTGGCGGCGATGATCCACCGCTTCGTCTACCTGAAGTACGCCCTGGCCCTGGTGCTGGTGTTCATCGGCGCGAAGATCTTCGCCCACGGCTTCATCGGCAAGGTTCCCGCCGTGCTCTCGCTTGGGGTAACCTTCGGCCTGCTCGCTGGTGGCATACTGCTGTCACTGCTCAAGACGCGCAAGGCAGGCGAGCAGGAGCTGGAAATCGTCAGCCGGGAGACCCTGCATGCAGGACGAGGTGAAGATCGAGGCCATTGAAGTCCAGGGCCGGCCCTGGTGGCTGGTGCGCCTGGGCCGCCGCGGCCTGCGCTTTTCCCAGGAATCCCTGGCCCGCGCCTTCGCCGCCCAGTTGCATGTGCGCCGCCAGTGGTGGCAGCAGCGCGGCGAAGACGAACCCAACGAACGCACCTGAGCCCCCCGCCCGCCGCCGGCGGGGCGCTCGCAGCGGCGCTAGTGGCTGCGCCGGCCCTTGAGCACCTTGACGATCTCGCCGATCAGGTTCACCACCAGCGCCCGCTCGCTCTCCGCCAACCCCTGAAGCAGGTCGCCGATTGCCTCGGCCTGCTCGGCGACGTCGATCGAATCCTTGCGGAAGAGGTCGCTCAGCGGGCATTCGAGGATTTCCGCGATCTGTCCCAGGCGCTGCAAGGTCGGCGATATCACACCGTTCTCCATGCGGCTGATGGTTTCCTTCTCCACCCCTATCCCCTCTGCTATCTGTGCCTGCGTCAGCCCCTTGGCCCTGCGGCGGTTGGCGATGGCTGCGCCGACTTCATGGACCACGCTCCGACCTTTCATGCGAATTGACCTCATACATCATCCGATATAACGCCTCAAGCCATTTTCAGGGGAGCTTGCGTGCGGCTGAAGGACGCATGACGTCTATAAATGTTTCTTAATAGATCATTGACTAATTGACTTTCCTTTTCACGGGGGAACAGGATAGGGCTGATTGCCATCACTTCGCCCCCATGGCGCAGCCGGTCCGATGGTGGTTTGCCACGAAAGGAAGTCCGCAATGTTGTCCAAGCTGAAAATACGCACGGGAATGCTCATCGTCCTGGCCGCCCTGGCCGCCGCCCTCCTGCTTTCGATCCTCACCGGCTGGAACAGCGCCCGCAGCAGCGACCAGCAGATCCAGTCGCTGAACCGCGTGGCGGTGGAGTTCAACGACATGGTGCTGCGCTTCAAGCTCTAGCCCCGTTCCTCGACCACCAGGCCGGAGTGCAAGCATGCCGATCCGCAGTATTCCCGACCTCCCCCGGATGCTCTCCGAAGCCCTGGAGCATGCCGAGACCGCTCTTTGCATCAACGACGACGGGCAGCGCCTGCTGTACTGCAACCGCGCCTTCGGCCGGCTGCTCGGCCATGCCCCGGAAAGCCTGATGGGCCGCCCGTTCGACGAGCTGGTGGACGCGCGGCCGGCGGCCAACGGCCGCGTGGAAGCCCTGGTGCGCTGCCATGACGGCCGGCGCATCTGGTGCGGCATCGCCAGCACCGGGCTGAACCGCGCCACGGGCGAGCCCGACCTGCAGTTGCTGGCGCTCACCGAGATCACCCAGTCGAAAATCCACGAGGTGCTGCTGGACCGCCTGCTCGAAGGCATGGCCCGCGACGAGCCGCCGGAACACCTGATGGAAGCGGCCTGCCTGGAGATCGAACGGCTGCTGCCGCGGACCAGCGCCTCGGTCCTGCGCGTCAACGCAGGCCGCCTGCACCCGCTGGCCGGGCCGAGCCTGCCGCCCACCTACCTGCAGGCCCTGGACGGCCTGCCCCTGGGCGACGGCCCGGGCAGCGAGGGCGCCTGGGCCGGCGAGGTCGAGCGCCATCCGCTGTGGTCCGCCTACCGCCACCTGCTGCCGCCGGAGCTGCGCAGTTGCAGCATCACGCCGATCCGCTCCAGCACCGGCCAACTGATCGGCAGCTTCGTCTGCTACGGCCGGGGGGAACAGGCGCCCTGCGCGACGCAACAATGCCTGCTGGACATCTGCACGCACCTCTGCGCGCTGGTGCTGGAGCGCGACCAGGCGCGCACGCGCATCCACCAGCTCGCCTACTACGACGACCTCACCGGCCTGCCCAACCGCCACCTGCTGCAGAACCTGGCCAGCGCCGAACTGGCCGGCGCCGCCGCGCGCCGGCAGGGCCTGGCGGTGCTGTACATCGGCCTGGACCGCTTCCGCCAGATCAACGATTCCTTCGGCCGCCCCTCCGGCGACGAGCTGCTGCGCACCATCGCCCGGCGCCTGCGCCAGGCCTGCCGCGACGAGGACCACGTCGGGCGCCAGGCCAACGACGAATTCGTCGTCCTGCTGCCGGGCTGCGACCGTGCGGCGGCCAGCGTCCACCTCGCCCGCCTGAAGGCCGCCCTCGACGCGCCCTGGCGCGTCGCCGGCGCCCCCCACAACCCCTCGGCGAGCATCGGCATCAGCCTGTTCCCGGAGGATGGCGAGGACTTCCAGAGCCTGCTGCGCCACGCGGCGATGGCGATGAACCAGGCCAAGGGCAAAGGCAAGAGCCGCGGCGGCCAGGTGTTCTTCAGCGAGGAACTGGAGCGCCTGGCGCAGGAACGCGTGGCGCTGGAGAGCGCCCTGCGCGAAGCCCTCGCCAGGCAGCGCCTGCACCTGAACTACCAGCCGCTGGTGGACATCCGCGCGGGCCGCCTGCGCGGCGCCGAGGTCCTGGCCCGCTGGCACCACCCGCAGTTGGGCAACATCTCCCCGGAGCGCTTCATCCCCCTCTCCGAGGAATGCGGGCTGAGCATCGAACTGGGCCGCTGGGTGCTGCGCGAAGCCTGCCGGCAACTGGCCGAGTGGCGCCACGCGGGCCTGCAGGTGCCGGAGATATCGGTCAACCTGTCCGCCGGCGACTTCCAGGACCCGCAACTGCCCGTCGCGGTGCTGCGCACCCTGGAAGAGCACGGCCTGCACGGCACCGACCTGACCCTGGAAATCACCGAAAGCGCGCTGATGGAAGCCGACAGCGACACCCTGGGCGTGCTCGACCAGTTGCACGAACTGGGCATCCGCCTGGCCCTGGACGACTTCGGCACCGGCTACTCCAGCCTGGCCCGGCTGAACCGCCTGCCGGTGCAGGAACTGAAGCTGGACCGCAGCTTCGTCCGCGACCTGGAGAGCAACAGCACCAGCCGCACCCTCAGCGACGCCGTGCTGAACATCGGCCGCAGCCTGGGCATGACGGTGGTCGCCGAGGGCATCGAGAACCCCGAGCAACTGCGCATCCTCGAAGCCCAGGGCTACAGGGTGGCCCAGGGCTACCTGCTGTCCCCACCGCTGCCGGCCGAAGGCTTCGCGGCATGGCTGAAGGCGAGGCAACTGGCGGGGTGATTCTGTAGGAGCGAGCTTGCTCGCGAACCGGGCAGTCACTGGGTTATTCCCCTTCGGGCCAGCGCAAGCGCTGTTCGCGATGGAGCCGCGTCCCGCACGAGGAAGGATAGGCGTTTCAGGATGACGCCGAATTCGCCGCCCACTCCGAACGGCCCCCTCTCCCTCCAGGAGAGGGCTGGGGTGAGGGCGCTCTCAACCCCCCAGCACCTACGCCACCGGGAAACCCCGTTCGCGAGCAAGCTCGCTCAAAAAACCCACCCGAACGAGACCCACACACAAAAACGCCGCTTCCCCTTCGGAGAAACGGCGTTCCCGCGCCCCTCACCGGGCCTCAACTACCAACCAGCACTCACTTGCCCATGTACTTGCCGATCTCGTACTTGCCGACGGCCATGCGGTGCACTTCGTCCGGGCCGTCGGCCAGGCGCAGGGTGCGCTGCATGGAGTACCAGTAGGCCAGCGGGAAGTCGTTGGAGACGCCGGCGCCGCCGTGGATCTGGATGGCGCGGTCGATCACCTGCAGGGCGACGTTGGGCGCCACCACCTTGATCTGGGCGATCTCGCTCTGGGCGATCTTGTTGCCCACGGTGTCCATCATGTACGCGGCGTTGAGGGTCAGCAGGCGGGCCTGGTTGATCTCGATGCGCGAGTTGGCGATGTGGTCGATGTTGCCGCCCAGGCGCGCCAGCGGCTTGCCGAAGGCGGTGCGGCTGGTGGCGCGCTTGCACATCAGTTCCAGGGCGCGCTCGGCCATGCCGATGGAGCGCATGCAGTGGTGGATGCGGCCCGGGCCGAGGCGGCCCTGGGCGATCTCGAAGCCGCGGCCCTCGCCCAGCAGCACGTTCTCGTAGGGCACGCGGACGTTCTCGAAGAGCACTTCGGCGTGGCCGTGGGGCGCGTCGTCGTAGCCGAACACCGGCAGCGGGCGGAGGATCTTCACGCCAGGGGCGTCGCTGGGCACCAGGATCATCGAGTGCTGCTGGTGGCGCGGCGCGTCCGGGTTGGTCAGGCCCATGAAGATCATCACCTTGCAACGCGGGTCGCAGGCGCCGGAGGTCCACCACTTGCGGCCGTTGATGACCCACTCGTCACCGTCGCGCACGGCGTTGGCCTGCATGTTGGTTGCGTCGGAGGAAGCCACGCCCGGCTCGGTCATGGCGAAGGCGGAGCGGATTTCGCCGCGCAGCAGCGGTTCCAGCCAGGTGCGCTTCTGTTCCTCGCTGCCGTAGCGGACGAGGGTTTCCATGTTGCCGGTGTCCGGGGCCGAGCAGTTGAACGGCTCGGCGCCGATCAGCGAGCGGCCCATGATTTCCGCCAGCGGGGCGTACTCCATGTTGGTCAGGCCGGCACCGTATTCGGACTCGGGCAGGAACAGGTTCCACAGGCCCTCGGCCTTGGCGCGGGCCTTGAGGTCCTCCATGACCTGGGTCGGCTGCCAGCGGTCGCCTTCGGCTACCTGTTGCTCGAAGACGCTCTCGGCGGGATATACATAAGCTTCCATGAACGCGGTGACGCGCTCACGCAGGTCCTGGACCTTGGCGGAATAGGCGAAATCCATGGGGGCTACCTTCTGGCAGGGGTTTGTCTTGTGTCGAGGAAGATGCTAGAACAGGCAGCACGATTTACCTAGCCTATTATCCGAATCAATGAACATTCATAACCCGCATGATGGTCCGCCATCCCGGGTATGATCCGGCCACAACAATGACAAGCGGAGCCACGGGATGAACCTGAACAAGGTCGACCTGAATCTGTTCATCGTCTTCGATGCCATCTACACCGAAGCCAACCTCACCCGCGCCGGACAGATCGTCGGCATCACCCAACCCGCGGTGTCCAACGCCCTCGCCCGCCTGCGCGAGACCTTCAACGACCCGCTGTTCGTGCGCACCGCCCAGGGCATGGTGCCCACGCCCATGGCGCAGAACATCATCGGCCCGGTGCGCAACGCCCTGCAGCTGCTGCGCGTATCGGTGCAGGAAAGCCGCACCTTCACCCCGCAGCAGGCGAGCAAGACCTACCGCATCAGCATGACCGACCTCACCGAGGCCATCATCCTGCCGCCGCTGTTCCAGCGCCTGCGCCGCCAGGCGCCCAACGTGCACATCGAGAGCTTCCTCTCCAAGCGCCGCGAGACCACCAAGGAACTGGCCGCCGGGCGCCTGGACTTCGCCGTGGACGCGCCGCTGAACACCGACCCGCAGGTGCGCCACGTCAAGCTGATGGAAGACCGCTACGTCTGCGCCATGCGCCACGGCCACCCGCTGGCCAGGCCGAAGCTGAGCCTGGAGGAGTACCTGTCGCTGACGCACATCCAGATCTCCAGCCGCCGCAGCGGCCTGGGCTATATCGACCTGTCCCTGGGCAAGATGGGCCTGCAGCGCAAGATCGCCCTGCGCTCGCAGCACTACCTGATGGCCTCCAACGTGGTGCAGCAGACCGACATGGCGGTGACGGTGCCCGAGCGCTTCGCCCGCCACCACAACCTGCACTACGTGGACCTGCCGGTGAGCGACGTGCCCAAGCTGGAAACCCACCTGTACTGGCACGAAAGCACCGACCAGGACCCGGCCAACCGCTGGATGCGCGAGCAACTGATCGAGCTGTGCCAGCAGGTCACCGCCCGCGAGGCGCGGGAAGCGCAGCAAGGCTGACCTGCCGCGGGGGCTATCCGCAAAGCTCCCGCATTCGCCGGAATGACCAGGGTCGCCGGCTGACTCCATTCTCCCCACAGACACCGAACGGCCCCCTCTCCCTTCAGGGCGGGGCGCGCAGCCGAGGGCTGGGGAGAGGGACGGTGTCAACCCGATATACCGTAGCCGCCGGTAAACACCGTTCGCGAGCAAGCTCGCTCCTACAACCGCGCCCCCTTCCCCCCTATCCAAGGTCGGGCCGGCCCCTCCTTGGCCGCAAATAACCCTTCCATGGCCGGATCGGACCTCTCCCTTGTCCGACAATCCTCCCAACAATTACATCAACCAATGACACATTCACCGTGTCAGGCCCTCCGCCCCGCCGGCGCCACTGCCTGCCCATGCCGCCGCCGGGGCTCGTCGAACAACAACAAGGAGTCGCCCATGAACGCCCAGACCGAACCGCTCCGCGCCCACTTCCCCGTCCGGCGCATGGATTTCAGCTTCACCGAGACGCCGAAGTACTGGTGGGACGATCAGCCCTTCATGTCGCACTTCATGAACAACCTGTCCTCGCTGTTCCCCTATGGCGAGAAGTTCTTCGTCGACAGCGTGCGCGCCGTGCGCGACCGCATCCAGGACCCGCAGCTGCAGAAGGACGTGTCCGCCTTCATCGGCCAGGAGGCCATGCACTCCAAGGAACACGCGGCCTACAACGAATACGCCGAGGAACACGGCATCGACCTGGAACGCCTGGAGCTGCGCATCAAGCACCTGCTCGGCGCGATCAGCAAGGTCACCACCAAGAAGCAGGACCTGGCCATCACCTGCGCCCTGGAGCACTTCACCGCGACCATGGCCGAGCGCCTGCTGCGCCGCGAGGACCTGAGCACGCAGATGCGCTCGCCGAAGATGTACAAGCTGTGGATGTGGCACGCCATCGAGGAGAACGAGCACAAGGCGGTGGCCTACGACGTCTACCAGCAGGTCTACGGCGGCTACTTCACCCGCACCGCGGTGATGCTGCTGACCACGGTGGTCTTCCTCGGCGTGATCGGCGGCTTCCAGATCCACCTGCTGCGCCGCGACCGCCAGCTGTTCAACTGGCGCAGCTGGAAGCATGGCCTGGTCACCCTGTTCGGCCTGCGCAACGGCTACTTCACCCAGCTCGTGCTGCCCTGGCTGGACTACTTCCGCCCCGGCTTCCACCCCTTCGACCACGACACCAAGACGCTGGAGAAGTACTGGAAGGACAAGCTCGACTTCGCGGGTTGAGCCGCCCCCTCACCTGTAGGAGCGAGCTTGCTCGCGAACAGACTCTCCCTACTCTCCCTGTGAGGACGGATCTCGGAACAACCACGTTCCCTCACCCCAGCCCTCTCCCAGAGGGAGAGGGAGCCGTCCGTGCCGAGATGAGCAATGCATTGCGCCGGAAACCTCTGCGGTCGCCGGCTAACGCCATGACAGCCAAGCACACCGAACGGCCCCCTCTCCCTCTGGGAGAGAGAGGGAGCCGTCCGTGCCGAGATGAGCAATGCATTGCGCCGGAAACCTCTGCGGTCGCCGGCTAACGCCATGACAACCAAGCACACCGAACGGTCCCCTCTCCCTCTGGGAGAGAGAGGGAGCCGTCCGTGCCGGGATGAGCAATGCATTGCGCCGGAAACCTCTGCGGCCGCCGGCTAACGCCATGACAGCCAAGCACACCGAACGGCCCCCTCTCCCTCTGGGAGAGAGAGGGAGCCGTCTGTGCCGGGATGAGCAATGCGTTGCGCCGGAAACCTCTGCGGCCGCCGGCTAACGCCATGACAGCCAAGCACACCGAACGGTCCCCTCTCCCTCTGGGAGAGAGAGGGAGCCGTCCGTGCCGAGATGAGCAATGCATTGCGCCGGAAACCTCTGCGGCCGCCGGCTAACGCCATGACAGCCAAGCACACCGAACGGTCCCCTCTCCCTCTGGGAGAGGGTTAGGGTGAGGGAGCAGAGTCGGGTTCCGCACCCTGCACGACAGGAACGCTCCTACAACCCCAACGCCTGCAACACCGCCGCCCCGGTGAACAGCAGCAGCACCTGCCGCTCCGCCAGCGCGCAGACCTCGCCCCGTTGCCCTTCCGGCAATTCCAGGTAATCCAGCGACAGCTGGAACAGCTGCCGGCTGATCAGCCGCGACAGCTGCGCCACCTCCTGCGCCGGCACCTCCGGCAGCAGGCGGAACAGGGCGATGTCCTCGGCCATGTCGGCGCCGAAGTCGTCCATCACCTGGCCCAGCGCCTCGCGCAGCACCGCCGAAGGGCCGTGCAGTTCACGGACGCCGATGATGAAGGCCTCGGGATGGCGTTCGACGAAGTCGAAGAACAGCCGCACCGTCTCCTCGCACACCCGCTGGCCACGGGCGAAGTCCAGGCCCAGCGGAGTGGCCGCCGCGCCGCCCGCCGCCGGCGCGCGCCCGGCCGCCTCGCGGCGCAGTTCGCGCAGCGGCTGGCGCAGCTGGGTGGCGATGTCGCGGATGATCGCCAGGCCCAGGTCGTCGACGTCGGCGAAGTGGCGGTAGAAGGTATTGGGGTTCAGCCCGGCCTCGCGGGCCAGCTCGCGCAGGCCGATGCTGCTCAGGCTGCGCCGGCTGGAGGCCAGGCGCAGCGCCGCCTCCATCAGCAGGCGCTTGCCCGGTGCATCCTGGCGTTGTGTTACCGCGTCCGGTTCCAGACTCATCCTTGCCCCACCTCGCCCACCCTAAAGATTGGTTGCCCGCGAAGTATACAGATGTCTACATTGGCACCACGTAGACAGTTGTATACGCCTGCACACAAGCATAACAGGAGCCAGGTAAATGGGAACTCAACCTAAGACTGCCGCGGTCAGACACTGCAAGGTGGCCATCATCGGCACCGGTTTCTCCGGCCTGGGCATGGCCATCCGCCTCAGCCAGGAGGGCGAGGACGACTTCCTGCTGTTCGAGAAGGACGCCGGCGTCGGCGGCACCTGGCGGGTCAACAACTACCCCGGCTGCGCTTGCGACGTGCAGTCCCACGTCTACTCCTTCTCCTTCGAGCCGAACCCGGAATGGACGCGCATGTTCGCCCGCCAGCCGGAAATCCGCGGCTACCTGGAGAACTGCTGGAAGAAATACCGCCTGGAAGGCCGCACCCTGCTGAACACCGAGATCCAGCGCCTGGAATGGGACGAGGCGCGCGACCTCTGGCACCTGCGCGACGCCGCCGGCAACCACTACACCGCCCAGGCGGTGGTCTCCGGCATGGGCGCCCTGTCGATCCCCTCGATCCCCGACCTCAAGGGCCTGGACAGCTTCAAGGGCCACGCCTTCCACTCGCAGCACTGGGACCACGACTACGACCTGAAGGGCAAGCGCGTGGCGGTGATCGGCACCGGCGCCTCGGCCATCCAGTTCGTTCCGGAAATCCAGCCGCTGGTGGCTAGCCTGGACCTCTACCAGCGCACCGCGCCCTGGATCCTGCCCAAGCCCGACCGCGCCATCAGCGACAAGGAGCGCGCGCGCTTCAAGCACTTCCCGCTGGTGCAGAAGCTCTGGCGCGGCGCGCTCTACAGCATGCTCGAAGGCCGCGTGCTGGGCTTCACCTTCGCGCCCTGGGCGATGAAGATGATCGGCAAGCTGGCGGTGCGCTACATCCACCAGCAGGTCAAGGACCCGGAACTGCGCCGCAAGCTGACCCCGGACTACACCATCGGCTGCAAGCGCATCCTGATGTCGCCGAACTACTACCCGGCGCTGGCCGCGCCGAACGCCTCGGTGATCACCGACGGCATCCGCGAGATCCGCGAGCACAGCATAGTCACCGCCGACGGCCAGGAGCGCGAGGTGGACGCGATCATCTTCGGCACCGGCTTCACCGCCAACGACCCCATCCCCCGCGGCACCGTGTTCGGTCGCGGCGGCGTGGACCTGCTGGACACCTGGCCGCAGGGCCCGGAAGCCTACAAGGGCACCGTCACCCGCGGCTTCCCCAACCTGTTCTTCCTGATGGGCCCGAACACCGGCCTGGGCCACAACTCCATGGTCTACATGATCGAATCGCAGATCGCCTACGTGCTCGGCGCGCTGAAGCTGATGCGGCGCCGCGAGCTGCTCAGCCTGGAGGTCAAGGAAGACGAGCAGCAGCGCTGGAACCTCAAGCTGCAGCGCGGGCTCAACCATAGCGTGTGGAACACCGGCGGCTGCAAGAGCTGGTACCTGCACCCGGTGAGCGGGCGCAACTGCACCCTGTGGCCGGGCTTCACCTGGCGCTTCCGCCTGCTCACCCGCAGTTTCGACGCCGCCGCCTATCATCTGAAGGCCAGGCCGTTCGAGGAAACCGCAGTCACCCAGCAACCCCGCGCCGAGGAGGTCCCGGCATGAAGTCCTTCGAGAACAAAGTCGCCGCCATCACCGGCGCCGGTTCCGGCATCGGCCGCGCCCTGGCCCGCGAGCTGGCCTCGCGCGGCTGCCACCTGGCGCTGGCCGATGTCAACGCCGCGGGCCTCGAGGAAACCCGCCAGGCCCTGGCCTCCTACGGCGTGCGCATCTCCACCGAGGTGGTCAACGTCGCCGAGCGCGAGCAGGTCCACGCCTGGGCCGACAAGGTGGTGGCCGAGCACGGCAAGGTCAACCTGGTATTCAACAACGCCGGGGTGGCCCATGCCGGCACCGTGGAAGGCAGCGAGTACGAAGAGTACGAGTGGATCACCAACATCAACTTCTGGGGCGTGGTGTACGGCACCAAGGCCTTCCTGCCGCACATCAAGGCCAGCGGCGAGGGGCACGTCGTCAACGTCTCCAGCGTGTTCGGGCTGTTCTCGCAGCCGGGCATGAGCGCCTACAACGCCACCAAGTTCGCCGTGCGCGGCTTCACCGAATCGCTGCGCCAGGAGCTGGACATGGAAGGCGGCGCGGTCTCGGCCAGCTGCGTGCACCCCGGCGGGATCAAGACCAACATCGCCCGCACCGCGCGGATGAACGACAGCCTGGCCAAGGTCACCGGGCAGAACGCCAACGCCGCGCGCCAGCAGTTCAACGACCAG
>Ga0180223_1000867_pt1 | contig 29693 bp, 28 predicted proteins | sample eDN5th30CKraftOP_FD_151337 | JGI IMG/M metagenome (GOLD analysis project Ga0180223, IMG submission 151337) | Enriched Organic Plus compost microbial communities from Emeryville, California, USA - eDNA 5th pass 30_C Kraft OP (version 2) (version 2) ... | reverse complement strand
CGGGCTCGATATTCTCCATTCCCATGAACGCCATGTTCCGCATCGTCAACGGCACGTCCAGCGGCGCGCTGCTGCTGGCGGGCAATACCGCGCCCAACGTGATCAACATGATCAACAACTTCGATGCGGTGTTCAATAACCCGTTTGTCTTCCGCGACCGCTTCAGCGGCGCGGAAGATTTTTTTAAACCCAAGGACGACATCGAGCCCGACCCGGTGCGCGGGCTGGCCATGCGGCGCACCAACCTGATTCCCGACGCCATGAACTGCGAGCTGCCGCTGGACAACCGGCGCTCGCCCGGCTATCGCCGCGTCGAGCCGTTCATGACGAACAACTGTTTCTATTACTGGATAGGCCAGCACGAGAACGGCCGCTATTCCAAGGCCCACGCCCACACGTCGGCGGCGATCCTGATCTGCCTGAAGGGCAAGGGCTATACCTATACCTGGCCCGAAAAGCTGGGCGTCAACCCCTGGAAGGACGGCCATGCCGACAAGGTGCGCCGCCTGGACTACGAGCCGGTGGGCATGGTCACCGCGGCGCCGGGCGGCGCGCGCTGGTATCACCAGCACTTCAGCGTGTCTGAAGACCCTTTCCGCCTGACCGCCTGGTTCGGCCCGCACAATCCGGGCCGCGACCCGGGCCCGCCGGGCGAGAAGCACACTGACTATACTGCCATCGACGTCAACGAAGGCGGCACGGCCATCCCTTACTGGATGGAGGACCCCTATATCCGCCAGGAATACGAAGCCAAGCTCAAGGAAAACAACGTGCCCAACCGCATGGACCCGGCCTGGTACGAGAAACCTACTTCAGCGGGGTGAAAGCGTGAGCGAGGCAGAGGGCGGGCGGATATTCTTCAGCAACATGGGGCGCAGCATGGAGGAGGAGGACGAGATCCGGCTGGTCAGCGTCGGCGTGGACATCGGTTCCTCTACCTCGCACTTGGTGTTCTCGCGCATCGTGCTCGAACGTCTGGACAATCGCTACATCGTCTCCGAGCGCGAGGTGGTGCACGAGTCCGACGTGCTGCTGACCCCCTACGCCGACGATCAGACCATAGACGCGCACGCGCTCGGCGACTTCATAGACAGGCAATACCAACTGGCGGGCGTCGAACCCGAAGCCATCGATACGGGCGCGCTGATCCTGACCGGCGTGGCGGTCCGGCGCAGCAATGCGCGCGCCATCGGCGAACTGTTCGCCTCCCAGGCCGGCAAGTTCGTGTCGGTCAGCGCGGGCGACGGCCTGGAAACGACGCTGGCGGCCTACGGCTCGGGCGCCGTGGCGCGCTCCATACGCGAGTCCGCGCGCGTCATGAATATAGACATCGGCGGCGGCACGTCCAAGATCGCGGTGTGCGAGAACGGCGAACTGCTGGAAATGACCGCCGTGGACGTCGGCGCGCGTATCGTGTCTTTTGACGGCGAAGGCCGCGTCGTCCGCATAGAAGAAGCGGGACGCCGGTTCGCCGCCGAGGCGGGGCTGGCGCTGAACATGGGCGAGGCGCCCGATCCGCAGGGGCTGGAACGCATGGCCGACCGCATGGCCGGCAGGCTCATGGAAGTCGTGCGCCTGCCCCGGCTGGAGGAGCGCACCGCCTCGCTGCTGCGCCTGGATCCTTTGCGCAATCGGCGCGCGCCCGACGTCGTGACGTTTTCGGGCGGCGTGTCGGAATACATCTACGACGCCCAGCAGTCTGCCTTCGGCGACCTGGGCCCCATGCTGGCGCGGCGCGTGCTGGAACGCGTGCGCGAATGGGGACCGCGCATCGAGAAGCCGGAGCAAGGCATACGCGCCACCGTGGTGGGCGCGTCGCAATACACCATCCAGGTCAGCGGCAGCACCGTCTACATTGAGCCCCTGAGCTCCCTGCCGTTGAAGAATATCCCCGTCATCGCGCCCGACCTGGACCTGGCCGCCGAGGTGCTGGATGCCCAGGCCATCGCATCGGCGGTAGGTGCCGCGCTGCGGCGTCTCGACCTGCAGGACGGCGCGCGCCCGGTCGCCCTGTGCTATCGATGGCAGGAATCGGCCATGTTCGCCCGCATGGACGCTTTCTGCCGCGGCGTGGCCGAGGGGCTGAAGCGCCATCTGGACAACGGCCAGCCGCTCATCCTGGTGGGCGAAGGCGATATCGGCGGCCTGATAGGCATGCATTGCCAGCAAGAACTCAAGCTGTCCAGCGCCATTGTTTCCATAGATGGCATTATGCTCAAAGAGTTCGACTTCATCGACATCGGCAAGATGTTGGACACCTCGGGCGCGGTGCCGGTGGTGATCAAGTCGCTGGTCTTCCCCACCACTTCGGCGCTGGGCCGCGTCGAGCCGGCCGCTTCCGCCTGACCGCGGCGCAATCCAGGGCATGCCCGAAACGCCCGGAAGCGAGCGGGTCGAATACACCTATAACCGGGCAGGGTTCGCCGCGCTGCATCCTTCCGTCGAGCCCCGCCGGGCCGGCATGCTGGATGTCGGCGATGGCCATCGCGTCTACTGGGAGGCCAGCGGCAATCCGCAAGGCAAGCCTGCGCTGATCCTGCATGGCGGGCCGGGCGGCTGCGGCACGGCGCAGGGCCGCCGCTTCTTCAGCGCCCAGCGATACCGCATCATCGCCTTCGACCAGCGGGGCTGCGGCCGCTCCACGCCTTTGGGCGGCCTGCGCGCCAACACCACGGCCCACCTGCTGCAAGATATCGAGGCGCTGCGGCGCCACCTTGGCGTGGATCGCTGGCTGCTGTTCGGCGGCTCGTGGGGCGCCACGCTGGCGCTGGCCTATGCGCAGGCTCATCCGCAGCGTGTCGAGGCAATGGTGCTCAGAGGCGTGTTCACCGCCCGCGCCGCGGAATTGCGCTGGCTTTACCAGGGCGGCGCGGCGCATTGCTTTCCGGATGCCTGGGCGTGTTTCCAGGCGCCCATACCGGCGGACGAGCGGGACGATATGCCGCGCGCCTATGCCAGGCGCCTGGCGCCCGGCATGGACGGCGAGGGCGCGCTGGCGGCGGCGCGGGCCTGGTGCGCCTGGGAAGACGCCTTGATGCCCCAGGGGCAGGCGGCCGGCCAGGACGGGGCCTCCGTGCTGGCCATGGCGCGGGTTGGCGCGCATTACCTGTCGCGGAATTGTTTTTTGCCCGAAGGCGGCCTGCTTGCCGCGGCGGGGCGGCTGCGCGACATTCCCGGCGTCATTGTGCAGGGGCGCTATGACCTGGTGACGCCCATGCGTACGGCATGGGACTTGTGCGGCGCATGGCCGGGGGCCAGGCTGCAGGTGGTGGAGGGGGCGGGGCATGCTTCGGCGGAGCCTGGAATCATGCGCTGTCTCGTGGAGGCCATTGACCGCTTTGCGGGCGGATAGCGGGAGGGGGCGTTACGGTGGCTCGTGTTTAACACGGCCATAATGTGTGCACCCCGAACGTCAGGCCCCCAGTTCCGTCAGCATGTCGGCGATATAGCTGGCGTCGGCCGCTATGACCAGCATGTCGGAGTTCGCGCGCAGGTCGCGCAGTTCCTGGTGGTCGGCCTCGGAGGACAGCGAAGGCGCGACCAGGATGCCGGTCGTCAGTATGCCTGCCGACGTCGCCACTTGCCTGACCAGCGGCGCCCAGGAAAGGTCGTCGCCGCTGCAGGCCACGATGAAAATCATCTCGGCGTCTTCCAGCAGCGGCAGCTTGCCCGAGGCCAGGGCGGCGGCGGTGCTGTCGCCGGGCACGACCACCTGGACATGTCGCCAGCGGCTGGTGTCCAGCTGCGAGACCAGCTGCGCCCCGCCCTTGCGCAGGCCGACCAGCTTGATGTGCCGCGGCTGGGAATTGGGCGCCGATATGCGGTTGCGGGTGTCGCTGTTGGCGCGCGCATTGCTAAGCGGCTGCACCAGGGAATGCGGCGGCAGGTGATGGTAGTGGCCCGTCGGCTGGCTGTAGAGGGTTTCAAATGACATGGAGAGACCTCGTGATAGGCAAAAACAAGAGCGTCAGGCTGTGGCCGCGCAGGCCTCGAAGCCCTTGCGCAGCGCGTCCTGGTCGAGATCGCGGCCGATGAACACCAGCCGGCTGTAGCGGTTTTCTTCCGCCCGCCAGGGGCGCTGGAAATCGCCCTCCAGGAGCATGTGCACAGCCTGGAACACCAGGCGCCGATCGTCGCCCTTGACGTCGATGATGCCTTTTGCGCGCAGGATATCCTGCCCCTTGCTGGCCACCAGGCCGTTCAGCCAGTAGCTGATGCGTTCGTCGTCCATCGGCTGGTGCGACACCAGCGATACGCTGTGGATGCCGCTGTCGTGCACATGGTCGGCGTGCGCATGGTGATGGTGGCCGTGATCACAGTGTTCGCCATGGCCGCAATGCTCGTCATGGACGTGGCCGTGGTCCTGCGGCCCGGATTCCAGGAAGCCGGGTTCCAGGGAAATGATGCGGTCGATGTCGAAGCCGCCTTGCGCCAGTATCTTGTCCAGGGGCACGTCGGCGCGCTGCGTGCGGTAGATGGGCGCCAGCGGGTTCAACCCGCGCAGCTCGGCTTCCAGCGCCGGCAGCTCGCTTGGCTCGACCAGCTCGGTCTTGTTCAGCAGGATCTGGTCGGCGAAGGCGATCTGCTCGGCGGCTTCGCGGCTGCTGGCCAGCTGGCCGCCGATATGCCTGGCGTCCACGACCGTGGTGATGGAGTCCAGGCGGGTGCGGGCCTGCAGGTCCTGGTCGACCAGGAAAGTCTGCGCCACGGGGCCGGGGTCCGCCAGTCCCGTGGTTTCCACCACGATGGCGTCGAAGCGGCGGGGCCCTGCGAGCAGGCCGTGCAGTGTGCGTATCAGGTCGCCCCGCACCGTGCAGCAGATACAGCCGTTGCTCATCTCGAACAGCTCTTCGTCGGTGTTCAGGATGAGCTCGTTGTCGATGCCGATCTCGCCGAACTCGTTGACGATGACGGCGTAGCGCCGGCCGTGGTCTTCGGAAAGTATGCGATTCAGCAGCGTGGTCTTGCCGGCGCCCAGGTAGCCGGTCAGCACCGTGACCGGCAGGCGGCCGTCGCGCTGCATGGAATCGGGCTGGCTGGCTTGGGCTGTCATGGCGTTTGTCCTACATCCAGGGCATCAGCGACACGTGCACCACGTCCTTGGCGCCTTCGCCGCCGACAGACTTGATGGCGTATTCGGTGTCGTTCAGGCCGAAGCGGTGCGTGGTCAGCAGTTCCAGCGGGAAGCGCTTGGAGGCCAGCTGCTGCAGGGCCAGTTCGCAGGCGCGGTAGCTGTGGCCGCGGGCGCTCTTGATGGTGATGTACTTGACGGTGATCTTGCCGATGGGGAAGTTGGGGAAGTCGGCCATCTCGCCCTGGATCAGCAGGGTGCCGCCCTTGCGCTTGAGGGCCTCCACGCCCAGCTGGATGGCCATGGTGCCGGCGCCGGCCGTGCAGTCCAGCGCCACGTCCACGCCGCGTCCGCCGGTGATTTCCATGATGCGGGCGAGCGGGTCCTCGGTCTGCACGTCGATGACATAATCGGCGCCCAGCTTCTTGGCGACTTCCATGCGCGCCTTGTCCTTGGTGGTGCCGGTGACGATGATCAGCGAGGCGCCCGCCTGCTTGCAGGCAATGGTCTGCGACAGCCCCTGCTGGCCGGGCCCCTGGATGAGCACGGTGGAGTTGTAGCCTACGTTGCAGTCGAACAGCGCCCATTCGATGCCGTTGGCCATGGGGGTGACCAGGCCGGCCAGTTCGGGCGTGACGCCGTCGGGCACTTTGTGCACGACCGCATTCCAGGGCAGGTACATGTACTGGGCGAAACCGCCCCACAGGTGGGGAGGCTTGTCCGAAGTGGAGTAGCCATAGCGGATGCCGTCGGGGTTGGAGCGCCAGTCGGTGGCTTCGCAATGGCGGTACTCGCCCTTGTGGCACCATTCGCACTTGCCGCAGGCGACATAGTGTTCGACGAACACCAGGTCGCCCTCCTTGAAGCCCTTGCGGGCGGTGAATTCAGGGCCTGCCTTGACGATGTAGCCGATGTTCTCGTGCCCCATGATGACGGGGCCGCCGGTCTTGAGGGGTTCTTTGAACATCTTGACGTCAGTGCCGCAAATGCCCGCGACCTCGACCTTCATCAGAGCGCCGTCGACGGGAATCTCCGGCATTGGGAATTCCTGTATCTCGATCTTGTTGGGGCCGGTTTTGACTGCTGCTTTGACTTTTTCCACGTTTATTCCTTCGGTTGCAATATATATGTGTGACTGATATCCGTTTAGCCCCGGCCGACCAGTTCGCGCGCTTTTTCCAGGTTGGCAAAGCTGCGCGGCGCGGCGCACATCAGGAAGCGGTAGCCCTCGTCGACGACGCGCTGCGCGTTGGCGGGCGTGACGTGGGGATGGCCCACGACCACGCCGTGCTGCTTGCAGACCGACACGACCTGGGCCATGGCGTCCAGCACTTCTTTGTGTTCGGTCTGGCGGGGATAGCCCAGTTCCTGGCTCAGGTCGCCTTCGCCGATCAGGACGGCGCCGATTCCCGGCACGTTCTTGAGCATGTCGGGCAGGTTCTGTATGCCGGCGGTGTCTTCGATCTGGATGATGACGAAGATTTCGCCCTGCGGCGCCAGCGGCCATACGTCGGCGCGTTCATAGTATTCCTGCTGGCTGACGCCCCAGTAGCGCGCGGCCTGCATGGGGCCGTCGCCGCGGATGCCTGCCGGTTCGTACAGCGGCTTGTCCTTCAGGCGGGGATAGCGGCAGGCGGCGACGGCGTTGTAGGCCTCTTCCACCGTGCTGACGTGCGGCCACACAATGCCGTAGCAGCCCAGGTCGAGCGCCTGCTTGGCCAGGAACTGGTTTTTTTCGACGCCGTTGGCGGGCACGCGCGCCAGGGGCGTGACGGCAGGCGCCACCGACCCCGAGCGGGCGATCTGGCCGCGGTTCAGCAGAAACTGCAGGCTGTTTCGCATTGCGGCGATGTCCCAGCCGCGATGTTCGCCTTCGAAGACCACGCTGTCGTAGCGCGAGGCCTGCAGCTCGACGGCGGTTTCGATTTCGCAGGGGGCGAACAGCGAGAAGGCGTGCTGGCCCGACTCCAGCGCGCGGACTATGCCATTCAGGCGGGGGAGGGATGACATCCGGTGCTCCTGTTTCTTGGGTTGTCTTATTTGGCGGCGGCCGCGGGCCTGCCCGCCTTGCCACGGCCGCTGAGAAGGGCGTCCAGCCGCGGATAGACGCGGCGCGCGTTGCCTTCGAATATCTTGTAGCGGCTTTGCTCGTCCAGGCTGCCCACCTGGTCGATGTAGCGCTTGGTGTCGTCGAAAGGATGGCCTGTTTCGGGATCGATGCCCTTGACGGCGCCCAGCATTTCCGAAGCGAACAGGATGTTGTCCACGGGGATGACGTTGGTAAGCAGCTCGATGCCGGGCAGGTGGTAGACGCAGGTGTCGAAAAACACGTTGTTCATCAGGTGGTCCGCCAACTGCACATTGCGCATCGCCAGGCACAGCCCGCGGTAGCGGCCCCAGTGGTAGGGCACCGCCCCGCCGCCGTGGGGGATGACGAACTTCAGCGTGGGGAAATCCTTGAACAGATTGCCCTGTATGAGCTGCATGAAGGCCGCCGTGTCGGCATTGATGTAATGCGCGCCCGTGTGGTGGAAATTGGGGTTGCAGCAGGACGAGACGTGGATCATGGCCGGCACGTCCAGTTCGCACAGCTTTTCGTACAGCGGATACCAGTGGCGGTCTATCAGCGGCGGGTCGGTCCAGTAGCCGCCGGACGGGTCGGGGTTGAGATTGACGCCGACGAAGCCCAGTTCGTTGACGATGCGTTCCAGCTCGGGGATACAGTTCTTGGGCGATACGCCGGGAAACTGGGGCAGCTGGCCCACGCCCACGAAATTGTCGGGCAGCAGCGTGCAAATGCGGTGGATCAGGTCGTTGGACAGCGTGGTCCACTGCGCGCTGATGGCTTCGGTGCCGATGTGATGGGCCATGCCGGCGGCGCGCGGCGAGAAAATGGTCAGGTCACTGCCGCGCTCGGACTGCAGCTTGAGCTGCGGGCCCACGCTGGCGATGATTTCTTCGTCGCTGATGCCCAGGTCGGTGCTGGCGGGCTTGCGGGCCGGGTCGGCCAGGCCCGCAAGCTGCTTGTCGCGGAACACGTGCAGCGCCTGGGGTTCGGTGGTGTAGTGGCAGTGGATGTCGATGATCATGGGGTGACGGTTTCCGGGTTGTCCGCGCGCCGGCCGGCGGCGTCTAGGAATTCGAGCAGGCGCTTGGCCGTGCTGGCTTCTGTCTGGTCGGCCACGGGCACGTTCCAGATTTCGGCCAGGGGCAGGCATTCTTCCAGGTACCAAGCGGCTGACGTGGCGTGCGAGGCGTCGCGTCCGGGCACGACCAGCGCCGGGATGTCCAGCCGCATCAGGTCTTCGGGCTCGGCGCCCGGCGCGGTGTCGCGGTCTATCAGGTTGCGGCCCATGGAGGATACGATGAGTTTGTAGCGGTCGACGTCCTGGCGCACATAGGCTTCGGCGAAGGCCGGGTCGTTCTGGATGACCGAGGCCCAGGGGCCGCCGCGCGGGTCGGCGCCGAAGGGCTTGCCTTCCCGGCGGGCCAGCGCCACGACCTGCTCCAGGCCGTGTTCGTGCACATAGGCCAAGTGGCGGGCGAAGCGTTCGTGGCCGCTGATGCGGTATTTGGCGCCGCCCACCGGCCAGTACAGAATCATGCCCAGGGTGCGCTGCGGCAGCGTGGCGGCGAAGGCGGCGACCGGGCAGCAGCCCATGCAGCCGCCCATGAGAAAGGCTTTCTCGATGCCCAGGTGGTCCAGCAGGCCGGCGCCCTGCGCCACGTAGTCGGCCCAGGCGACGCGCTCGACGCGCCCGCCAGACTGGCCGGTTTCGCGGCGGTCGAAAATAATGCACTGGTAGTGCCGGGACAGATGGTCAAGCGGCTTGACCTTGGCATAGATGCCCAGCGACGACCACTGGTCCAGGGTGGCGTTGAAGCCCCCCGGCGAGAACATCAGCAAGGGGGGGCCTTCGCCCACCACTTCGTAGCGGGTGTTGATTCCATCGATGATTGCAGTTGCCATGGCGATGCTTGGTATTCCTCCGTAGTCCTGGTGTCTGGTGTCGACAGGCCCTAGGGCTTGGGCGCCGGGACGGCCCCCTTGATCTGGCGCGCGGCGCGCACGTCGTCCGCGTAGGCGGTGATGGCGTCCAGGGTGATGCGCGCGACATTGGCGTAGTTTTCGGTTGGCGAGTCTATGGCGCTGGCGGCGTAGCCGATGGCGGCATTGACCATGCGCATGCGGCCGTCCAGCCACGGGCCGCCGCCGAAACCGCCGATGACGGGTATGGAGACGGCCTTGGCCACGGCTTCGCCGGCCACCGGGCCGGAATTGGTGAAGTCCAGCAGCGAGGCGCCGGCGGCTTCGAGGCGCTTGGCCTCTTCGACGAAGCGCGCCGTCATTTCGGGCGGGATCTGGGCGCCGGGCTTGGCGGCGTTGCTGTATTGCAGGCCGTATTGCAGGGCGGTTTGCGGCGTGATGCCGAACTGGGCGAAGACCGGGATGCCGGCCCGCGCGATGGCGGTGACGGCCTCGGGGAAGTCATTGGCGCCGTCCAGCTTGATGATGTCCACACCGGCCTCTTTGACCAGGCGTATGGCGGCCTTGACGGCGGCCTGCGTGCCTTCCTGCAGGGGGCCGTAGGGGAAGTCGCAGCTGACCATGGCCCTCTTGACGCCGCGCCGCACGGCCTTGCAGACGACCAGCACTTCTTCCATGGTGATTTCCAGCGGGTTGGGATGGCCCCACAGGTTGATGCCCACCGTGTCGCCGACGGAGACGATGTCCACGCCCGCGCGATCGACGATCTGCGCGATCTGGTAGTCCCAGGCCACCACGCCCACTATCTTCTTGCCATCGCGCTTCATCTGCTGCAGCGCCGGGATGGTGACGGTATCTTTTGACTCCATGGTGTTGCCTGCCTTGTCTTGGTAAAAAGTTGGCCCGGCGAGGGGCCGCCGGGCGAAATAGGTGTTCTGCCCTTTTAGTGTTAACAGAGGCCCTAGGCGCCGCCCACGTCCGCGAACAGCTCGTCCACGGTGAACGGGCGGTCGATGATGTGCTGTTCGCGCGCGTACTGGATAACCGTGGCCACGGTGTCGCGGTTGGCCTGCAGGCCGTAGGGCAGGGGGTCGGAGCCCGTGATGTCCATGATGCGGCGATAGGTCTTGTCCGCCTTGGTGGGTTCGGCCAGCGGGTTGCCCTGGAGGCGTTCCAGGTAAAGCTGCTTGGACTGCGAGAACGCGTCGTAGATGTCCCGCGCCAGGCCGGGCTCGGCACGCAGCAGTTCGTCCTTGACGACGATGGTGTGGTTGATGGGGTAGTGGCCGCGTTGGGCCAGGGCCTGGAAGCCCGCCTCGGCGGCATCAGGGATCAGCGGCTGGATGTCCGGGTTGTCGGAGGTGATGCCGATGGCGGCGGCCAGTTCGCCGGAGGCCAGCATGGCTTCGAGCGTCTGGCCGTCGGGCATGGACACCACATTGGCGGGCGCCTGGAATTCCTGCACGTGCTCGTCGCCGGACAGCACCCAGGTGACCTTGTCCAGGTCCACGCCGTATTCATGCTGCAGGATACCGCGCGCCCAGACGCCGGTGGTGACGGTGTAGCCGCGGTTGACGCCGACTTTCTTGCCTTCCAGGTCCTTGGGGCTTTTGATGCCCGACTTCACGTTGTACAGGATGGCCCCGTGGTGGAAGGCGCGCACCACGAAGATGGGCAGGGCGGTGAAGCGCTTGCCATGCGCCTTGGCGCAGACATAGGTGGTCAGCGCCATTTCGCTGATGTCGAATTCGAGCCCGCGCACCATGCGCCGGAAGGCCCGGATGATGGGGGATACTTCTTCGAACTGGAAGTCGAAGCCGCGGGGTTTTACCGTGCCGTCCTTCAGGGCCTGGGTATGCCCCAGGGTCTGGATGGCGGTGACTAGCTTGCGATCGGCCATGATGCTGTTGTCTCCAGGTTTTTCTGGCCTTATTTTAGGATGAAGTCGGGTTTCTGGCAATAAATTTGAAACGCCGTTTCTTATAACAGAACAATTTGCGGAGGCACGGGAAACTCGCAAGGCGGCCGGGCCGGCTGGATTCAACAGCAGTCGCACCCCATGCCTTCGGGGACGATGAGGGCGTTTTTCATCCAGCGGAATGGCAGGTCGTCCTCCGCCACTTGGGCCGCGGGCTTGAACACCTTGAAGTGGTGGCGCGTGGTTTCGGTCGTCCAGAAGGCCACGACGGTTTCCAGCGGCGGACAGCCGGGCAGGCCGCACTCGATCTCGGACACCAGGACGGGCACGGCGTCGTCCAGCTGGAAGCGTTCGCGTGTCATGCGCTTGATGTTTTCCAGCGCCTGCAGGTGCTCGGCATTCTTGCGGAACGAACCCAGCCGCATTCCTGTCTTGGGCGGCGAAGGGGGCGTCGAGGCGGGCGCGTCGTGGGTCATGGGGGAACAGGCGCCGCCCATCGCATGGGCGCGCCCGCCAACTGTCATGGCATGTGGAACAGCGGTTCTTTTTACGGTTCGCTTCTACTTTAGCGGCCACCGGTCGGGGCGTCAAATATCATTCTAGTATACAGAACGTCGTTTCATTTTTATTGCTAGCGTGGCGTTTTGGCCGTACAATTGGCATCGCCGCGCCGGCTCGAAAAGGCCGTGCGGCCGCATCATTGCGCGGTTTCGGGCGCAATGCCGTCAAAGATAAGAACATGACAGGAGAATGTATGAGCCGCTGGGCTGGAGGACGTATTTCGAGGTTGGCTGGGCTGGCCGCGCTTGGGACGCTGGCGTGGGCGCTGGCAGCCCCCGGCGGCGCCGCGGCGCAGGAAGAAGGCAAGAATGCGGCGGTGTACATGTACAAGGGCCCGGACCGCGACGAGCAGTTGGTTCGCAAGGCGCAGGAAGAAGGCTCGCTCACACTGTACACGTCCCTGGCCACATCCGAATCCAGGCCGTTGGCGCAAGCGTTCGAAAAGAAGTACGGCATCAAGGTCAACCTGTGGCGCGCCACCAGCGACAAGGTGGTGCAGCGCGCCATCACCGAAGGCCAGGCGGGCCGCTTCGCCATGGACGTGGCCGAGACCAACGGCCCCGAAATGGAAATGATGGCGCGCGAAAAACTGCTCGATCGCTTCTATAGCCCCCACCTGGCCGATCTGCCGGCCTCGGCCCTGCCCGCGCACGGGCTGTGGGTGACCGACAGGCTCAATTTCTTCGTGGTGGCCTACAACACCAACAAGGTCAAGCGCGAACAGCTGCCCGACGACTACGAAGGTTTTCTGGCGCCCGAATGGAAGGGCAAGATAGGCCTGGAAGCCACCGATGTCGAATGGATGGCCACCCTCATCAAAGAGCGTGGCAACGAAAAAGGCATGGACTTCTTCACCAGGCTGGCCCAGATGAAGCCCGACGTGCGCAAAGGCCATATATTGCTGGCCGAAATGGTCGGCGCCGGCGAAGTTCCGGTGGCGCTTACGGTGTACAACTCCGAGGTCGAGTCCATCATGCGGCGCGGCGGCCCGGTCAACTGGAAGCCGGTGCAGCCCGTGGTCGGGCGCCCGCAGGGCGTGGCCGTCGCCAAGAATGCGCCTCATCCGCACGCGGCACTGCTGTTCGCCGATTTCGTGCTGTCCCAGGAAGGGCAGGAACTGTTCCGTTCAATGGGCCGCATCCCGGCAAGCGAAAACGTCAAGACCGACCTCAAGGATTTTCCCTACGTCATGGTGGACCCTGTGACGGTGCTGGACGAGCACGACAAATGGTACAAGGTGTGGAATGACTTTTTCCTGACCAGGTAATGACGGAAGGCAGAAAAGGCGGCGTTCGGCTACACTGCTGTTCTGTATAACAGAAAGGGTAGATCTTTATGGAACACAATGCCAAATTGCTGAAAGTCAAAAAGCCGGCCAAGGCCAAGACCCGTCTGTCCTCGGTGGCGAATGCGATCCGCATCATCAAGGTGTTTTCCGACGAGGAATACGAGATCGGCATCAGCGATCTTGGCAAACGCCTGCTCCTGCCCAAGAGCACCGTGCATCGCCTGGCCAGCACGCTGGTCGACGCCGGCATGCTCGAGCAGAATCCCGAAACCGGCAAGTATCGCCTGGGCCTGACCATTTTCGAGCTGGGTTCGCTGGTGCGGCGCAAAATGGATTTCTCCAACGAAGCCAAGCCCTACCTGATGGAGCTGCGCGAGAAAACCGGCGAAACCGTGCTGCTGGCCGTGCTGGAGCATGGCAGCATGCTCGTCATCAACAGCCTGGAAAGCAAGTATTCCGTGCGCATGACGGTGGACGTGGGCGTGCGGCGCCACGCATGCTATACCGCGGGCGGCAAGGCGCTGCTGGCGTTCCAGTCGTCGGACTACATCGACCAGGTCATCGCCGAGGGCTGGCCTGCCGTGACGGAAAACACGATCACCGATCCGGCGGCGTTCCGCCAGGAACTGGCCAATATCCGCAGCTCAGGCTATGCGCTGGACGACGAGGAAGGCGAGATCGGGCTGCGCAGCATTGCTGTGCCCATCCGCGACCATGGCGGCAACGTCGTGGCGGCGGTCAGCGTGGTGGGCCCCTCGCAGCGCCTGACCAAGCGCATATTGGCGTCCTACGTCTCCGACGTGGTTTCCGCCGGCGAAGCTATTTCGCTGCGGCTGGGCTACCAGCCCCTGCGCACTTCGCGGCGCCGCGCCTGACGCCAGGCGCGCCAGCGCCCCAGGTCAGCCTCGACGCCGCACCGATTGACAAACGCGCCGCCTGCCGGGCGGCGCCAGAAAGAGAGGAGTTGGAGTGTCTAAACTGAGATTGACCTTTGGGTGCTGGAACTACGACCGCACGCGCGGCCTGATGGAAGGGCGCATCCAGCCGGACGGCATCGACCTGAACTACCTGAACATGCCGGTCGAGGAAACCTTCTTCCGCATGCTGCGCAACCGTGAATTCGACGCCGCCGAGATGTCGCTGTCGTCGTACACGGTGTCCCTGTTCCGCGACAGCCCCTTCATCGCGATACCGGTTTTTCCCTCGCGCTTCTTCCGTCATTCGTGTATCTATGTCAATGCGGACAGCGGCATCAAAGAGCCCAAAGACCTGATCGGCAAGCGGGTCGGCAACCCCGAATACCAGATGACGGCGCCGCTGTGGATACGCGGCGTGCTGTCCGACGAATACGGCGTGCCGGTCAACAGCGTCACCTATTGCACGGGCGGCGAAGAAGAGCCCAACCGCCCCGAGAAACTCAAGCTGGACCTGCCGCCGGACATCCGCGTCGAGCCCATCGGGCCCGACAAGACGCTGTCGGCCATGCTGGCCACCGGCGAAATCGATGCCCTGTACACGGCGCGCATGCCATCCTCGTACCTGACCTCGGGCGGCAAGGTCAAGCGGCTGTTCGAGGACTACGTGCCCGTCGAGCAGGACTACTTCAAGCGCACCGGCATCTTCCCCATCATGCACACGGTGGTGATCCGGCGCGACATCTACGAGAAAGACCGCTGGGTGGCCCAGTCGCTGTACAAGGCGTTCCGCCAGGCGCAGCGCGAGGCCTACGAAGACCTGTACGAAACCGCCGCCCTCAAGACCATGCTGCCCTGGCTGCCCGCGCACGTCGAACAGACGCGCCGCGACATGGGCGAAGACTTCTGGCCCTACGGCTTCGAGCGCAACGAGAAGACGCTGGCCACTTTCCTGCGTTATTCCTACGAGCAGGGGCTGTCCAAGAAACAGCTCGAGCCCAGCCAGCTGTTCGCGCCCGAAACCCTAGAGGAATTCAAAATCTGAACCTGAAGTGTTCTGTCCCGCGCGCGGATGCCAGTTTCGCGCGCGGGCGCTCCGCCGCCGGCGGAGCCTGTTTCATACTGGAATGTTGGAAGAGACATGTCAGACGATAAAGACCAAGCAAAGCGTACAGGCCACAGCATCGACGACCACCGTTTCGGTGACCTGTATTACGACCACGTGCACGCCGAGGGCGAAGAGTCCGACCACGACCACGACGACTTCGACACCCTGGGGCCGCTGGAGGAAAACCCCATCTGGCTGCAGGACCACGTCACCCTGGTCAGCGTGGGCATCGATGTCGGCTCGTCGGGCACGCAGGTGGTGTTTTCGCGCATCAATCTGCGTCGCATGGGCGAAGACCTCTCCAGCCGCTATTTTGTCGTGGGCCGCGAAACGCTGTACCAGTCGCCCGTGGCGCTGACCCCCTATCAAAGCGAGACGCGCATCGACGAGCGGGCGCTGGGGGAAATCATCGACGACGCCTACGTGGCGGCGGGGCTGCACCCCGACGATATCGACACGGGCGCGGTCATTCTCACCGGCGAGGCGCTGCGCCGTGAAAACGCAAAGGCCATTTCCGACGTCATTTCGGACAAGGGCGGCGAATTCGTATGCGCCACCGCCGGACACCACATGGAATCCATGCTGGCCGCGTACGGCTCGGGCGCGGCGCGCGCCTCGCACGACCTGGGCAAGCGGGTGCTGAACATCGACATCGGCGGGGGCACCACCAAGCTGGCCGTCGTGGAAGGCGGCAAGGTCAAGGGCACGGCGGCGGTGCACATAGGCGGCCGCCTGCACGTGGCCGACGAAAACGGCAAGCTCGTGCGTCTGGACCCGGCGGGCCGCTACCTGGCCAACGAAGCGGGGTATTCCTGGACGCTGGGCCAGCAGGTGGCCCGCGCCGATATGGAAAAACTGGCCGACTGGATGGCGGGCGCCCTTATCAGCGCCGTCAGTGAACGTCCCATGCCGCATGCCATCGAGCATCTGTACCTGACCGATCCGCTGCCCGACTTCGGCCCCATCGAGGGCGTGATGTTCTCGGGCGGCGTGTCCGAATACGTCTACCAGCGTGAAACGCGCGACTTCGGCGACATGGGCAAGCTGCTGGGTTCGGCGCTGCGCCGCAAGATCGACGCCGGCGCGCTGCCCTGGCCCATGCTGCCCGAGGGCGAGTGCATACGGGCCACCGCGCTGGGCGCGTCGGAATACTCGGTGCAGCTCAGCGGCAATACCACTTATATCTCCAGCCCCGGCAAACTGCTGCCGCGCCGCAACCTGCAGGTGCTGCTGCCTTCGTTCGAGTTCACGGCCGAGGTCGACTCCGCCGCGCTGACCAAGGCGATACGCGACCACTTCACCAAGTTCGACCTGGTCGAGGGCGAGAACGAGGCGGCGCTGGCCTTCCGCTGGTCGGGCGCGCCGTCCTACCAGCGCATCGCCGCCTTCGCCAAGGGGGTGGTGGACGCAATGCCCAACACGCTGGCGCAGGGCAAGCCGCTGTACCTCATACTGGATGGCGACCTGGCGCACACGCTGGGCGCACTGCTGCGCGAAGAAATGGCGCTGCAAAGCGAAGTGCTGGTCATCGACGGCATCATATTGTGGGACTTCGACTATATCGACCTGGGGCGCATCCGCATGCCGTCCCTGACCGTCCCGGTCACAGTCAAGTCGCTGGTATTCAGCCAGGACCCCCGTACGCCCGCGGGCAACGTGCGCACCGATCTCAAGTACCGCCCGCACGTCCATGAGCACGGCCATGGCCACCACCACCACCATGGCCACGACCACGACCACGACCACGACCATGGCCACAGCCATGACCATGGGCATAGCCACGACCATGGGCATAGCCACGACCATGGGCATAGCCACGACCATGGGCATAGCCACGACCATGGGCATAGCCATGATCACGGCCATGGGCACGGTCACAGCCATAGCCACGACCACGGTCACGGCGACGGTAACGGTCACGAACACTGACCGGCATTCAGGCATCGCCGCCGTCCCCGGCGGCGGCGATCGCCCCTGTACATCCGCATGACCGGCGGCAGTTGCCGCCGCAAGGAGGGTTCATGCCCACATCAATCGAAACAAGCAAGCAAATGCTCGTCGACGCCATCCTCATGATGGAACGGGCTCAGATCATCGACTTCAACGGCCATTTCAGCGCGCGCCTGCCCGGCAGCGGACACATGCTGATCAACTCGGGAAAATCGGTGCGCAGCGCCCTGACGGTCGACGACATCGTCACGGTGGACATGGACGGCAAGCTGATCGAAGGCGATGCCGTGCCGCCCATGGAGTTCCATATCCATTCCGAGATATACCGCCGCCGGCCCGACGTGAACGCCGTGGTCCATGTGCATCCGCTCTGGTCCACGCTGTTCAGCATGGCGGGCCAACCGGTCCTGCCCGTCATCATGCAGGCGGCGGTGCTGGGAGAAATCAGGCAGTTTCCCAAGACGGCGTCCATCAACACCCAGCCCCTGGGCCGCGAACTGGCCGAAACCCTGGGCGAACACCGCGTCATCATGCTCAAGTCGCATGGCGCGGTTGCAACAGGGGCCGACATTATCGAGGCATTTGTTCTAGGGGTTTACCTTGAGGAAACCGCGCAGCGGCAGTACATGGCGTCCCAGCTCGGATCACCATCGGTTCTCTCCGCGGAACAAATCCAGCTTATCTCGCGCAATCTGTGGAAGCCCAATCTGTTGCGCAAGGTCTGGGATTATCACTATGGAAAACTGCGGCGCTGAACCCTTCGCGGCGGCCCTGCAAACTTCGCGCCCAGACTGTATCCAATGGGCCGGACAGGGTTGTAAAGCCTTGTTCGGCGGGCATTTTAAGAGTTTTTTTATTTTTTTCATACTTTTGTCTTTTTATTGACATGCCCCCCAAGCATTGGTAAATTACTCAGGTCTACTATGTAGACCGACGATCCGTATAGCAGAACAAATTACCTAAACACGAACTGAGGCCGGATAAAGGGCATCCGAGTTCTTCAGCAAGGAGACGCAGCAATGGAAGTAGTCGCCAAAGGACACGCTCGGCCAGCGGCCAAGCCCCCGCTATGGCAGCGCCTGGACTTCAAATGGATAATCATCGGCATCTGTGTGGTGGGCGTGGCCTATCTTGCATTGATGCCCCTGGGCTTTCTGCTGTGGCAGAGTTTCTACACACCGCAAACCGCTTCGCAGGCCGCCGAATTCACGCTGGCCAACTACACCGAGGCCTACTCCAGCGTCGAAACCATACGGCTGCTGGGTAATTCCATTTACTTCGCGGTTGGAACGGCCGCATTCTCGTTCGTGGTCGGCACGGGCCTGGCCTGGATGAACGAGCGCACCAACACGCCGTTCAAGTCGCTGTTTTTCGCCTTGTCGATCATTCCGCTGATCATTCCCGGCATTCTGTTCACGGTATCGTGGATTCTGCTGGCCAGCCCGAAAATCGGCATCTTCAACCTGTTGCTGCAAAACTGGTTCGGCACGGACTACGTTTTCTTCAACGTCTACTCCATGTGGGGCATGATCTGGGTCGAGGGCCTGCACTATTCGCCCATGGCCTTCCTGATCATGACGGCCGCGTTTCGATCGATGGACCCCTCGCTCGAGGAATCGGCACTGATGAGCGGCGCCAGCGTGGGGCAGATCGCCTGGCGCATCACCCTCAAGCTGACCTGGCCGGCCATTTTCGCCACCATCCTCATCCTGTTCGTGCGCGCCGTCGAATCGTTTGAGGTGCCCGCGCTGCTGGGCCTGCCGGTGGGCATCCAGGTGTTCACCTCGTCCATCTACCAGGCCATCCACCAGTACCCCAGCAAAGTGGGCCTGGCCTCGTCCTATGCGGTCACGCTGCTGCTGATCACCACCGTGGGCGTCTACCTGCAGTCGCGGCTTTCCAGCCGCGGCAACAAGTATTCCACCGTGACCGGCAAGGGTTATCGGCCCCGCGCCATGGACCTGGGCAAATGGCGCTATTTCACGGCCTCCATCTTCATCGTGTATTTCGGCCTGATCGTGGTGCTGCCTTTCCTGGTGCTGGTGTGGTCGTCCCTGCAGAAGTTCTACAGCGTGCCTTCCATGGAGGCCGTGCACAACCTGACCTTCGACGCCTATAAGTTCATGATCGAATACCCCACGCTGCTGGATTCGGTCTGGAACAGCCTGCTGCTGGCGCTGGGCAGCGCAACCATCATCATGCTGGCCACGTCGGTCATCTGCTGGATCGTGGTCAAGACCAAGATGCCCGGCCGCTGGCTGCTGGACAACATGGCTTCGCTGCCCATGGTGTTCCCGGGCCTGGTGCTCGGCCTGTCCATCATGGTGTTCTACCTGAACTTCGACATCGGCATCTACGGCACGATGTGGATCATGTTCATCGCCTACGTCACGCGTTTCCTGCCCTATGGCCTGCGCTACAACACGACGTCGATGCTGCAGATCCACAAAGAGCTCGAAGAATCGGCATCCATGAGCGGCGCCTCGTGGGGCACGGCTTTCTGGAGGATCATCCTGCCGCTGCTCAAGCCGGGCCTGATGGCAGGCTGGATCTACATCGTCATCGTTTCCATCCGCGAACTGTCCACGTCCATCCTGCTGTACAGCCCCGGCACCGAGGTCATCTCGATCATGATCTGGGAACTGTGGGAGAACGGCCAGTACGTCGAACTGTCGGCGCTGGGCGTGATGTTCATCATCGCACTGTTCGTGCTGGTGATGATCGCGCAGATGCTGGGCAAGCGTTTCGGCGTCAAAGAGGCCTGACGGCCCATCCAAAGAACATAGAGAAGTGGAGAACAAATCATGTTGAGCGTACAAAATCTGTGCACCGAGTATCCCAACGAACACGGCGAGGTCGTCAAGGCGGCCCAGGACATCACTTTCGAAGTGCCCGAGGGCAAGCTGTTCACGCTGCTTGGCCCCAGCGGCTGCGGCAAGACAACTACGCTGCGTTCCATCGCGGGCCTGGAGCGGCCCAAGTCCGGGCTGATCTCCGTGGGCGGCGCGGCGGTGTATTCTTCCTCCGGCAATGTCTTCGTTGCGCCCAACAAGCGCAATTTCGGCATGGTGTTCCAGTCGTATGCCATCTGGCCGCACATGAACGTGTTCCAGAACGCGGCCTTCCCGCTGGAAGTGGGTGCCAAGCGCTACAGCAAGAAGGAAATCCAGGACAAGGTCATGCGCGTGCTGACCGCCGTCGGCCTGGACCAGTATGCCGACCGCGAAGCCACCAAGATGTCGGGCGGCCAGCAGCAGCGCCTGGCGCTGGCCCGCGCCCTGGTCATGGAGCCCAAGCTCCTGCTGCTGGACGAGCCGCTGTCCAACCTGGACGCCAAGCTGCGCGAGCGCATGCGCTTCGAGCTCAAGCGCATGCAGCGCGAACTGGGCCTGACCACCATTTACGTCACCCACGATCAAAGCGAAGCGCTGGCGCTGTCGCACGAAATCGCCGTCATGAATTCCGGCCGCATCGCCCAGGTCGGCTCCCCGCGCGACATCTACGAGCGTCCGCGCAACAAGTTCGTGGCGGACTTCGTGGGCCTGACCAACTTCATCGACGCCACGGTCGAGGGGCCTGACGAAGGCGACAACCATTACCGCGTCACTTCGGGCATCGGTTCACTGAAGGTCACTTCCTACGACAAGTTCGACAAGGGCGACGCCGCGCTCATCTCGGTGCGTCCCGAAGACATCCAGGTGCACGAAAACGAACGTCCCCAGGGCGACAACGTTCTGGAAGGCACGGTCAGCTTCAAGGTGTTCCTGGGCGAATACATGGACTTCCAGATCAAGGTCGGCAACCGCGAGGTGCTGGCGCGCGTGCATCCGTCGCTGAAGGCGCCGGTCGGGGCCAAGGTGTATCTGCGCCTGAATCCCGAAAAATGCATCTGCATCGCGGACGACGCCCAGCTCAAGAAGGCTGCCTGAAGGCTGGACAGGTCTTTCCATGAAATACGGCCTTTTCCTGCGCGTACTTGCTTCCCTGGCCCTGGTCTGGTGGGCGGGGCTGGCGGCCGCGCAGGAATCGCAGTCGCCCATGACATACGACGGCGCGGACCGCAACGAGCGGCTGCTGGAAGGCGCCCGCAAGGAAGGTACGCTGCTGCTGTACACGTCCATGGCCGAAAAGGACATGTTGGACCTGGTCAATGCGTTCCAGGACAAGTACGGCATCAAGGTCGAGGTATGGCGCTCGGGCAAGAACAAGGTGCTGCAGCGCGCGCTGACCGAGGCGGACGCCGGCCGTTTCGTGGTCGATGTGATCCAGAATCCCTCGCCTGAGATGGAGGCCCTGCATCGCGAGAAAGTCCTGCATCCGGTCAAGTCGCCTTACCAGAGCGACCTGATCCCCCAGGCCTTGCCCAAGCATCGGGAATGGACCGGCATGCGCACCTATGTGTTCGTGCAGGCCTATAACCCGCGCAAGGTCGGCGAGCAGGAACTGCCTTCCACGTACGAAGACCTGCTGGATCCCCGCTGGAAGGGCCGGCTGGGCATCGAGGCCAAGAACCAGGAATGGTTCATGACGCTGATCGGCGCCATGGGCGAAGAGAAGGGCCTGCGCTACTTCCGCGAGCTGGTCAAGACCAACGGGATGTCGGTGCGCGCCGGCCATTCACTGCTGGCCAACCTTGTGGTTGCCGGAGAAGTGCCTTTCGCCGTCACCATGTACAGCTATCTGGTCGACCAGAAGAAAGCCGGCGGCGCGCCCATCGACTATATCGCCCTGAAGCCGACCATTGCCTACACCGACGGCATAGGCATTGCGCGCCACGCGCCGCATCCCAATGCCGCCATGCTGTTTTACGACTTCATGCTGGGCGAGGGCCAGGAAATGGTGTCCAAGGGCCACCAGATCACTACGCACGAGCGCGATGCGCGCCAGCTGGCGCATTTCGCCCCTGTCTACATCGATCCGGCCAAAGTGCTGGACACCTACGACAGATGGGGCAAGCTGTACGAAGACGTGCTCAACGGCCGTCCGGATGCCGATCTGCCGCAAAAGCGAGTCAATCATGAAAGCTGAGCTGAACGAATTGGTCCAGGGGCTGGCGTCCTGTTTCAACTTGTCCCCTCCCCGCGAAGGCAATCCCGAAGAAGCGTCCGTCAACTTGCGCGTTCAACTGGAAGAGGACATGGCATGACTACCAAAGTGGGGCTCATCGGCGCGGGGCGCATGGGCATGCCCATCATCGGGCATCTGGTGCGGGCCGGCTATTGCACGCTGGTCAGCGAACGCAATCCCGCTGCGATCGAGCGCGTGGGCGCCCTGGGGGCGCAGTGCGTCGACGTGCCGGCGCTGGCCGCGGCGTCAGACGTCATCCTGGTCTGCGTGGGCTATGACAGCGAGGTGCGCGCCCTGCTCGACGGACCCGACGGCATCCTGGACAACGCGCGTCCCGGCACCATCGTGGCGGTGCTCAGCACCATACATCCCAAGACCGTGCGCGAACTGGCGGCGAAGGCCGCGGGCCGGCAGGTCCACGTCGTGGACTCCACCGTGTGCCGCGGCGGGCGCGCCGCCGACGACGGCACCCTGCTGTCCTTTGTGGGCGGCGAGCCAGACGTGGTGGAACGGCTGCGCCCGGTGCTGTCGGCCTATTCGTCCGACGTGGTGCACAGCGGCGGCATCGGGACGGCGCAGGTTTCCAAGGCCGTCAACAACCTCATCCTGTGGGCATGCCTGGTCGCCAACCACGAAGGCATGGCGCTGGCCAGGCGCTATGACGTCGACACCGAGGCGCTGCGCGCGGCCCTGCTGACCAGCAGCGCCGCCAACGGCGCACTGGGCAACTGGGGCAAGCAGTCCATGGCCTGGGCGCAGGACGACATGAACATCGTGGCTGAAATGGCCGATGATTGCGGCATCTCGCTGCCCCAGGCCGGGTTGGTGCGGGAAATCTGCCGCACGCTGCGGCCGCGGCGCTACCAGCTGGATCAGTACGGAGTCTAGCAATCGAGGCGTGGGTGACGGCGGAAAATGGACTCGTCTGCATGACGAGATTTTCATCAGACAAGGCAAGTAGTCATTGCCAATGGAGTGGACGACATGAGTAGCGAAGACAAACCGGTGAAGGAATACTATCACGCCAACAAGAACCGGATTTTCGTCCGTGCGATAGCGGGCCCCTACAACTTGAAGGACGAGCTGAACCGCCTGCGGTCCATGCCGCGCGTGCGCAAGGGCAAGGAAATCAGTTTCACCGACGGGCCGCAGGCATACAGCCGCCATTATGTCGAGCCCAAGGACAATATCACGCAGACTTTCCACCTGCACCTGGAAGAATACGGCCCGGGCGGGACCTCGCAGAAGCATGGCCACGTCAACGAAGCCGCGTTCTACATCCTGGACGGCGTGGGCTATGAAATCCACGACGGCATCCGCTATGACTGGCAGGCCGGCGACATCGCCATCGTGCACAACAACTGCGTGCACCAGCATTTCAACGCCGACCCCGTCAAGCCGGCGCGGGCGCTGGTCATCAAGACCAAGCCCATGTACCTGTTCATGAACATGCTGTTCCAGTACCAGGTGGAGCCGCGCGCCGAGAAAGCCGCACCCGGCGGAGAAGGCTTCGAGCCGCGCCGCCTGGAAGACAACTACAACCACGCGGAGTGAGCCGCGGTTACCGATCAACGAGATATAGGAGCGAAAAATGGCATGGGGTGAATCGAAAAACTGGCTTCAGGGGGCCCTGAACAAAGGGCTGTACCAGGACTTGCTGGATGATGCGACGGCGGCGCCGGAGCGCAACGCCAAGCGCAAGAAGGTGGTGCATCCGGAGGAGATGCCTTGGGAGATGTCCCGCCAGGGCCTGCTCAAGCATCTGTTGAACGAGCAGATGAACACGCGGATGGAATCGGTGGACGCGTACATGCTGCTGATTCCGCCTGGCAGCCGTTCGGGCAAGCACCGCCACCTGGCCGAAGAGTGCCTGTACGTTCTGGAGGGCCGGGGCTACGACCTGCACCAGGACTGCGACGTGGAGATCACGGACACGTACCACTGGAAGCCGCAGGACGAGGTCAAGCGCTACGAGTGGGAGGCTGGGGACGTGATCTACATTCCGCCCAATACGATCCACCAGCACTTCAATGCGGACCCTGACCGTCCGGTGCGTCTGATCTCGGCGATCAACCGCATCTACGAGAAGTTCGGCCTGAACGACCTGGAGCAGATCGAGGACGCGCCCGAGTACGAACCTGGCCTGGTGGTGACGCCCGAGTTCGTCGAGCAGTACCTGAAGAAGAAAACCACGCAGCCCGCGTGATAGGCGCCGCGCGCCGCCGCAGCCTTGTAGTCTGGGCGGCGGGGCGCGACAGTAAAGCTTGTGAAAGCTTATTTTTTATATACAGCAGGAGTTTTGCATGACAAAGAATGCTCTAGTATCAGAAGAGCTGGCGAGCAAGTTCGCTACGGAAAAAGATACGCCCTACACGCGCTGGGTGGCCAATGAAGGCCTGGACATCATCAGCGCGCATTATGTGCCGGATCTGCACACTGTCGATCTGAAGCCCTGGGCGCGCCGTGGCGGTAAAGGCGTGTACATCAACCACGAGGCCTCGCGCACGTCGAACGACTGCTATGTCTGCGAAATCCCGCCCGGCAAGCAACTGGAGCCGCAGCGCCAGCTGTTCGAGGAAATGATCTACGTGCTGGACGGCCGCGGCTCGACCACCGTATGGAATGACGCCGGCAAGCGTGTTTCGTTCGAATGGCAGGCCGGCTCGCTGTTCGCCATTCCGCTGAATGCCTTCTGCCAGCATTTCAATGGTTCGGGCAAGGACGCCGCCCGCTTCGTGTCGGTCACCAACGGCCCCGGCATCATCAACCTGTACGAAGACATCGATTTCATCTTCGGCACCCAGTACGACTTCAAGAGCCGCTTCTCGGGTGAACCCGATTACTTCGACAACAAGGGCGAGCAGAAAGGCCTGCTGCTGGAAACCAACTTCGTGGCCGACGCGGTCAACCTGCCCCTGATCAGCGCCAAAGAGCGCGGCGCCGGCGGCGGGCACATCCGCTTCAACATGGCCAAGGGTTCCATGAACAGCCACATTTCGCAGTTCCCGGTCGGCACCTACAAAAAGGCGCACTGCCATGGCCCGGGCGCACATGTCATCATCCTGTCCGGCTCGGGCTACAGCCTGATGTGGCAGGAAGGCGAAGAGCCGCGCCGCTACGACTGGAAGGACGGCACCATGATCGTGCCGCCCAATATGTGGTTCCACCAGCATTTCAACACCGGCTCCGAGCCCGCGCGCTACCTGGCGTTCAAGCACGAAGTCGTGTCGATCCGCAATGCGCAGGGCGTGCCCAAGGCATGGATCAGCAAGCGCCTGGGCGGCGACCAGATCGACTACGCGGACGAAAGCCCGGTGGTCCGCAAGCTGTTCAGCGATGCGCTGGCCCAGATCGGCCTGGAGCCCCGCATGGAAGAAGCCTACAAGACCGAGTTGGCAGATTTGCCTCCCAAGCCTTAAAGCCTTGGAGGAGTTTGTGCGCTAGGGGTGGGGCGTCTCTCACGGGGGCCCTGTTTCGCGCGTTTTAAGATGGACCGATGTTCTACATGAAAGAACACGTCCGCATTCATTTAACTGAAGGGGGAGAACAATAAATGAAGCATCTGAAAAAACTAGGGGTCGTCGCCGCAGTGGCGACGCTCGGCCTGCCGCTCGCGGCGCAAGCCGAGACCAGCGTGACAATGTACGGCAAGCTGTATCCGCAAATCATGCACGCCAAGGTCAGCGGCGCCAGCAGCGCCGGCGTCAGCGACCTGAGCAACCAGGCGGGCGAGGCCGACTACAGCGGCAGCGGCATGGCGTCAAACAACTCCAAGCTCGGCATCCGCGGTTCGGAAGATCTGGGCAACAACCTGAAGGCCATCTTCCAACTGGAAATGAATGTTGGTGTCAACGATGGCTCTGGCGGCTCCAGTTCGGCAATGTGGAACCGCAATTCTTTCGTGGGCCTGGAAGGGGACTTCGGTTCGCTGCGCTTCGGCCATGAGGACACGCCCTACAAGGCCATCGGCGACAACCTGAGCTTCCTCGGGGTGTCCAGCGGCAACTTCGTGGCCAACAGCACGATTCTGTCCAAGCATGGCTTCGGCAGCAGTTCGGCCTCCAGCTTCCACCTGCGCCGCAACAACGCCATTACATACGAATCGCCCAAGTTCAGCGGCTTCCAGTTCCTGGCGCAATACTCCAAGGACACGCCGGATTTCACCAGCGACGTGAAGCCCTGGGTGCTTTCCACCGGCATTCTGTATGACAATGGTCCGCTGTACCTGGCGCTGGCCTACGAGTACCACAAGGACCTGTACGGCGGTTCGCGCAACATGCCCACCGCCGCGCAGCGCAACCTGGCGGGCAAAAGTTCCAAGGACACGGCAATCCGCCTGACCGCTGGCTACAAGTTCACCAAGAGCACCCGCGCCGAAGCCAACTTCGCGCACCTGAAGCTCAGTGAATCCGGCGGTGCGGTGGGCGATTTCGACAGCTACAAGCACAATTCCTGGTCGCTGAATGTGCAGCACAAGATCGGCGCCGCGACACTGCAGGCTTCATACGCCCAGGCCACGGCCGGCTCTTGCACGCTGGTGGGTGTGGATTGCGACGCCTCCGGTCTGGAAGGCAAGCAGTTCAACATCGGCGCTTCGTACGCCCTGTCCAAGCGCACTTTCCTGTTCGCGATTGCTTCCAAGCTGATCAACGGCGAATCGGCGCGCTTCAACAACCTGGGCCTGGACGGCGACGTCAGCCCGGGGGCCGACATCACGCAAGTGGCCGTCGGTCTGGCCCACAGCTTCTAAGGAGGAACGCCCGCGGGCGCGGGATGCAAGGCATGCGGTGCAAGCCGCATGCCTGTCCGCCGCAAAGGGCCGCCTGGTCTGGATCGGCAGGTGTTTTGAATGTAAGGATGCGAACTGATCCGGGTTCTTCATTGGCCGAAAGGTCTGCTGTCGAGGATGGAACAAACCATGCATGCACATAAGAAGCAGAACGGAGACAAAGGCAGGGTGTCCGCAATGGCGCGCAGGAAGTTCGCAGGAACGTTGCTGGGCGCGGCCTTGGCCATGGCGGCCGGCCTGCCGCAGGCGGCGGCGCAGCAGAAGGCCGGCATCGCCCCCGAGGCAAGCTACACGGGAGCCGACCGGCAGCAAAAGCTCATGGAAGGGGCCAAGAAGGAAGGCGAGCTGCTGATCTACACGTCGGCGACGGTGGAAGACATGCAGGCGCTGGCCGCGGCCTTCGAGAAGAAATACGGCATCAAGGCCAAGGTGTGGCGCGCGGGGGGCGAAAAAGTCTCGCAGCGCGTCGTGGCCGAGGGCCGCGCGGGCCGCTACGCGGTGGACATCATCGAGACGGACGGCATCGAGCTGGAGGCGCAGCATCGCGAAGGCATGCTGCAACCCGTCGTGTCGCCGTACCAGGCGGAACTGATTCCGCAGGCCATCCAGAAGCATGGCGAATGGACGGGCACGCGCCTGAACATCTTCGCCATGGCCTACAACACCAACCAGGTAAAAAAAGAAGACTTGCCCAAGACTTACCAGGACCTGCTGGATCCCAAGTGGAAGGGCAAGCTGGGCATTGAGGCCGAGGACGTCGACTGGTTTGGCGGCGTGGTCGAAGAGCTGGGTGAAGAGAAAGGCCTGCAACTGTTCCGCGACATCGTGGCCAAGAACGGCCTGTCGGTGCGCAAGGGCCACACGCTGCTGACCAATCTGGTGGCGTCGGGCGAGGTGCCGCTGTCGCTGACGGTCTATAACTACAAGGCTGAGCAGCTCAAAAACAAGGGCGCGCCGATAGACTGGTTCACCATTTCGCCGGCGATCGCCAGGGCGAACGGCGTGGCCATGGCCAAGGGGGCGCCGCACCCCAATGCCGCAGTGCTGTTCTTCGATTTCATGCTGAGCGATGGACAGCAGATCCTGCTCGAGCGTGACATCGTGCCCACCAGCACCAAGGCCCAGACCAAGCTCAACAAGATGCCCTTGAAGTTCGTGGACCCCAAGCTGGTCCTGGACGAAAGCGCAAAATGGAGCAACCTATACGAAGAAATCATTACCAAGCAGTCCAAATAACTTTCTTTTTCAAGCTGGAAGCATCTCATGACTAAAAAATCCCTCGACAAAGACATTCCTTCTTCTGCAAGGCAGGCCGGAAAGCGGCGTAGCCTGAAGGTCATGACCGGTTCGGTCCTGATGGGCGCCATCCTGGCAATGGGCGCCGGCAGTGTTGCCGCCCAGGAGTCGCCCCAGGCCCAGGCCGCCAATTATGCGGGCGCAGACCGAGAGCAGCACCTGGCCAAGGCCGCCAAGGAAGAAGGCCAACTGATGATCTACACGTCGGCGCCGGTGGATGACATGACCGCCATCGCCCAGGCCTTCGAAAAGAAATACGGCGTCAAAGTGCGCATGTGGCGCGCCGGCTCCGAGAAAGTGCTGCAGCGCACCGTCACCGAAGGCGGCGCCGGACGTTTCGACGTGGACATCGTCGAGACCAACGGCCCCGAGCTGGAGGCCCTGCACCGCGAACGCTTGCTGCAACAGGTCAAGTCGCCCTACCTGGCCGACTTGATTCCGGAAGCCATCATGCCGCATGGCGAGTGGATCGCCACCCGCCTGAACATCTTTGCCATGGCCTACAACACCCATCAGGTCAAGAAAGAGGACCTGCCCAAGACTTACCAGGAGTTCCTGGATCCCAAATGGAAGGGCAAGCTGGGCATCGAGGCCGACGACGCCGACTGGTTTGCCGGCGTGGTGAAACTGCTGGGTGAAGAAAAAGGCTTGCAGCTGTTCCGCGACATCGTGGCCAAGAACGGGCTGTCGGTGCGCAAAGGCCATACGCTGCTGACCAACCTGGTGGCCTCGGGCGAGGTGCCGCTGGCGTTGACGGTGTACAACTACAAGGCCGAGCAGCTCAAGAACAAGGGCGCCCCCATGGACTGGTTCACCATCGATCCCGCTCTGGCGCGCCCCAACGGCGTGGGCATGGCCAAGAAGGCTCCCCACCCCAATGCCGCCGCGCTCTTCGTCGACTTCATGTTGAGCGACGCACAGGAAATCCTGCTGCAGCGCGACTTCGTGCCCACCAGCACCAAGGTCGAGACCACGCTCAACGACATGCCCATGAAATTCATCGATCCCAACGTCATCCTGGACGAGAACGAGAAGTGGACGGGGCTGTACGAAGAAATCATCACCCGGCAATCCAAGTAACCCCGTTTTTCAAAGGAAGCACTATGGGAAAGGAATCACACTACAACAGCAAGCGCGACCGCGTGTTCTTGCGGGCCATTGCCGGCCCCTACAACCTGAAGGACGAGCTGAACCGCCTGCGGTCCATGCCGCGTGTCATCAAGGGCCGCGAGCTGCTGTTCAATGACGGTCCCCAATCGTTCAGCAAGCACTTCGTCGAGCCCGAGGACGGCCTGACGCAGACGCTGCACGTGCACCTGGAAGAATACGGCCCGGGCGGCCGCACGCAGAAGCACGGCCACGTCAACGAAGCCGCGTTCTACATCCTGGACGGCGTGGGCTATGAAATCCACGACGGCATCCGCTATGACTGGCAGGCCGGCGACGTCGCCATCGTGCACAACAACTGCGTGCACCAGCACTTCAACGCCGACCCGAAAAAGCCGGCGCGCGCCCTGGTGCTCAAGCCCAAGCCCATGATGATGTTCATGAACCTGCTGTTCCAGAAGCAGGTCATCCCACGGCCCAGCGAACCCACTCCTGAAGGCGTGGGCTACGAGCCGCGTCATTTCGAAGACAACTACAACCACGCGGAGTGAGCCGCGGTTACCGATCAACGAGATATAGGAGCGAAAAATGGCATGGGGTGAATCGAAAAACTGGCTTCAGGGGGCCCTGAACAAA
>Ga0180223_1000866_pt1 | contig 29704 bp, 23 predicted proteins | sample eDN5th30CKraftOP_FD_151337 | JGI IMG/M metagenome (GOLD analysis project Ga0180223, IMG submission 151337) | Enriched Organic Plus compost microbial communities from Emeryville, California, USA - eDNA 5th pass 30_C Kraft OP (version 2) (version 2) ... | reverse complement strand
AACGGAAGACCATCGAACACCGACGCTTGCAGCACCGCAAGCTCGCCGCTTAATATCAACCCCAGGACGAGGCCCGCGCTCCGCTAATCTACGCCGCGATCTGCGCCAAATGTTCTGACGACAGACAGCTGGCTCTTCGACGCCATTGTCAGATGGCGCACGGTTGCCGCGTCGATCTCTTCGCGGCGGTAAAGGTCGCGGATGGCGGGGAGCAGGTTGCCGAGCGCGAGCACGCGGCGGACGGCAAGGTCGGGCAGGCCGAACGTGGCGGCGATGTCCTCGACCTTGCGGCCTTCCTTGACCAGCCGGGTGAAGGTTTCCCACTGCGTCACCTCGTCGGGATCGAGCCGCGCCAGATTTTCGATCAGCGAGGCTTCGACAGCGGCGGCATCGTCGCCCGCATCGAGGATAGCACAGGGCAGCAGCGCGGTGTCGGCATCGGCTTCGGCAGCACCGTCCCTGGCCGCGCGGCGCTCCTCGGCGACGATTTTCGCGGCGTGGAAGCGGCGGCTTCCGGCGATGATTTCATAACCGCCATCTTCACCGTTGGGGGCCGCGCAGGTCGGGCGGACGATGACCGGCTGGATGACGCCACGGCTGCGCACGGTCGGCAGGATGTCGGAGACATCGGGAGCCTTCCTGCCGTAGCGCATGTTGGCCTTGCTCACGACGAGCTTGTCGAGCGGGATGAATTCGAATTTCATGTCAGCACTCCTTGTGAGTGCCGGTTCCGCGATTTCGTGATGGGAAGAGCGGGACCGGCTTTGCGGAAAGCGGCGTCACGCGCCGCGCGTCATCCGCCGTTTCCCTCGTCGGGATCGGTCGGAAGCTCGGGAATCGGCGCTGCTTCGATGCGCCAGATGATCGATTGGGCCTCTCGGATCGAACCGGCGCGGCGCGCCGTGTCAGCCCAGACCGACAGGCTGGTGCTGGTCGAAAAGCCGATGTCGCGTTCGATCGTGAAGCCGAACGGCAAATGGAGCCGCGCGATCTCGCCGAGCGAGAAATAGCCGAGTTCGGGACAGCCAAACCCCAGGTCAGCGAGGCCGAACAGCGTATCGCCATCGTCCAGCAGTTCGGTCGCGAGCCATGTCGCCGCTCCCAGAGGGTTGAAGAATTTGACGACCGGCGCGGGGTCGTGGCGGGAATTGCGGGCGCTGTCCTCAGCATGGGCACGAAGCTGCGCGCGCAAGGTCTGGGTGAGCAGGATCATGCCGCGAGCCTCCCCTGCGGGGCTGGTCGTTCGCCGGTGTCACCGTGGGTGGCCTCAGGTTGGATGGTTTCGGCTTGGGCGTCGGCGTGCCGGGCCAGCAGCCAGTCGGCGGCCTTGCTGGCCGCGCTTGCGGCGCGGAAGATCGCGCGATTGTCCTCGCGCAGCACGTCCAGCCAATTTGCCAGATAGTCGGCATGGCGGACGGTTGGCACGATGCCGAGCGCGGCGCAGAGAAATGCCGATCCCATTTCGGCGACCAGTTCCTCGCGGGCATAGTCCTTGGTGCCAAAGCCGGTGGTGAGATTGCGCGCCAGCCGTGAAGCGTGGCCGGTCGCGTGGGTCAGTTCGTGCAGGCAGGTGCGGTAATAATTGATCTGCTCGAAGAAGGCCGGTTGTGGGGGAACCTGCACATAATCCTGCGAGGGGACATAGAAGGCGCGATTGCCGCCGACGCGGAAATCGATGCCGCTCGCCGCGATCACTTCCTCGGCGACCGGCACGATCTGACGTTCGGGCAACGGGGCGGGTTCAGGCGCGAGGCCGGGACGCAATCCCTCGCACTGCGCGACATTGAACACGGTAAAGCGCTTGAGGAACGGAATGGTCTTGGCGTCGCCGCCGGTTTCGACGGCGCGCGCCTTCTCGGCCTCGGGGGTGAAGCGGTCGGCATAGACGACGGTCGTGCCGCGCTCGCCCTTGCGAACGCAGCCGCCCGCTTCCAGCGCCTGCTTGAAGGTCAACCAGCCCTGCGAGGGATAGCCATGCTCGATGACCGCACCCCACAGGATCAGGACATTGACGCCCGAATAGCGCCGCGCGGTCAGCGCATTGCGCGGCAGGCCGGGACCGATCGCGCTGCCGCCCGCGTCGGGCTGCCCCCACGGCTGGACCCACGGGAAGCGGCCTGCCTCAAGCTCACCGATGATCCGCGCCGTCACCTCGTCATAGAGGTTTGCGCGGTTCGACTCGCCCCCTACACTTTTCGTCCGGGTCTTGGCAGGGACCGCTGTCCCGTCCTTGTCCGCTTGGGGTTTCCGACCCTTGCCGGACACGCGATGGCCAGTGGATGCACGCATCGTTCACCTCCTCAAGCCGCCCGAAAACCACCATGGCCTCCCCGAAAAGCGGGGGTGGGCGGCAAGATGCGACCGGAAAGGCCCGCCGCGAGCGGAGCCGGCACGCAAGCCGGGATCCCCGTCGCGCCAGCGATGGGGTGGCGCAGGGCCGGAACGAATGTGGAGGAGCCGGTCCCGAGCGCAGCCGAGGGCCGGCTTGCCGGCGACGCGGGCGGGCCTAGCAGGGAGCGCCGCCCACCCGCGCTTGACCGGGAGAGGCCACCAAAAGCGCCGCCGCGCACCAGCGCGGCGACCGCGTCCAGGACGGGCGTCGCCCGTCCGCCCGCGCCGGCACTGTCACACAGGACGGTGTCACCGTGGAGGTCAATATCGTCCGGCTCGAGGACGAACCCGGCTGGTCGCTCGAAGTGGTCAACGCCAGTGGCACTTCGACGGTGTGGGATGATCAGTTCGCTACGGACGCGGTCGCTCTGGACGCATTCCGACAGGCGGTCGCGCACGAAGGCATGGCCTGCTTTCTGGACAGCGCCGCGGTTATTCCGTTCCCGAGCCGCTAGCGGCCCACGCCCGACCAACACACGTCGTTCTGATAAAGTGGCGTGAACGTCCGCTCAGGCGGGGACCCATTCGCAACACTCAACCAGCCGGTCAGCCACGCACTCTGTTAGCGGTCATTGTTCCGGCAACGAGACGTCCGCCCAAAGTTGAACGCTCAATATCCTGATCCGGACCTGTCGCGGGCGGCGTTATAATAGCGCCGTGGGCCGCGCTGGCGTGGCAGCACTCGAGCTTGGGTCGACAAGAACAACTGGCGTCTTGCAATTTTCCTTGGCATTTCACGTGCGTGAACGGTGTAGCCTCGATACACAGTCATTCATCGCGCGAAAATTGGGGGCTCAATGGAATCGCATGTCAACCCGATCAACGGGCTGGTCGTACTCGTCTTTGGGAATCCATCGGCGGCGTTGTGGATATCGCTGGCGATACTTTTGTCCTGCGCGCTGATCATTGGCCGCAATAATATCCGCTTCCACCGACCTCTGAAAATGGCGCTGAAGCAACGTGTCGACATACTTGCTCCTGTGCTTGCAGCGGATAACAACGACACGGCGCAGCGGGTCTTTGCCGAGCGGTTCTACGAGATCGATGAAGCGATGGTCGCTGGCGATCGAGGCGCTGCCGAGATCCGGCTGGCATGGAGCCAGTTTCGCGAAACGATCCTCGATGAAACCGAAGTGCCGATGCGCGCGACCGTGCGAGCGGACGGCTATTTTCTCCATCTTGGCGATGACACGCGGATCCTTGCCTGGTGGGCGAACATCTTCGTCGCGATCGGGCTCACCTTTACGTTCCTCGGCATCGTTGCGGCGTTGACGACCACAGTAACGGCGCTGAGCGCGGCCAATGGATCGGCGAACATGACGCCGGCACTGATCAACTTGCTGACGATCACGTCGGTCAAGTTCTGGACGTCGATCGCTGGCGTTCTGGCGTCCATTCTGCTGCGCGTGTTTGATCGGCGCTGGCACGCCGCCAGCCAGCGCGAGCTTGAATGCATCGTCGATGCGATCGACCGCGGCACCTTGTTCTCGCCACCGCAGCGGATCGCCGCCGAACAGCTGCGCGAGACCAAGGAGCAGACGACCGCGCTCAAGAGCTTCAGCCATGAATTGGCAATCGCCATCGGCGAGAATTTGGAGCGCCAGATGCAGCCGATGGTGCAGGTGCTTGGGGGCATCCAGACAAGCATCGACGATTTCAAGAGCGGCAGCTTCAATCAGATCGGCAAGGAGCTTGGCGATGCTCTGAGCCGGAATGCCGGGGCTGAGATGGCGCAGCTCGGCGCGGCGCTTACGGACATGACGACGCGGCTGGCGACGATCCATGAGCAGATAGAAGGATCGGGCCAGGCCGCGAACGACCAGATCGCCCAGGCCGCCCGCGATTTCGCGACGGCTTCGGACAAGATGACCGCGATGTTCGATGCGCTCCACACCCGGATCGATGCGACCGGTGCGCGGCTGACCGAGACGGCGCAGACCGCCAGCAGCGAGGCGGTTGAGCAGTTCAGCCGCGCGACCTCCGGCATTCAGGCTGCCTTCGATCAGATGCGCGGCGAGATCGCCGATATTGGTGGGCGGCTGACGGCGGGCGCCGACGCCGCTGCGACCCGCAATGCCGAGGTGCTCGGACGCGCCGCCGACGCGCTCGAGGCCGCGACCGGGCGTGCCGCGACCGGCATGAGCGAGGCGGTCGATGCGGCCGTCGCCAAAGCCAGTGAAGAAAGCGCGAAGGCGATCGCCAGCGCGTTCGCTTCCTTCGGTGCACGCTTCGAAGAGGCGAGCGGGGGACTTGTCGAAACACTTCGGACAACGGCGGGACGCATGGAAGCGCTCGCCGCCGGAATCGAGCGATCGGCGCAAGCCTCGGAATCGCACGCCGGCAAGCTTGCCGAGGCAGGCCGCGCCGCCGAGGGGGTTGCGGGCACGTTGAACCGCGCAGCCAATGACCTCCAAGGCGCCGCAACACCGATCCGCAGCGCGACCGAGGCGATCGGCACGGCGGTCGCCAGGGTTCAAGAGGCCATGACCCGGCAGAGCGATACGGCAAGCGAGCAGCACCGCGCCGTTGCCGGCATTGCCGAAAAGCTCGGTGAGACCAGCGAAGCCGCCAATCGCGCATGGACAAGCTATCGCGACCGCTTCGAAGCCGTCGACACGGCGCTCGCGGCAGCGCTCGACCAGATCAGGAGCGCGTCGGGCGACCATGCCGCGCATCTCAACGAGCAGGTCGGCCGGATCGATAACGCCTTGGCCGGCGCCGTCGACAAGCTCTCGGCAGCACTCGAGCCGCTGACCGAGCTTGCCGATCAGATCGAGGATCTGCTCGGCAAGATGCAGGCGCAGGAGTAAGCGATGGAAAGGCGTGGCGTCCGGCGCAGCCGATCGGAAGAGGAAGAGGAGAGCTATTTCGTGTCGATGGCCGACATGATGGTGGGGCTGCTGTTCATCTTCATCATCCTGCTGCTCTATTTCGCACTGCAGTTCCGCCAAACCACTGACACGCTGACCAGCGCCGGCCAGACTCGCCGCGAGATCCTCGAGACGCTCAAGGAGCGGCTCGACAAGAGGCTGAAACCGTACAACCTGACCGTTCGGATCGATGCCGAGACCGGCGTGCTGAGCCTGCCCAACAGTATCCTCTTCGACACCGGCCAGTTCGAGCTCAAGCCGGCGGGACGTCAAGCGGTCGGCATTGTCGCGGACGAGCTTGCGGCAGTGCTCCCTTGCTATGCCGATCGATTGCCGGGCGGACCGGCATGCCGGGGCAAGCCGGTCGCGGCGAACAAGATCGATGCAATCTTCATCGAGGGCCATACCGACAGCGACCCGCTTTCGGGCGGCGGCGTGCTTCGTGACAATATGGATCTCTCGGCACTCCGCGCGACCAACACGTTTCGCCAGCTCACCGATGCGCATCCCGAGCTTGAGCAGCTGGTCAATAGGTCAGGGCATCAGCCAGTGCCGATCCTGGGCGTCGCGGGCTATGGCGAGCGCCGTCCCGTCCCTGACGCGGCGGGAACGCCCGACCAGATAAAGGCGCAGAACCGCCGGATCGATTTGCGCTTTCTGATGGTTACCCCGCGCAGCGCGGAAGGCGCTGCGATGAGTCGCATCCTGGAGCAGCCGCGATGAGCGCGCTCAAGCGCGCGTGCGAACGCGCATCGGCGGCGAAAAGCTTCCCGCGACGGGGCGACCGCTTCGAAATTGAGCGGGCCGAGCAGCGCATCGGTGCCGAGCCGGCGGGCAAAGCGCGAATCAAGGAAGCATGGACGCGCTTCCTGGCGCGGATCGATCCCGCTGCTCCCGAGCGGCTCAAGCCCAAGGATCTGAAGCGACTGCTCGATGGGATGTGGGCAGAGGACACGCTCGAGGAAGCGGCACGGCCGGTGCTGAACCAGAGCGTGGCGCGGTCACGAAAAAGTGTCGATCGTGCGATCATCGCCGCCTATCTCCGTCATTTTCCCCTCGACCATTCCGGCTTTGATCACCTGATGCATGCCAGCGCGCTGGTCGCCAATCGGCACGACTGGCCATGGCGAGCGCGCGGCGACAGATGGGCGCTCTGGGATCCCGATGAAGGACCCTCGCGGCTGTCACGCGCTCTGCTTGGTACCGACGGACCGGCGCAGCTGCTCCGTGAGGCGGGTCTCGATGGCGATCTTGCGACTGGCGGCTTTGTCGAGGAGTCGCTGATCGCCGCCTGCGAAGAGGCGGCGGATCATCGCGGCGAAGCCGCCCAGCAGAGCGGGCGCCGCCTGATCGCATTGTTCGAAAGCTTCCCGGCGACAAAGGAACTGAACGCCGCGCTGGCCTATGCCCTGCTCGCGCCCTGGACGCAGAGCAGCTGCACTGAAGCGCATCAGCGGCTGGTCAGCGCGCTTCTGGTGGCGCGCAATGGCGATCCGCGGCTTGCGCCGCAACGCTGGGCTGCACTGCGGCGTGATGTGCTGGCCATGTTCCCGGACGTCCAGGTCGACACTGCCTTCGCCGTGCTGCGCGGCTGGCTGGTACGCGTGACCGTCCGGGAGTTCTTCTCGGTGGTGGCGAAAACGGTCGAGCGGCGCGACCAATGGAAGGAACGCACCGATTTCTGGCTGGCATACCTCGATGCCGGGTTCATCACCGACGCATGGTTCGCGTTCGGCTCGCAAGCAGAGCGGCTCGCGCGCAAGTTCATGGATGACCAGGCAATTGCCTATGCGACGCTTGAAGGCGGTGGTGCCACGACGGCTCAGTCGGCATTGATCTTCTCGATCGGCGACATTCGCATCGCCGAGTGGAGCGATAACGGCAGTTGCCGCTTTTGGCGGGCAGCGGACCAGAAGGCGCCAAGTCTTTACCAGCGTCGCTATCAAGGGCCGGCTTTGCGAACCATGGCGGCGGGCGAAGGCTTCCGTGCGATTCCGCACAATCCGCCCAATGGCTGGCAGCCGAAGTTCGCGCGGCAGGTCTATCAGAGCGCCGGCGTGCGGCACCCCAGGCATGGAGCAGGATGGTGAGTGGTCCCGACGTGCGCTTCGAAGCGCGGCATGAGGATGGGCGCGAGCGGATCGAGCTGATCCGCGTCGAAGGCGGACGCTTCTTCGGCAAGGGTAGGCGCTCCCTGATCCCCGTCGACGACTGGATAGTCCAGGCTCCGACCGCGGCGCGTCCGGCGGTCGCACGGTTGCTGCAGGCGATCGGCGATGGCAGCAATGCGCCCGATGGCTCGGCACAGGCTGAAGCCTCGGACAATGCGGTGTGTCTCCGCCCTGGTCTGGTCGCCCAGCTGACCGAAAGTGAAGCCACAAGCCTTGGTCTCCCGCCGGTGGCACGTCTGGCGCTGAACCTGCAATCGATCGGGGTCGCGCATCAGGACGATTTCCGCGTCGAGACGCGCTGGACACGGCCGAACGGCCTGCCGGCCGCGGTCAAGCAAAGCGGTGCGCGCGCGCATTTCGAAGCCAAGGAGTGGCGGATCGCCGAGCCGATCTGGACCACATTGCAGCTTGTCGAGCGGTTAAACGCCGTAACCGGCGAAAGCGAGCGCCAGGCAGCGCTTGCGGCGCTGCGCCAGGCGATCGGGGACGAAGATCGTTCTCTGATCAAGCCCGACGGCTTCATCGAACGGCTTCGGCTCAGCTACGCTGCGGGGTTCTCGCTTGATCTCAAGCCCTCGGCGCTAGGCTTCGATTTCGATCCGGTCCTCTTCAGCAAGGAGCGGATGCGCGAGACCGAAGACGGGGCGATCCTCGACGAGGCCGCTGATGGCCTGCTTCCTCCGGTGCAGCAACAGCTGTTCGCCCGCCGATTCCGCCAGGGTGACGGGACACGGCGCGCCTATCTGCTTGATGGCGGATCGATCCTGTTTCTCGATCCCGTCTTGCAGCGGGCGCTTCGAGTCGTTCGCGACGCCCAGGGCGGGACTGCGGAACAGCGCCGACAATTCGCGCGCAGCCCGCAGCGTCGAATTGCCGAAGCACTCAGCGCGGAGGGTGCCGATGTCGCCGAAATCGGCACGCTGTTTGTTGAGACGCAGCAATTTTCCGAGCGCGTTTCGGGCATCGATATCTGGCGCAAGCCGGTACTGCCCTGGATCAAGCCCAAGCCCAACAGCTGGCTGCCCGAGGCGTTTGGCTTGCGCATCGGCGACCCGCCTGACGACCGGATGGTGGAGATCAACCCGGAAGAGATCGCGCCCGCCGTCGAGGCTGTCGAGAATGCGCTTCGCGAGGAGCGGTCGACCTTCACCATCGGCGAGGCCGAGATACCCGCAACCGAGCAGACGCGGACCGCGCTGAACGATCTCGCTGCCATCGTGAAGGCAGCGCGCGATGACGAGAACGCGGGGCAGCCGCCGCCGGTCGCGACTCAGCGCTATTTCCTGCAGGTGCGCGACAATCTCGAGGACGTCGCCTATGCGCCCCTCGCGAAGGCGCCCGCGGCGCCCGCCGCCGCACCGCCAGCACTTCCGCAAGCGCTCTTCACCACGCCCAAGCCACATCAGGTCGATGGCTTCAACTGGCTGGTGGCATGCTGGCGGGCCGGGATGCCGGGCGCGCTGCTCGCCGACGACATGGGTCTGGGTAAGACTTTCCAGGCCCTCGCGTTCCTTGCCTGGCTACGCGCAGAACAGCCATCACCGAAGCCCGTTTTGATCGTTGCGCCAACCGGCTTGCTCGCCAATTGGAAGCGCGAGATCGAACAGCATCTGGAGCCCGGCGCGCTGGGCCCGGTGGTCAGCGCCTATGGCGTCGGCCTCAATCGCTCGCGCGAGGAGGTCGGCCGCGATATCGAGCTCGGCCGGGCCGCGATCGACGGCGATGCGTGGAGCCAGGCCGGCGTCGTGCTCACCACCTTCGAAACGATGCGGGACTATCATCTGAGTTTCGCCCGCCAGCCCTTCGCCGCGATCATCTATGACGAGGCGCAGAAACTCAAGAATCCGGCCAGCCAGATGACCCGCGCGGGTAAAACGCTGAACGCGCGGTTCCAGCTGGCGATGACCGGAACGCCGGTCGAAAACCGGCTCCAGGACCTCTGGTCGGTTTTCGACGTAATCCATCCCGGGCTGCTCGGGTCGAGCAAGGCGTTCGAGACCAGCTACCCCGCATCCGATCCGGACAAACTGCGCGAGCTGAATGTGGTGCTGACCGAAGCCAGCGATACTCGGCCCGCGCTTCTGCTGCGGCGGATGAAGGATGACTGCCTGCCTGGCCTGCCGGCCAAGCATATCCATCCGCTGCCACTCGCGATGCCGCGCCCGCAGGCGGAAGCCTATGAACGGGTGATCCAACGCGCGATGGCTGCCCGCGGGACCGGCAAGCGGGGGCATATGCTGGAAATCCTGCACATGCTGCGCGGCGTGTCGCTTCACCCTTACGCCCCCGAAGATGCCACCGGCAGCTATTTCGAAGAGTCCGCGCGGCTGCGATCGACCTTCGAGACGCTCGAAGCCATCAGGGCCAAGGGCGAGAAGGCGCTCATCTTCTGCGAAAGTCTGGCGATGCAGGCGCTGCTCGCCGCCGAAATCCGGCGCCGCTACGACCTGGGGCATGACGTGCTGCGCATCCATGGCGGCGTGACGGGCGACGCGCGGCAGGCGGCGGTTGAACAGTTTCAGCGCCGCCCAAGCGGGTTCGACGTGATGATCCTCTCGCCCAAGGCGGGCGGCGTCGGGCTGACCCTGACCGCCGCAAATCATGTCATTCATCTCTCGCGCTGGTGGAACCCGGCAGTTGAGGATCAGGCGACCGATCGCGTATTCCGGATCGGGCAGTCGCGCGACGTCCATGTCTACCTGCCCCAATCGCTGCATCCGGACCCGGCGATCGGCCCGACAAGCTTCGACTTGAAGCTAGACGCGCTGATGACGCGCAAGCGGGAATTGAGCCGGGGGCTGCTCATCCCGGGCGAAGACGAGGCCGACACCAGCACGCTGTTCGAGGATGTGCTGGGCGGTCACAACGAGCCCGACCCAGCGGCGGATGGACCGCCGTCCCCGGATGTGGAGGCGCAGGCGGGCGAGCCTTCCGAGCCACCAACCGCTACGCCGGTCGCCGATACCGTGCCACCGAGGCGCCCAACGCTCAGCGTTGCATTGCCCGAGCGGTCGGCTCCGGCACCGTTGGCCGCCCCAAGCCGTTATGTATTCGAGCCGAACAAGCCGCGCGATTTCGCGATCTTCCTGGCGCCGATCGCAGACGACCATGTCATCGAGCTGCTGGTCAAAGACCCCTATGCCTGCGCCCGGTCGCACAACCGGCAGCATCTGATCGAATTCATGAAGCGGCTTGCCGGCGCGGCCCGCCGCATCGACGCGGTGACCTGCCATAGCCTGGACGCTGACAGCGTCGATAACCGGCAGGAAACGGACGCGGACCAGCGCAACGATCTCGCGCGGCGATGGCAGACGAGCTTCACGGGTGGGCCAAGCCTGCGTCATGTCCAGATCTCCAAGCGCATCAATCGCAATTTCCATGCGCGAGAGGTGACGGCTCGGCTCGCTTCCGGCCGCGTCATTTTGTGGGATCTGGACAATGGGATCGACGGTGTCATGCGTAGCGACCGGCGCTGTGTCGTCGCCTGTTTTCCACAATAGGTGACGTTGGTGATCGACTTCATCAAGCGCCTGCTCGGCTCTCCGCAGACGGCGACGCGACGCGCGCCAACCCGGATGGACGAACCGATGCTGAGTTTCGGGGCGGTTGGCGACCGGTTTGTACAGATCGCGTCGCTCGACTTCTTCGGGCAATATCGGCGCTCCCCCGATGGCCGCTGGTTGCTCGCCTGGCGCGATGGCAATGACGCGGGCACGCATGGCGGACATCGCAGCAGCGGGCCGGGGCGCTTCTATCTGTTCGAGGGCGACCGGCTGGCGGCGCAGGGCCGGGCCGAACGTCCGAACGACGGACAAGTCGCCGACAACGGCAGTTTTGTTATCAACGACTGGCTGTTCGGTGACGGCCTCAAGGGGGTGTTCCGTGCCTATCGCGGGGATGGGACGCTCCTTTTAGAGCGTTCCTTCACGGCGAACCTGCTCAATAATGGCATCGCCGACGATGGCGGCATGGCGGTGTGCCAGACCTGTAACGCGCCCGGTCCCGATGGATCGCTGCTCACGATCTTCGACCTCGCGTCGGGTCGAGAGATTGCCGGCTGGGTCCCGGAAAGTGGCTGGGCGCAGAGCTACGCTTTTCCAGAGGCGGGGAGAATCCGGCTCCGCTATCACGACGGCCAGGCCTACGACTATGCGATCGATGGCCAATTCCTCGACCGGGATCGCTGGATCGATGCACAGGCTCGCAGCGACAATGTGCATGTCCTCCACAATCTGCTGCGCGGCTCGGCACTCCCCCCGATGATGAGCGGCAAGATCATCGCATCGGTCAATGCGATCCTCGCCGAACCGGAGCTCGCCCCCGCCGAGCGCCCCCTGGCGCTCAAGGTGCGTGGGCTTTGTCAGGAAGCGCTAGGCAATCTCACCAGCGCGCTTTCAGATTATGAGGAAGCGATCGCGCTCGATCCAAAAATCGGGCTGAAACGAAAGGCCGCGGAATTGCGCAGACGGCTCGCCTGAGCGTGCAAGCATCTCCGCTACCGTGGCGCACAGGCGCGAGGCGCTGTCCTGCGCTGTTCAGTATTGGCCAAGGCAGTGCGCGACGTGCGGACTTCATGGCTGGCAATGGGAGGAAAAATGGCGCGGTTTCTCGATCACAAGCAGGTGCGCGACGCAGTCCAGGCTGTTATCGCGGGTGACGATGTAAGATGCGCCGTCGCGTTCTGGGGAGATGGCGCGCTCAAGGCCCTGTTTGGCTCAAAGAAGCGGGCTTCGAAGACGCGGATCATCTGCGACCTCTCGATGGGCGGCACCAATCCTGAGGAGCTGGCGTTGCTCGGGGCACCCGATAATCCCGACCTCAAGCATCTCGGGGGATTGCACGCGAAATTGTACCTTTCGAGCGCTGGCATGGTCGTCACCTCGGCCAATGCCTCGAACCGCGGCATCGGTTTTGTCGAGCCGGCCGCGCTAACCGAGTGCGGCACCTTCCATCGGCCCGATACGACCGCGTTCCGCAAAGGCGCAGAGTGGTTCGACACGCTCTGGGGGAAAGCCGAGATAGTCGATCCCAAGGCCCTCGCGACAGCGCGCTCCGCCTGGGCAAAGCGACCCCGCCATGGTGCACCGAAGGGCGCGCCGCTGACCGCTGCACCCGACACCCTGCTGCGGAGGATAGCCGCCGATCCGGAGGGCTATCGAGGGATCGGCGTGGTCTTCTCGACGGGCGAAGCCGGTCGAGAAGATGTCCAGCAGGCGGCCGAAGAGGCGATGGCGGTCGAGGGCAAGAGGCGCAAGCCGAAGTTGAAGGAGGGAGAGATAAGCCGCTTGCCGGACTGGCCCAAGGGAAATCTGTTCATCCGCTGGTCTGAAACAGACGCAAACGCTTGGCCCGGACTGTTCCTCTGCGCGCACCGCGGCGCACGCGGGGCATATTCCTACTGGTGCTATTCACGCTTCTTCCGGGTGAAGCTCGATCGTGATGAGTGGTCGATATTCGCGGAACCGTCCCGAGAATTGCGATCACGGATCGGGTTGACGGGCTCCGCCCGGCAGAGCGCCCGTGCGGAAGGCGAACTTCTCGAGAAGATCTTTACCCACCTGGACGCGGTCGCCGGTCCCGATGAAATCGGCTACCGCCTTTGTGAGAGCCCCATGCATCTCGGCCAGTTACTCGCCGATGTCGATGCCGGCCGTTCGACGTATGCGAATCCTGTCGAGTAAAGGGCCGCCCAGCGATAGTAGTATCGAGGTGTTATCGTTGCCGGGGGTTCGATGAAAGATCAGGAGTTCAGGGATTGGCTGAGCAAACGGCTCTGGAAAGGCGAGCCGTTGACCAAGAAGGCCATGGATACGCGGGTGCGCCGCAATCAGCGGGCCGAGCGCGGATTGCATGGTCTGGGCTATTCCCAGTCCACGCTCGACCAGGTCTTCGACGATGGACGATGGGACGATTTGCTGGCACAGTTGACGGCGCTGGCGAGCGATCCGGACCCCGACATGGCGATCGTGCGCGCGGTCGTCCCCCAGGCCGACGATCCCAAGGGTCAGCTCGGCAACATGATCGCCGGCCTGCGACAATATGGCTATTTCCGCGAAGGGCGTGATCCCAATTATTCGATCGCAGGCGTCGCGGACGAAGATGATGGCGGCGAAAGCCAGGCCGACGAAATCCGCCGCTACGTCCTGGAGAACTACATCAAGCCGGCCCGCCTCCGGGGCGATGCGACCGTCACCATCACCATCGGCGCGCTGAATAACGAGATGGGCCTTCACATGGCCTGGCCGAATATCTGCCAGGCGCTCGAAGGCCGATTGTTCCTGCAACTCGCGAATGTGCCCGCGCCGGCGGCGGAAGGGCCGAAGCAGAGCACGACGCGCAAACTGACCTACTCGCTGGTGATGGAGACCGAGAGCGTGCCCAGGCAGAAGCAATCGCCGACCAACCTGATCCTCTACGGCCCTCCGGGCACCGGCAAGACCTACCGCACCGCCTATGAGGCCGTTTTGCTGTGCGACGGCACCGTGGCGTTCGACGAGTCCGCCGAAGGCCGACAGGCGCTGCTCGACCGCTATCGTGAGCTCGAAACGGAAAAGCGGATCGCCTTCGTCACCTTCCACCAGAATTACGATTATGAGAGCTTCGTCGAGGGCTTGCGGCCGGAGACAGGCGACGGCGAGGGCAATTCGGCCGGCTTCCACCTTGAGGCACGGCCGGGGATCTTCCGCGAGATCTGTGCCCTCGCCGACCAGGCCCGGACCCGGCCCGTGCCGGCAGCGAGCGCGGCCGGCTTCGACTTTTCGGGCCGGCGCTTCTGGAAGATGGGCCAAGGCGCGATCGGCAGCGAAGACGAAGTTTACGACGCGGCGCTGGCGAACCGATATATCGCGCTTGGCTGGGGCGGGTCGATCGATTGGAGCGCCGAGCGCTTTTCGACCTTCGACGCCATCAAAGCCGAGTGGCTGGACAAGAATCCGGACGACCCGACTCCGAGCAACTGGACACAGACCTGGCCGTTCCGCGCCGAGATGAAGATCGGCGACATCGTCATCGTTCCCTACGGCAACACCGCATTCCGGGCGATCGCCGAGGTCACTGGCGACTATCGATATGTCCCCGAGGCCGAGGGCTTCTACGCGCACCGCCGCGATGTGCGCTGGTTGCTCACGCTCGAGGAACCCCTGCCGCTCGACACGATCGTCGATGGCAACTTCACCATGCGCACGCTCTACCCGATCGCCACGAAGCGGGTGAACCTGCCAGCGCTGGCCCGCTTGATCGCCGGTGACGGGGAAGCCGCTCCGGCCGAAGCGGTCGGCGGCGAGCCGGAACAGTTCGTGCTCATCATCGACGAGATCAATCGCGCGAATATCTCCAAGGTCTTCGGCGAGCTCATTACGCTGATCGAACCCGACAAGCGTCTCGGCATGGCCAACGCGCTGATCCTTACCTTGCCCTATTCGAAGAAGCGCGATTTTGGCGTCCCCGCCAATCTCCATATTGTCGGCACGATGAACACCGCGGATCGCTCGATCGCGCTGCTCGACACCGCGCTCAGGCGCCGGTTCACCTTCCGGGAGATGGCGCCGCGCATCGACCTGCTTGGCACCATCGACGGGATCGACCTGCGGGTAGCACTCAGCTCCATCAACGATCGGATCGAGTATCTGATCGACCGCGAACATCGCATCGGCCATGCCTTCTTCATGGGGTGTGAGAATCGCGAAGCGATAGACCGCGTCATGCGCGACAAGGTCATTCCCCTTCTCCAGGAATATTTCTTCGAAGATTGGGGGCGCATCCGGGCTGTCCTTGGCGACGGCTTCATCGGATCGCGCAAGATAGCCCCACCACCAGGCTTCGACGGCGACGACCGCGATAGCTGGTTCGTCCGCGAGCCTTTTTCGGCGGACGCCTTCGAACGGCTGAGCGGGGGCAGCAGCGCCGGCGTCTCGACCGAATGAGCCATCTGGCCGTCAGCGAGTGGGGGCGCATCGCGGTCCTTGATCGACCGGGCGAAGGAGGCTTTACCCGGCCACAGGCCAATGCCCTGATCGCTGCGGCGCGCGCCCATTCCCTCGGTGGCGACGAAGGCACCACCATATTGCGGGATCATTTCCGGCACCTGACGGCCGGCCAGATGGTTGGCGTGATCGCGGCGCCCGGCTGCAGTCTCGAGATCTTTCCCAAGATCGATCAGCTCGACATCGCGTCGTCCGAGGGGCGACGGACCGTTCGTGAACGGCTGGTGCGGATGCTCGACGTGGCCTTGGGCCTCGACATCGGCGACGGTGCTGCGTCCGCGATGGCGAGGCAGTCGAAGGGGCTTCTCGACATTCTGATCAGCCTGTTCGCGGACAAGCTCCTGACAGAGGCGCGGCGGGGTCTTCCGAGGGCCTACCTCCAGCACGAAGATGATCTTCCCGCGCTTCGCGGTCGGCTCAACGTGGTGCGGCAGTTCACCGCGCATGCCGTGCGGCCCGACCGGCTCGCCTGCCGTTTCGACGCGTTGTCGAGCGACACTCCGCTGCTGCAGATCATGAAAGCATGCGTGTTGGCCCTTCGCCGCCATGCCCGCGTCGCCGAGACTGTGCGCAAGCTCGACGAATTGCGATTCGTGCTCGCCGACATCGCTGATGTGAGCGTCGCCGCTTTGCCTTGGCAGGCGGTGCGGCTCGATCGGACCAATCGGCGCTGGGAGGCGCTGCTCGGCCTCGCCCGCCTGTTCCTGAAGCGCGACTGGCAGGCCACCCATCATGATCCGTCGGCCGAACAAGGGATCACGCTTCTGTTTCCGATGAACGATCTGTTCGAGGCCTATATCGCCGCCCTCATGCGGAGGAGCCTGCGCCCTGTCGGACTAAGCGTCGAAACGCAGGGTGGCCGGCTGTTTTGCCTGATTGAAGAGGGAGGCCAGGGGCGCCGGCGCTTTCAGACTCGGCCTGATATCATCGTTCGGGACCGCCAAAGCAGCGCGCCGGTCGCGATCGTCGATACGAAATGGAAGCGCCTGTCGCCGGCGATCGAGCATGCCAAACATGGGGTCAGTCAGACCGATGTCTATCAGATGATGGCCTATGGGCAGCTCTATGCCTGCCCCGATCTTCTTCTCCTCTATCCGCACCATCCTGGTCTTGGATCGGGTTCGTTCGCCACGGATTACCTGATCCACGGCACTACGGATCGCCTGCATCTGCGGAGCATCGACATCGCGCAACGCGAGGTTGGCATCGTGGTCGATCTTGCACACATGTTTCAGTGTTGGCGGGCAAAGAACCCACTCGTTACCAACTAATACCAAGCTGCAGTGATGCTGACGCATCAGCAGCCTGGTACGCTCAGGCGCCGCGCGGGCTTGACCAAGTTGCGATGAGTCAAGCTCAACGCAACTTGGTATAAAATCCGTCGACCGCACGCTTCCGTCCGCCGCGCAGCATGACCTGACGTTTTTCACCGCACTGTCGGTCGTGATGGTCGCGCCAGCGATCGTCGCCGCCAGGCCGAAACCCGGCGCCGCCGAGGCTCGGTGGCGAAGGCGACGCCGTCGCCGAGCCATGGAGAGCGGTCGCGCCGTCAGGCGCGAGGCGCCGAGGACCAGGCAGGATCGCTGCGCGAGCGTTCAGCATGAGATTGCGGCTTGGACGGCAATCGTGCTTGCCGCCGCATCAGGTCGCGATACCCGCCCAACGCCAGGGTTCTTGCCTCGCGCACCAGCCGGCGGACGCGCGAACGCAGCGAGTCGGATCGGTCGTTCCAGTCCTCGGCCACGCGCGCCTCGCCAAATAAAACGGCCCCGATTTCACGCTGGGTCGCGCCGTCGACCCGCGCGTCATGGACGCGCAGCAATTGGATACCGCGTTCGATCCAGGGGTCTCGCGGGTACAGTGAGCGGGCGAAGCGGCGATGGTGCTGGAGATGGAGGAGGCGGCGCAGCGGCAGGAAGGACGCCTCGGCGCTCCCGATGCCATGCAACCGATAGTGCAGATGAACCCTCGTCTCGCCTGCCAGCCGGCCTTGCGTCACATCGAGCCGGATATGGTGGCGACCGTCCGAGAGGACGGCATGGTCATAGCCGTCCGGATCGGTGACGACGGTCAGCCAGGCGGCGACTCGTTCCAGATCAAGGCCATCGGGATCGACGCGATCGGTGGAGATCGCTTCAACGCGCAGCGTTCCAGGATCGAGATCGGCATGCCAGATGATCCGCGCCTCGGGTGCCGACCGGGCCGGATCTTCAGCGAAAGTACAGCCCCCACACGCGGGGATCCGGGCTGCCGCGGGTAACGCTGCTCGCCCGGGCATGCCAAGCGATGTAGTCAGGATCGCGACGCAACCACTCCCACATGATCCCGGCGCGATCGATACCGCGCAGCCGGGCATAAGCGGTGCTCTCGCGCCACGCCTGCTTCAGCGTCACAGGCAGAAACCTGCGAACAGCGCACAGGCACAGATGCTGCATCGCACAAGACAACTTCTGCGCGCCTGCCCAACATGATATGACACTTCCATGACAGGAGTCGCCCGGCGACGGCTTGAGGCCCCGCCGCCTGGCCCACAGGACCAAGAAAGGGCGATCGCCGGAATCCGGGCAGCACGAGACGCCGCCGACGGTCGCGACAGGACCAGATGCCTTATTCGGGCATGGCGATGCAGCTTGCGCGCATCGTCGAAACGGTCGGAAGCGTAGAAGAGCTTGCGGCGGCCATGGCCGCCATCAGCATCGAACTGGGCTTCCAGTATTTCGCGCTCAGCCATCATGTCGATGTGGCCACGGCCGGTGACGCGGCGATCCGGCTGCATAATTATCCGCGGCGCTGGGCGGACTATTATGACGAGAACGCCCTGGGCGTGAGCGACCCGGTGCATCGCGCCAGCCACGTCACCAGCATCGGCTTCCCCTGGTCGCAGATAGCGGCGATGATCCCGCTGACGCCGGCCGATCATCGGATCCTGGCGCTCGGACGCGCACAGGGAATCGGCGACGGCTTCACCGTTCCGGCTCACGTTCCGGGCGAAGCGCGCGGTTCCTGCTCCTTTGCAAGCGAAGCGGGGCGGCCGCTGCCGCACGTCATGCTGCCGATGGCGCAACTCGCCGGCAATTTCGCATTCGAAGCGGCGCGCCGATTGTGGATGGGACGCGGCGGGCTCTTGCCGCATCCGGGGCCTGCACTGACCGACCGGCAGCGCGACTGCGTCCTGTGGGTTGCACGCGGCAAGGGCGACTGGGAGATCAGCCGCATCCTGGGGATCAGCGAAGAGACGGTGGCCCGGCATATCAAGCAGGCCTGCGAGCGCTACGGCGTGAACAAGCGGACATTGCTGGTGATCCGGACGCTGTTCGACGGAACCCTCACCTTCTCGGATATCTGCCGCCGTCGCTATGCCCCTTTTCGGGCATAGCGCTGAGACCGGCATCTCGCCGACCCTCGGCCGATCACGGCCAAGGGAGCAAGAGCCATGCTGCATATCCTGCAATCCGCCCCGCCGTCCGCGTCGGACGCGGCGCTGCGCGCGATGTTCGCCGCGCGCAAGTCGGTCTTCGTCGACCTGCTCAAATGGGATGTTCCAGTCCTCGATGGCCGCTATGAAGTCGACCAGTTCGACGATCTCAATGCCACCTATCTGATCCTCGCCGAACCCGACGGATCGCATCTGGGCTCGGTGCGCCTGCTGCCGACCATGCGACCGCATATCCTCGACAGCCTCTACCCGGGCCTGTGCGAGGACGCGCCGCCGCGCGCGCGGGACATCTTCGAGATCACCCGATTCTGTCTCGACCGCCGGCTGCGCGCGGCCGAGCGCCGCGCGGTGCGCAACACGCTGGTGACCGCGCTCGTTGATCATGCGCTGGAGCACGGCATCACCGGCTACAGCGCGATCGCCGAAATGGGCTGGTTCCAGCAGATCCTCGCCTTCGGCTGGCGCTGCCGTCCGCTCGGACTGCCGCAAGTCGTCGACGGCGCGATGCTGGCGGCGCTGCGCATCGAGATCGCCCCCGACACGCCCGGCCTGCTCGCCGCGGCGGGCATCCAGGCGACACCGGCCCTCCGGGACAGCCAGCGCATCGCGGCCTGAAAAAGGAGCAGGATAATGATCGACAGGCTCGATGACGAGATCGCCGGCAGCGCGCGCGACCTTCTCGACCACGGCTGGTGCGTCCTTCCCGATGCCCTTCCGCCCGCGCAGATCCACGCGCTCGATGATGAACTGGCGGGTGATTTCGCGGCGACGCCGTTCGGCCAGGGTAGCTTCTACGGCAGCACGACCAAGCGGTTCGGCCGCCTGCTCAGGCGGGCGGCCGGCGCCGCGGCGCTGGTCCAGCACCCGCGCATTCTCCGTATCGTCGAGGCCGTGCTCGCACCCTGGTGCGAGTGCATCCAGCTCAATACGACCCAAGCGATCGCGGTCCATCCCGGCGCGCCGGCGCAATTGCCGCACCGCGACCAGGACATGTGGCGCGGCCCTGTCGGCGAGATCGAATATCTCGTCAACGTGATGTGGCCGCTGACCGATTTTGCGGAGGAGAACGGTGCCACGCTTGTATGGCCAGAGAGCCATGGCCCGAACGCACTGGGCGAGCGGGACGGCGCGCCTCTCGCCGCCGAGATGGCTCCCGGCGCGGCGCTTCTGTTCCTCGGCTCGACGCTCCACGGCGCGGGTGCAAACCGCACGCGGGAGGTGCGACGCGGGATCGTGATCGGCTATGCACTGGGCTGGCTCAAGCCCTATGAAAACCAATGGCTCGCCTATCCGCCCGAGGTTGCGCGTACGTTCCCGCCCGATCTGGCGGCGCTGGTCGATTATCGCCAGCATCGTCCCAATCTCGGCAATTTCGAGGGGCAATGCCCTTCGGTGCTGCTGGACGGGCGTGCGGACCGGCCGCTCGGCGCCGTCGATGCGCTGCGGCCCGACCAGCAGGTGCTGGTCGATGCCTATGCGCAGGAACAGCGAGAAGCGCAGTGAACGCCGGGGCGACCGCCGAACGGGTCCATCAGGCGCTGCGCCTCCGGATCATGAGCCGCGAATTCCGGCCAGGCGACAGGCTCGACCCGGCTGCGCTGGCGGCGCCCCTGGCCGCGAGCGTCACGCCCGTGCGCGACGCGCTCCACAGGTTGACCGGCGAGGGTCTGGTGGAGACACGCAGCGCCGGCGGCTTCCATGTCCCGGCGCTTGATGAACCCGGGCTTGCGGACCTCTACGATTGGTCGGCCGAACTCGTCCTGCTTGCCATCAACGCATGGCGACGCCCGACCCCACTTCCGCTCCTTGGCGACCTCGCGGACGATGCGGCCATGGCCGACCGGACCGCAGCCACGTTCCTCGCTCTCGCCCGCCATTCCGCCAATCGCGAGCATGCGCTCGCGCTCGACCGGCTCAACGCCCGCCTCCACGCCGTCCGGACCGTCGAAGAGCATGTGCTCGACGGAACCGCCGCCGAACTGGAAGCGCTGGGGCAGGCCGTCAGGACCGTCGAACGCAAGCACCTGAAAACCCTGTGCCGCAGCTATCATCGCCGCCGTCGCCGCGCTGCCGCCGACATCGTGCGGGCGGTCTACCGCACGGACTGACGCCCACCGCCTGCCAAACAAAATCGATATAGAATCCATATAAAGTTCGGATAGCCGACCGCCCTCCATAGTCTGCCATGGCTGCATTTCGCAGCAGGACGAAGGAGTGCATCATGGAACGTGAAGACGAAGTGATCGACCTCGGCACCGCCAGCATCGAAACCAAGGGCGGCGCCGGCCTGGTCATCGATGCCAAGAACGGCCAGCAGCTCTTCGGTATTGCCGACGACTGACGGCGTCGGCGCGCGGTCCCATGGGATCGCGCGCCGATCCGGGCTTCGATCCTGGGCGTTCGATCATGGGCTTCACCCTTCGCAATGGCATCTCCTTCTGCCGCGTCGGCGACCGGATCATCTTTCTCGATATCGTGGCAGACCGCTATTTCTGCCTTTCGCCAGACGCCGAGCACAGCTTCCGGGCGCTGGCGGAAGGTGCGCTCCCGCCGGCAGGCGATGTGCATCTCCAGGGACTGCTGACGCGCGGTCTGCTTATGGCGTCGGCGGCTCCGGAGGCACCGGCCGCCTGCCGCCCGATCGTGATGCCGCGGACGAGTATTCTCGATCTGGACCTTCCGCGGCCTGCCTTCGCCGGGACGACCAGCGCCCTGTGCTGCCTTGCCACCTCGCGCGTGCGATTGAAGATGACAGGTCTCGGCCGGACCCTTTCCTGGCTGTCGACCCGCAAGTCGCGCTTGCCGACATCCCGTGCCCTGCCGGAAGGGCAGGTAGAGCGGATCATGGCCGGATTCGTTTCGGCGGCACGCCTTGCCAGCCAGATCGACCTCTGCCTTACGAACTCCATCGCGGTGGCATCGCGCATGATCGCGAAGGGAATACGGCCCGACGTCGTACTGGGAGTACAACTCGGGCCATTCTCCGCCCATTGCTGGGTCCAGCACGAGGACCGGCTTGTCAACGACCGCGTCGACATGGTGCGGACCTTCACGCCGATCCTGGTCTTATGACGGGGCGCCGCTTTCTCTCGCTGATCGCGACCACCGCCGAGCCGCTACCTCCGGGGCAGATCGAGAGGGCGCGCAAGGCTGCGGCATCGCTCGTGCCGCTGATCGAAGCCGACCGCTTCATGCTGTGGAGCAACCACCGGCACGGGATCACACAGGCTGGCAGCCAAGCGATAGTCGGCGAGCTGTTCGATCGTGGCAGCACGCGGCCGGAAACCGCGCTTGACGATGCGACTTGGACGGCGATCGCCCAGTCGCGTGGGCAAAAACTGATCGAACGCTACTGGGGCAGCTATGTCGCCTTTATGACCGGCGACAAGGGTGTGACGGCCGTGCGGGCGCCAATGGGCGACCTGGGATGCTATCATGCCCGGGACGGCGGCGTACTTCTGGTCGCGTCGGATCTGCCTCTGCTGTCGGATTTCGGATGCCGCTTCGGCATCGATCGGGCCGCCCTCGCGCGCCACATCGCCTATCCCGAATGGCGGCGCAGCGAGACCTGCCTCGACGGTGTGAAGGAGCTTCGCGGCGGTGATCGCCTGCTCGTCTCAGCGAACGGGCTAGAATGCGAGACATTGTGGTCGCCCTGGGTCTTCGTCGGTCGAGACCGGATGATCGACGATCCCGTGGAAGCGGCTCGCGCCGTACGCAACGCGGTGCATCTTGCCGTGCGTGCCCGCGCCACTGGCCATGAACGAGCCGTCCTCCTGCTCTCCGGGGGCCTCGATTCGGCGATAGTGGCCGCCAGTCTCAAAGCGACCGGGACCGAGGTGATCGGCCTCAACCTCATCGGCGATGACGCCGCGAGCGACGAGAGGCGCTATGCCGAAATGGTCGCCAGGACGACCGGTGTGGAACTGCTGACACGGAAATTCGATGCTGACCGCATCGATGTCCGTCGCTCGGGTGCGGCGCATATGCCCTATCCGGTGCATCGCTGCTTCACGCAGGCGCAGGATTCGGTCGCGGCCGAAACCGCAGAGCGCTGCGGAGCCGATCTCCTCATCGATGGCGGCGGCGGCGACAATGTCTTCTTCGCATCGCGCACCGTTTCGATCCTCGCCGACTGCCTCGCCACCGGCGGTCTGGACAAGCGATTTTGGAGCGCCGCTCGGGCACTCGGCGACCTGGGCCAGACCGGGACATGGGCACTGGCCTGGCGCGCGGTGCATCGCGCCTGGCTGCGCTCGCCAGCCCCGCGCCAGCCGCGAGCGGTCGCATTTCTCTCCGATGCGGCAAAGGCGATCGTCGATGACGCCGTCGCGCATCCTTGGTTCCTGCCGCCGGCCGGTGTCCTGCCCGGCCGCGCGAGCCATGTCGGCCTGCTGGCCCCGGCGCAGAATCTGGTGGAGGCGATCAATGCCCAGGCGCCGCACCGCGCGATTTCACCTCTGGTTTCGCAACCCGTGGTGGAGGCGTGCCTGCGCGTTCCGAGCTGGCATTGGCTCGCGCCGGGACGGGATCGGGCAACCGCACGCCGCGCCTTCGCGCCTGATCTCCCCGGAGAAATCTTCGCGCGCCGGTCGAAGGGCACGCCCACCGGCTTCGTCGCGACAATCTTCGACCGGCAGCGCAAGGCGATCCGCGACATGCTGCTCGGCGGCCACCTGGTCGAATTCGGTCTCATCGACGAGGACAGGCTCACCCAGGTGCTGTCAGCGCCCGGCCCGGTCCGCGATCTGCGCTTCGTGCGGATCATGGAATTGGTCGACGCCGAAGCCTGGGCGGCGGCGCAAATCTAAGGACCAGAACCGCTTACGACGGTTTGGTCTTTTCGCGGATGCTGACCTCACCCTTCGCCATTCACCGCAGCCCGGATCGCCTGAGCAGGGACTGTCGCGAAGGTTGGGTTCGGGAAAACCTACCTGGAAAAGCCGGCATTCACGCCTCTAAAGAGGCTTCCTGCCGAAACGCTGCAAGCGCCCCATGTCGACCATTGCCGCGAGCAGGTCCGTTGTCGCTGCCACTACTGAAGCTTTGGCTCCCGTCAGATCTGAAGACTGAGCTTTGAACAATGCTGCGATCAATTGCTTGCAAAAATCAGAAACCCGCACCGCAATCATGACAGACCACGTTGGATATTTGGTCCGCGACGGTCAGATGGTAGGTCATCTGCTGGCCATTCTTATGCAAGGAAGCCCCACAGCCAAAACAGTGAGTCTGCATCGTACCGGTGCCGCACCTGCTGCACCGGAAATGCCATTTCCGGTTTCCTCTTTCCGTAAGATCTGGCTTTACGTCAGCTGGCTTATGAGCCTCGCCGCATGCGATGCAGAACGTAGCGGTCGAACTGCATTTCTCCATTTGCCGCGGCCAGGAATCTGCAAGTTTTTCATCATGAACCTCTTCCGCTTCAGGTTCAGGAAATACCTTCTGAAGCTCAAGGGCGATCAGCCGGCGCAGATTGGTAAGCGATGCGGAGCCGGAAATCGGATCGGCAGCGAGTTGGATGCTTCCATAAGCGTGCCCGGTGGGGTTGTTCTGCCCATAGTCGCAATCCCGCCGCCAGCCGAGCGGCGACGTTCGGTGTTCGATTGCGGCCTTGGCGGGCTGCAGGATGAAGACCTTGTCCCCATCCTGGCCGTACTTCTTGATGTCGACCAGCAACGTCAGCATCGCGGAAAGCTCATCTGGCTTCCACCGCGTGCGAAACTTGGCGTCCATAACCAAGCCAGACCGGGACTGCGGCTGCATGAAATCCCGAAAAATCGACCGGCGCCCACCTTGGGGGGGGCCAACGGCAAAGCGCAGGCGAAAGTCTGGTCGACGACCGTTCGCCAGCACCGGCTCGACGTCGAGACAGGCGGTCATACTTGGATTGGTCCGGGTGAAGTTCAGCGAAAACCCAGGGTCATTGTGCACTGGCGCCCGGGTCACGGACGCAACCACATGTGCCACCCAATCGTCCTGCGGCTCGAAGCCGAAATCTTGCATGAGGATGCTGATGATCTTGATCAGGCACCAGCGCTCGTAGAGCGCGCTGGCATGCAGGGTGTTGATACGTCCCAGCCTATCGAGTGTGTCGCCACTTAGGCCGGTGCGCCGTTCAAGCACAGACACCTTCTGGAAGGCTGCAAGCGCCGCAGCATAGATCGGCGACTGGAAGAAGCGCATTCCCATCGGAAATGCCGAGCTGCTGGGAACCTTGAGGTGTTCCCAGCCGGTGTCCTGCTGCCCCAGTGCGCTGGCAACGGCGTCCAGTTCGGCGCAGATCGCTGCATTTCCCGCGCCGCGCTCTGCAAAGTGGTTGGCGCGTGTGGCTGCACTGTTTGCCTCGAGGCAGTATTCTTCCTGTTCCCTGCGGCTGATTGGTCGACGCCAACCATGCTGCTCATATCGGGATCGCGCCGCCTCGCGCCGCACAAGGACTAGCGAATAGGCGCGGGCGCTTGATATCTGGGTGAACGTCGCACGGCGACCGGTTTTGTCGTTCGACGTCTGGAACCTGGTGATTTCCGCATTCCCGGTCAGATCGAGGCGCACGCCCTTGTCGAAACGGGAGGTGGCAATGATCAAGTCGTGCAGGTCTTCTGGGACTCGGGCGACGCTGAAATCGATCCCCTGGTGGCCGTCATACCGATCATCCCTGTCAGGGTTGCGATAGAAAAACTCTTTGGCTCGACCTCGGTCTCCCCCGAATTCCTTGCCGACGGTGAACCGATACAGCCGTTCGGTCTGCCCCGGCGCAGGCGGAGAACTCGGCCATGTTGCGATGGCATCAAGGCGGGCACGGATGTCGGAAAGCTGGTTGTCGAAGATTTCCTGGTCGACCTCGACGGTTTCGACGGCCAACAGTTCAGCTGCCCTCGACCTTTCCCGATTTGCCCTGGCGGTGAGATGGGCCTGATGGTGGCTGGAAGAGCGTGCGACTGATCTGGCCAGACGACGACAGTGTTGGACAAGGCTGCGCAGATAGCGGTTCTCGGGAACGTCAGCAGTTTCCTGTGCTGTACGGCCGGGATAAGTGCGAGCACCCGGCCTGCGCATGACAGCGCGGAACGTCTCCGAATTCGGGCGGACCCTCGCGGTCGCCATGGCAGCCGTCACTTCGCGGATTTCGCGTGCGGGATGTTCAAGAACGCGGCCAGCCGCATCAGCAAACGCACGGAGGGCGTCCAGAAGGTCCCGGCTGCTGTCCGACCCGACCTCTCCCAATGCGCCGGTACGGCTTCCTATTGCCAGCCAGACAAGCTCATCCCTGAAATCGTCCAGATAGTCCTGAGCATGCGCCCGATCGAGTTCCAGCGCCACGGCGTCGAGGATGAGCTTCCGGCTGGATCCGAGGTCGACCGAGAACGAACCGAACGAGCGGTGCATTTCCGAGACGTGCCTGTGCCCCGCCTTGTTCCACCCTGTCTCGGGGATCCACCATGTTCCGCCGTGTTCGTCCAACACCTTTAGCCATGGCAAACGCTCATCCTGGGCGTTGACGGTGCATGGCTCGACATCTGCCAGAGCCCCGGAGAGCTGAAGGCCAACCCACGGTGTCGGGTCACGGAAGATCGACACCTCGGCATGCAAGGTGCCATCCGGGGCCGTTTCGATCTCGATGGGATAGGTCGAAACCTCAACCCGACGCGCTATGCCTCGAGCCTCCCATTCGATGCCGAGATAGTGCGCCAGAACCCCCATGGGATGGTTCAGCGCAGCCAGTAGTTGATGATGCCGTTGTTGCCCTCGGCCAGTTTGATCATGCGCTCCAGATCCGTGACGCTGCTTGTGTCCGGATCGAGGGCTGCGTTTTCGAACCGCTTGGTCAATTCGGCGCTCAGTTCCATCAGCAGTTCGCGACGCGGCCGCCCGTTGGCCGCAGGACGCGCGGAATCGAATGCGAGCTTCGGCAGGATCTTGTGCTTGATCACATTGTCCAAGGCCTCATCAGCACCGATACCAGCTGCGGTCGCGGCATCGATGTAGCCTTGGGACTGACGCACGGCGCGCAACCCGAATTCCACACCCAGCGGATCGAGGTACTGACGCGCGATCTGCGAGAGGAACTTCACGTTCGCATCGCTGCGATCAAAAGCAGGATATTCGGCACGGCTGCCCAGTTCGTGTGGCAGCATCCGCAATGGACCATCGAGTGGCGGCATTGCTTCTGAGGCATCCTGCACTTCCCGCTCGATCGCGTCCCAATCGGCCAGCATGGGATTGCGGAAGCGCAGGACTTGAAAGCGATCGAGAACCTTGGGCGAAAGCTGGTGCGTGGTGTCGTCCATGTTCACTGCGCCGAAGATCCAGACGTTCCCGGGAAGCGTAAGGGAGGTCGGCATGCGAAGCTGGGCCGAGAGCGAGCGTCGAAGACGCGCGTGATGAACCAATACGGATTCGTTGTCCGCCAGTCCGCCGAGCCTGTGCAATTCCGTGTTGGCCTGATCGTGACGAAGGATTTCTTCCAGCGTCGCCGTATCTGCCAGGCCGGAACGGCGCCGAGCTTCGGCTTCGACGCCCAGGAAGATGCCCTGCTCCACCACGACGTGGCGCTCCTCGTCCGCCGTGTAGAGGTGGATTTCCGGCGATGTGGAGCGACTTTCCAGCAAGCTGAGGAAGTCGGCGAAGTAGTGCTCCACCCTGGCAAGGTTCATTTCGTCCAGACAGATGAAGTGCGGAACGTGCGGGCTGCGCGCTGCAGCCTGAAGTGCGAGAAGGAAAGGCGTGGACTGGTAGCTACGCTCGATCGGGTTGTAATAGCCGAGCAAATCTTCGGGGCCGGTCCAGTTCGGCTTCACCGGAATAACAGTGCAGACCCCGCCGATCGCCGCCGCCGCTGCACGTACCAGGCTTGTCTTGCCGGAACCGGAATCCCCCGCGAGCACAATGAGATCCCGCGTGCGAAGCAATGCCAGGAAATCGCGAAGCTGGGCCTGCGAGTAGAGCAGGCCGCCAGTGGCCAGGCTCCGCTGAAGCAACGGCGCCAAACGGGCATAGTCGCCGGTGAGCGCATCCATGAAGGCGACGCCGGGGCGCTGATCCTGCGAACCGGCGACGTCGGGCATGAGCGCAGCGATGTCCTCGGCGTCGGCCAATCCGAGGGCAATCAGGCGATTGCCCTTTTCCGTGAGCAAATCGGTCAGCCGACGGTAGTTGATTTCCATAAGCTGCTTCTCTTGTTCCATGGTTCTTTTGTAGGCGGCGAACCGCTTTTCCTCGATGCGAATCCGGGCTTGAAGGTCGGCGGCAGCTCTTCCAGCTTCGGCGGCATTCTGCTGATGCTTGGCAAGGTCAGCCTTGATCTCAGCTTGAGCAGTAAGAGCTTCGTCCTGTGCGCTCTGGCGATGCTTGGCAAGGTCGGCCTCGATTTCGGCTCGGGCGGAAGAAGCATCATTCTGCGCTTGGCGAAGCTCCGCATTCAGCCTGCTGAGCGCCTCGACGTTGTCGAGGTGGCGACGGGCAAGTTCTTCATCCTCCTCCAGGATCGCCTTGCGAAGGTGGTCCTCAATTCCATGCCGGGCCAAGCTCGAAATACGTCTCGCCGTTTCAGAACCGAATGCTGCTATCTGCCACTCTGCAGGGACTTCGGCCAACGGCCGCATTGTTCCCGACCGGACGTTGAGCAGCCAGGGATTTCTCCGCTTGCGCCGCTCAGTCAGCGAAGAAAGCTCCAGCTCCGCGATGGCCCATTGGTTGCCGGCCCCAGCTGCGCGCTGGCTGATAACCTTACGGGAGGGCCCTGGCGGTACGAATGCTGCCGACGATTCAGCTTGATCGCGCCCCGAAATCCCGGAGGGCGTCGGATATCGCAAGCCCACCCCGCTTTCCGGGTGTTCGATATCATCCAGAAACCAAAGCTCACGACCGTCTGGAAGCATTTTGGACCAGACGCGCCCCACTGCCCATATCGGGCGGGCATGGTCCATTCCCCAGGCGATCTTCAACTCATACAAAAGATCAGCAGGAGCTTGTGCAAGGGCTAAGTCGAGCGAGGAAGCGGGAACACCAATGACTCCGCCAGCCCTTCTTGCGACTTGTTGTTCACTCTCGGAGTTCAATGCAATTCCGCCATGCACACGTTAGGTTGACCACTCGCAGACGCTCAGGATCATCGGATTCGTTCATGATCAAATCGGGTTAAGGCGCAATAATTATTTTCGAACACCATCGAACGCTATTCTTCCGCGGCTAGCGAAATTCCTGTGATTTCGATCTAGCAAACCGACAGTACGATCTTCAACTTTCGCGACGGATCATAGCGTTAACTCGCCGACAGCGACATCGTCGCTAGACTTACAGCTTTGGAACAAACCTGCCGATTGGCACTGCGATTGGGAAAGTCCGGTTACGCCGCCATTGCTGACGTTCAGAGGTTCAGGCTTCGGCGTCGGAATCAGTCGTATATTCACAGCCATCACAGCGCAGGGGAATGCCGGGGCTTGGGACCTTGCTGACTGGCCGCTTTATAGCAAAGCAATGCAGATTCCAGACGTTGTTCAGACGAAAACCTGTGGTCCATTGTCGTCAACAAGGCGGACGCTAAATGCCTCTCTAAAACCCCGTGAAAACGAACCTCAATTCGAGGTCTAATCGTCCGAAAAATATTCCCAGACGTCATCTCCTTCATCGTCACCGTAGAAAATGTAGCGGCCGTAGCGCGGTGAGTAGTTTCGTTGCTTCATCTTATGACGCCCGTTCGAAATCGCGATCACTGTGGCGGCAATGACTGTCTGTCGTCAGAACATTTGGCGCAGATCGCGGCGTAGATTAGCGGAGCGCGGGCCTCGTCCTGGGGTTGATATTAAGCGGCGAGCTTGCGGTGCTGCAAGCGTCGGTGTTCGATGGTCTTCCGTT
>Ga0180223_1000861_pt1 | contig 29907 bp, 28 predicted proteins | sample eDN5th30CKraftOP_FD_151337 | JGI IMG/M metagenome (GOLD analysis project Ga0180223, IMG submission 151337) | Enriched Organic Plus compost microbial communities from Emeryville, California, USA - eDNA 5th pass 30_C Kraft OP (version 2) (version 2) ... | reverse complement strand
TATTCGTAATAGTAATATTGCGGATTGGGCGGAAAGCATTTATTCTTTTCTATATAGGTTAACTTGTCCAGGTCGTCAAAGCTGCTCCATGGAATGAGCTGCTGCCGGTCGTCCAGCCACAGGCCTTCTTCTATTTTTTCAAATGCCGTCGTCGTTCCTGTGGGATTAATGGCTGCGTTTACGGGCGGGTTTTCGCTTTTAAAAATAAGGATGTGCTTTTTGCCTAACTGTTGCAGGGCGTTATCCAGCTTTTCTCGTTCGAATCCGGGAAGATTGTTCAGTGCTGCCAACAGGTTGGCAAATCCACCCGCTTTGGAAGGGACGCTCAAACTTCCACCGCCGCTGACCGGCCAAAAATAAAGCCAGTAATCGCCTTGCGGGTTTTCATCCACATAACTGACTATCGACATTTTACTAATCTTGGCAAAAGACATTTCCTGTTCTTCGTCATGGTCATTATTGAAGTTGATTATTTCGTTCACCACCTTCACCCGCGCTCCATAATATGGATGTGCCGCAGGACCTTTTTCCTGCACTGTGTTTTTATACTTTAGCCAATTGAATAATGCCACGTTTTTTTCTATCAAAAGTAGACCACTACCGTACGATATCAAAATCCAAACAAGAAAATAGTGGTTTTCGTGGATAGGTTGAACCTCTTATTTTGGAGAAATTTGTATTAGTGAGATTTTCTCATTATTGAATGTTTGATCCTATGACAAAATTTATGGTTTTACTATGTGTCCTACTTACCGGCAGTGCCTGTGCGCAGCAGCAACAGCCCGTCAGCGATAGGCTGCAAGAAACACTGTACCCCTATCGGGATAAGTCCGGAAAGTTTGGGTATGCCGACGAAAACCTGCATATCAAGATTGAGCCCCAGTATAAACGTGTAAGCCTCTTTACCGGGCAGGGTTTTGCCGTGATAACGGATAGCTTGGATAAACAAGGGGTGATCGATCAAAACAACAGGGTGATTATCGACCCAGAATATGACGCCATACAATTTCATACACTGGAAGATTTCACCTTGGCAGAGGTACATAAATCCTATTATACCCGATGGCGCTTCTGGGAATGGAGATTCCTTCCGGGTTTCAACCTGATGGGAACCGGTAACGATAATCGCTTATTTGACACCAAGGTGGAACGGTTAAAGAAAACCGTGTTTATCCTTGGGGATAAACTCCGGAAAATACGGAGCGAGCGGATTACTGATGACAGATTTATAACAGACAAGCACTTCGACATCAGCACACCAGACAGCAACCAGGTACTGATCGATGGTAGATTGTACAATATCGATTTAAAGGGCGCACATTTCCTCGCCGATGGGATCAGGGAGCCGTTGACCGAACATGCCTTTGCCCAGCGGAAAGGTCAACGTTTGTATATTGTGGATCGCAACGGCAAACAGGTCAACAGAAAAGGCTATACATTATTGGATTCCATCGCCTTCAAGGTAGAAGATGTACCGATTGGGAAACGCCTTACCAGAGATTATGCACCAATAGCTTCTGCCTACCGCAACGACGAAGGCCTTATTTTTATCTACCCCGATTTCTCGAAAGCCTTACCCCATCTCATACACGAGAATATGCATCCCGGCGATCCCACGGCAGAGGAACTGATCTGTGGACTCTGGATGCTCGCTTCGGTTCCCGAGTCAGATTACTTCGTGTTTATGAGCTTCCGCGATGGAGAGCGCTTTTTTCGATTTTTGGATACGCAGGGAAACTGGCACCAGACCTTGCCTCCAGGTATTCCCTTTACGGTGATTCAGCGGTCGGGCAATATCCTCTGGCCGGCGAAGGAACATTATATCCCCGAAAACCAGGTTCCTGAGGGCTGGAAAATTGACCGGATAACCGCACTCAGCGACAGCTCGATGTACCATATTACCCTACGACAGGATAAGGCGGTGCAGCAGGGCATCTGGGATTATGACAAACAACGGTGGTTGATCGCTCCCGAATATTATGAGGTCTATCCAATGGACAACCCTCGGTACTGGCGGTATCACTCGGAACATGATGGATTATGGGGGCTCATGAATGACTATGGAAAAATATTGATAGAACCGATCTATTACTACCTTAATCCGGATGGTTGGGTGTCGAAACAGGAAAATGATGAATCTATCTCCTTTTACCTGCACCCATCCACATTGAAGGAATTTAGGGAAAAATAAAAAATCTAATCATCATGCCGATAAAAAAATGAACCAGCAGATACACATCGTCATATTTTCTTTATTCCTTGTGGGGAACTTCGATTTCTGCAAGGGACAAACATCTGTTCTATTGACGGCAGAGCAGGAACTCCGGAAAGAAATGGACGAATGGATGAGACCTTACCACCGGGAAGAAAAATCTGCTTTTGATATATGGGTCACACAAATGGAAGATCTTGAACTTTCTGCATTGAAACATCCCATATACAAGCTTATGGACAGCTTTTACCGGAAGCATCGGGAGCAATATCTCCGCTTGCGAAAAGCTGATTTGGCCCGTTACAAACCTGCTCCCAAGTTACTGTCCGGTTATGAGCGGATATCCGATTTTGATCGTGCTTACAACGATGCGGATCTCGGGATGAAACAAGAGTTCGAGGTGCTGCAAACTGTAGCAAATTTTCGTATGCTTCGTGTTACCGATACGTGGTTTGGAACCACTGTGTTAGGGAGCTTTATCATAAATTACCTGATTACACAGCAAGGGATGAATCACGAGGAGGTGTCTCATCAGTACGACTATGGTATACTACCCTTTGCCGATCTGATAGAGGGAAACCAGTGGCAGATTACCTTTATAAACCGGATGTACGCCTTGAGATTTAACTGGAACATCGAAGACAACCAGTGGACTGATCCTGAATTGTGGGTGTACACGGGCGGCCAGCAACCTGCCGGCTGGCTCAACCATTCCTTTCCGAAGGCGAATACGCCCGCTCAACGATTGGAGGACGAGTTAAACAGGTTCCGTTGGGCACGGTATGATGACCTGCCCGATGGCACAACTGCTGACGATACCCAACGGATCGAAAGTATGCAGCGCAAACGGATGGAATTTTACGATAGTCATCGCAAGGAATATAGTAGAATTCGGAATGAAGAACTGGCCCAATATCCGCAAATTGACGAACTATACGCCAAAACGTTCCGTCAGGATGTCCCCGCGTTTAAAGAAGATTTCCTGACCTTGCTTGACCATAAGGACAAGCATTACCATTTATCCCTGTCTGACGCACTTTATGAAATCGATGGGGCGCGGATCCTCTTCCATTTTTACTATTTGTGTATGAAGCATTCAGGGCATCCTATCTATTATAACATGGCTCCCTTCTTGAGCGGGCGGGATGTGCATACCAAAAAATTGGCTGAAGACATTTGGGAAATCCAGGCTTTCTTTGGGCAGTATACCCTTCGCTTTAAGTGGAATGTCGCTACGGATGAGATCAGCGATATTATTATCCGGACCAGTCAAACAGATGCGCCACCTGAAAAAATGAAGGATATCATGGTTAAACCAGCAGAATCTAAACCTTAACGGTATGATACAGCAGATACGCATATTGTTGATATACTTTTCCCTAATAGCGGGCATAAGTTCGTGCCAGGGGCAAACTACGGATCAATTAACCGAAGAGCAACAGCTCCGGAAAGAGATGAATGATTGGATGCAGCCCTACCGAAGGGAAAAGGCAGCAGATTTCGAACAGTGGATCGATTGGGTGGAAAACCACATCGATGATGTCTGGCGACACCCGGTCTATAAGCACATGGACGATTTCTTTCAGCAGCATCGGGAGGAGTATCTCCGCTTACGAAAAGCTGACGTGGCTCGTTATCCTTCCGCGCCGGACACGTTGCCCGGTTATGAATTGGTTCCGGATTTTTATGTGCCTTATGAAGATCGGAGTTTCCCCTTAGAAGAAGTACTCCGGCTGTCACAGGTAGTCGGGAATTTTCGCATGCTCGGCATTGCAGACATCCGTTTTGTAACCGAGATCCTGAATGGATATGCCATGGAATATTTAAAAGCTGAAAAACACCTTACACAGGAACAGGTGATAAACCAGCGAATGTATGGAGAGCTGTTCTTTGTCGACCCGATACAGGAAAACCTATGGCAGATAACCGTCGTCGATCGGCTGTATGCATTGAAATTCAGCTGGAACATAACGGATAACCTTGTGTCTAAACCTGAACTGTGGGTATATACAGGGAAGCGGCAGTCCGCTGGGTGGCTGCGCGGGCGGGCTCCCCAAAGCTATACCCCTCTTCAGCAATTGGATAGTACCCTAAGTAGCTTTCGATGGTCGCTATACGATGAAGCAAGCAGCGAGGAGAAAGATTCCAATGGAATCATAACCGAAGTCGTCACGAAGATGACGCGCTATTATCAGGCGCACCGTCAGGACTATATCCGGCTAAGAAATGCGGAACTGGCCAAATACCCCCGACCTGATGCTTTCTATGCCAAAGCCTTCACCTATGATGTTCCAAAGCTAAAGGAAGATCTTTTGAGCGTGCTGGAAAAAGAGGGCGATTGTTATAGAATATCCGATATGGCTGCCCCCTATGAAACAGAGGGGGGCTATACGATTCACGATTTCCGCTACATGTTGATGCTGCACCTGAAAAACCATGCGGAATATAACCTTACGGCATGGATAGCCGGAATAGACACCTATAGTAAACGAGTTGCTAAAGATATATGGGAAATCGAGTTCTTCTATCACAAATATGCTGTTAGCTTCCGTTGGAATATCGCTACGGATGAGATCAGTGATTTAATGGTAAAAACCAAGGAAAAGGCGACCGTAGACCGGCCGGTTGGAGAACCTGCTGAAATAAATTGATAGGATAAACCTTAGACGAAATGAACACCCCACAACCACTCGGAGCAGACGAAGTACATCTTTTAAAAGATGTGTTTAAGGCCGTTCACCGGAATTTCATTCGGTTTCTTTTGATGGAACTCTTTCTGTTAATTGTCCTTGGTTCCCATATCGCGTTGGCGGTATACATCAATCCGAACGGAATGGAAGCGGTATTCATTTCCGTTTTGATTGCCGGAATTCTTTTATGGCTGATCGCTATAGCCCATCACTATACACGGATATATGATACACTCCGAAAAGCATTGCGTCAGGATATACAGCAAAATAGGAAGCATATCTGTTCGGGGCGGTTGTCGGCAAATGGAATCGAGGAAAACCTATTCGTTTATCACGTTGACGGACAAGCAGTACGGATTGCTGATAAGAATACCTTATTGGGATGGAAAATCAAACGATTCGATACCCTGACGGATACGGATATAACGCTGGACTATCTTCCCTATAGCCGTTTGTTGCTGGATATCCGATACTACGAAGCTGCTTTGAATGCAACGAGCGAGACTCCGCCCTTTGACGAAGATCAGATCAGGGCTCTTGCGGTGCTTTCCAAAAAAGATAGACCAACGCGGCAGGTAATACACGAGGGTATCATCACAGAATCGATGTTCTATGTTTTCCCGATTTTCTTTTTTATCGGAACCGGCATTCCTTACCGGTTTATTTCCAGACGGTTGAATGTACGGCTGGCGAACCACCTGTTAACGCAGGTATCCAAGGATATGCAGGTCGGTCAGCATCAAAAAGTTGTTGAATTTTTATATACTTAATACCATGATGGAAAATCATACCTCCTATTACCGTTTCCTCGCGGTGGTACTCATCGCCAGCAGCAGTCTGTTGACATCCTGCTTTAGCCCGAAAAACCTCGTTACAAAACAACACAGCACACCCGATTATGATTTTGTAGGCGATACGCTGGACGGTTGGGCGTTGGTACGGCAAGACAGCTTGTGGGGATACGTATCAGCAAATGGAAAACGTACCATAAAACCGGGCTTTCAGTGGGCAACCGATTTTAACGATGGAATGACGCTCGTGCAAGACGAACACGGTTACCGCTATCTCAACAACCAAGGCAAGCTCATCCGCCGAGTAAAGGCGCAACATGCCTATTCATTTGCTGAGGGATTGGCTCCAGTAGAAATAAAAGGGAAATGGGGTTTTATAAACCGTAAAGGAAAAAAGGCTATCAAAACCCAATTTGACTGGGCAGAACCCTTTCAGGAGGGCCGTGCTGCGGTTGCCATCGGATTGAAAAAAGGATACATCAACAAAGACGGTGAGCTCATTATTCCGGCCATCTACGAGGAAGCCCACCCGTTCAGCAACGGGGTAGCCATCGTCCGGAAAGATCTAAAGTGGGGCATGATCGATACGCTGGGCAATTTCCTGTTACCTAACCAATATGATCAAATCGAACCCTGGGAAACTGATTTTTATCGGCTCGGGGTATATAATCCGGCAGCAGATCGGGTGAATATCTTTGGCTTAGCGGATGTAAGTGGAAAATTGCTGCTGGACACACAATACGCTGCTATAAAATTAATACAGCACAGCTATATACACGCCCGCCGGGATACTTTGGTCGGGCTTTGGGATCGTTATGGAAATGTAGTCATTCCTATGGAATACACTTCATTCGGCGTTATTTCGGACGATGGCGTTCTTGCTGCCTATAAAAATGGGAAAGCAGGTTTTATCAACCTTCAGAATCAAATCGTATTGCCTTTTGAATACGAAGGTACAGGGACTTCAGACAATCGAAAAATGGCCTATAAGGACAGTACTTATGTGTTGATGGATAATCAATTTAAGGTAATCAAACGCATCAAAAATTATAAAGATGTCTATTCATTTTCAAATGGTTTTGCCGTAGTAAGCATCAAAGATCCGAACGATTATTACGGAAACCTATACGGTTATATTGATGAGGATGGCAACGAAGTGGTTGCACCGCAATATAATGGCGGTGCCGCTGGTGCCAATCCACACGGAATAGCTGTAGTAGGCAAGACAGAGGGTCATGGGATTGTTGATGAATATCTCTTGGATATACACCAGGGTAAATTGGTAGATGAGAAAGAATATTCCAGCCTATACAAGTTCGGACTATTGTGGTTCAATCGTTATGGAGATTTTATCTCTTCAGAAACAGGACGATCGATCGGAAACTTCCCCTACGAGAAAATGTATCCCATTGAATATGGCGAACGGAAGGATTTGGCCAAAGTATTCCGCGAAGGTAAGGTGGGATTGATTGACACCTCATTGACGGAATTGCTGTCACCGGAGTATCGCGATATAGGAGATTCTTATAACGGCCGGATAAAGGTCAAAAAAGATAGTCTCTGGGGTTATGCTGACGAACAGTTCCGCATAAGGATTCCCATGGTATATGATGATGCTACTATTTTTCGCTATCCGATGCTGACGGAGGTCACTCAAAATAAGAAAATGGGTGTCATAGGCCGGTATGGGAAGGAAATCATTCCGCTGTATTACACCAAGATAACGTTCGATTACGGCTGTGACCGCATCTATGCCGAGAAAGCGGACGGCATAGATATTTATGATAAGGAAGGTCGATTGCTGCTGCATACCGATTTTGGGTACATCGGGATGTATGGACGCGATAATTATGTTGCCTACCGGCAGAATGGCAAACTGGGCTTTATGGACTACGATTTTCAGGTGCTGTATGAACCGGAGTTTGACGGCTGTGGTCATTTCTATGATGGCATGGCATGGGTACGTAAGGATGCAAAAGACGGTAATAAAGGCGGCTATATCAACAAACAGTTTCGCCTGATCGTTCCTGTTGAATTGGAGTATATAGAAGATTTTGCTGCCGGATTTGCCAAAGTAAAAAAGGACGGCCGTGAATATTATATCAATACCGAAGGCGAAGAAGTGACACCCACAGAAGCGCAATTGGAGCAACGGGACAAAGAAATTGAGCGAAGAAAGCGTGGGTGGATTGATTTTAGTAGTTAAAGAGGTTCACTTTTCCTTGTTTTCGTGGATTGCCTAGAAGCATAGTACTCGTTAATTTTGTTTTACATCGATTGTTTTATGAAAAATTGAGGTATGAAAAAGGATATACAAACCATAACACTCGTCCTGATCGCTGCGCTGGGCATTTGGTCGTGCAGCAAGAATGATGGTACCGATCCCGACAATGGAAATGGCGGGATCGGGGATCTGCCCGGTAAACTGATATACACTTTTACCGGAGATGTATATCAGCTGGATCTCCGTACCAACCGACAGAGCACTTATTTCACGTTCAACACCTACGGCTTCAATTCTTGGGACATGGGCCGGGACGGACAGTTCAGGCTGACCAGCGAACGGGAAGCCGGTGTATTTGATGTCGCCAAAATCACGTTGATACGCAATTCGGATGGAACAATTGCCGATGAATTTGATTATGATTCGCCCAAAGGTTCGGATACTAAAGTACAGGCTTTGCTCTCGCCCGATAATAAAAAAGTGCTGTATAGCCCTACGCTTGCCAATGGTATCGTCATCACCGATCTAGACGGGAACGTACTGACCCATTTGGAAGCGGTGAACACCGAAACGGGACCTGTATCACTTGGAATTAACGACGAAGTGCTGTGGCTTCCCGGCAACCGTATTATATTTACGTTAGATGGCCGGTATATCTTCCGATCCGACCCGCCCTATACAAGCCTGACCTTGGTAAAAGAAATGTCCTACACCCAATGGGGCAACCTACGGGTAAACAAGCAGGGCACACAACTTGCCTTGATGGTGAGCAACCATATATACGTGATGGATGTGGATGGCAGTGATTTCCGGCAGGTCACGGAAAGCAGCGGCGGAGAAATCCACGCCGATTTCTCCCCTGATGGGAAACACCTGCTGATAGCAAAAAAAATTGGCCCTACATTCTTTTACTGGAACCTAGCCATTATTCCGAACGATGGTGAGGTGTATAATATGGATCATGACGAAGAAGTAATCGTCATACAGCCCGAAGGGGAAGAAATCCTTCCAGCGGTTGATGGGCCCACATTTTGGGTGGACTGATATGCGATCCTGCTTCATTACCTTGCAAAAAAAGCTGTTCATTGTTGCCTTTTTATACATGGGTATGTCTATTCAGGTGTTTGCCCAGCAGTCCTTAGCAGAGGCAAAAGCACCGATACTAATCGTCCGGGATCAATATTTCAAAACTTCAGACCACACTATTGATGCCGTGACGGACTGTAACGGCTATCCCGAATTTTGGACTGTTGGCCAACCCGATGCACACACACAATCTTTCCGTATCACGTGGTACCATGAAGACCAGCTATACTCGGAAATCTATCTTTTGAAAGACGGAAGACTGGTCTATGTCCTTGAAGAAGTAAAACGTATGCGTCTTAATCATTATACCCAGTCTGTTTGGAGATGTGAATATTTTATCAAGGACGATAGGATAATCGACTACACGTCTTTAGGCCATGGTAAGACGGAGGATGATGCCTGGGAACCGGAATCGATCTTGATTCAATTCGGCAAGCGAAAAGCCGAACTGGAAAAGATCGGGAAGTAAGTTAAGGGTGTACCTCTCGCCTTAAATCAACTTCTGCTCAAGGGCTATCCTCACCAGTACAGCGGTGTTTTTGGCATCCAGCTTCAGCAGCAGATTTTTCCGGTAGCTTTTGATGGTTTCCGGACTCAAAAAGATACGCTCGGCTATTTCACCGTTGGTCAATCCCTCGGCCACCAGCTTCAGCATTTCCCGCTCCCGCTGGCTTAGCCACAGATGGGCCTCTTTGGGCCGCTTCATCAGCACATCGATTTCGTGGCAGAGAAACGTCTCGCCATCGGCAACCGCCTGTATCCCCGCAAGTACTTCCTCCGTCATGGCGTTTTTGATCAAGTAACCTGAAGCTCCATTTTCCAGCATCTGCCGTACCACGCTGTATTCATTGTGCGTAGTCAGCGCCAGCACCCTGAGTTCGGGAAAACGCTCTTTGACTTCCTTGCAGAAATCTACTCCGCTGATATCCGGCAAGCCTACATCGAGTAGGAGCACGTCCGGTTTCCAGAAACCGATGGAGTTGCGACATTCGGCGGCACTGTGTGCTATACCAGTCACCTCCGCTATACCTGATTCTTCAATAAGACTTTTAAGTCCATCGGTCAGGATTTTATGGTCGTCTACAATGGCTACGTTAATCATGTTGTTCGTTGTTTATCAACTCCAGTTCCACATGAACTTCGGTTCCCTCTCCCGAAGAGAATATATCCAATTTACCCTGAAATGCATCCACCCGTTGCCGGATGTTCCGCAAACCCATCCCTTCGGAAACGGTATGCTGATCGAATCCCTTTCCATCGTCCTGTACCGTGAAGGAAATGCGGTCGGGTTCCTGCACCAGCTGTACGTTGATATGTTCCGCCTCAGCATGTTTCAGCGCATTGTTGACCAGTTCGTGGATACAGCGGTATACCATGATTTCCAGTTTGTCCGGCAATCGGGCTTCATCCCCGAAATAATGGAAATCTGCTTTAGGAATCGCAGCACAGAAATCAGCCAGTGAAACTTTCAGCCCGTAGCGCAGTAGCGATTCTGGCATCATGTGGTGCGCCACACGTCGCAGTTCCTGTATGGAATCGTCCAGCATGCCCAGGGCCGTCTGGAAACGGGTCACATCCACCGCCTCTAATAAAGCATTACCTTTTACCTGTGGTAGGTTCAGCTTCACTGCGGAGAGCATGCCGCCCAATCCATCGTGCAGGTCTTTGGCAAGACGACTGCGTTCGGCCGCTTCGCCATCGAGCGTGGCCTGTACGGCGACGAGCTGTTTTTCCTGTTCGAGCCGCTTGGCTTCCTCTTCGGCAAGTTTCCGGCGGCTCAGCGCCAGACGGTAGCGGATAAAGGCAAAAGCCAATGCGATCAGCAAAATGGTTGCTCCGGCAATGCCGAGCCAGATATAGAGTTGTCGTTGTTCTTCCAATGCGCTTATTTTGAGTTCTTTCTTTTCGGTTTCGTATTTCACTTCCATTGCCGAAAGGGAGTTTTGGTAATTTTCGTTACTGTATCGGTCCAAGGTTTCCGCATATTTAGTCATATATTCGTGGGTAAGCTTCGGATTTCCAAGGAAAGCGTTGGCCGTTGCCAAGTTTGAGTAGATGCTTCGGGTAATATTGATATCTGTCGAATCTATCGCCAATGCCGCTAATGCCGCTTCGATGGATTGTTCGTATTCTCCCTGATAGAAATAGATGTTGGAAGTCAGCTCCATGGCTTCGGCAGTGTAGTGGTCAAACCCCAGTTCTTTGGCCTGTTTGACCGCTTGCTTTGCCAGCGGTAATGCCGTAGCATAATCATCGTGGTAATAGTGCACCTTGGCAAGTGTCTGTAGGGCTTTGTTCAGGAACAGCTTATTATCAGTTTGTCGAAATAATTCCATCGCTTTTTCGGCATAATCTATGGATTCCTCAATAGGTGCTTCCCGATAAAGGCCGATATCGCTTAAAGCCGTATAAACACTCCCCAAACCATCTTTGTCATCGGTTTCTAAAGCCAATTGCTCTGCCTTTTTGTAGTAAACCAATGCCTGTTCGTAATTGTTCATGATCTGATAAGCTCCCGCTATATTCGAATAAATCAAACTCAGTCCGTTGATGTCTTTTTTTGATTCGAGCCATTTAGCTGCTTTTTGATAATTGTCAATAGCCTCGTTATACAGGCTTTGTTGTCGGTAGATATTGGCATACGAATTATATATGGAAGCCTGCATCCGGTAATCATCCAGATTTTCGACAATTGGTCTGGCTTTGTCGAGATATAGCAATGCCGTGTCGTACACGCCGTCCATATAATAGGCTATGCCTGTATTTTTAAGGAACGTTGCGGTCATCTTTTCGTCTCCGGTTTTTTCGGAAAGGGCCAACCCCTGTTTTCCGAAAGCAATGGATCGGTCAACATCGATACTGTTATAAAACCAATTGAGGTCATCCAATATTTTAATCCGTTCTTCGTCCGTCAGCGTCTTCGTTGCCAATACCTGTTCCAGCGAATCCAGGTTCTGTCCGAAACTTATAACCGGCACAAATACTATCAGCAGATATAGCAATAAATGAGATGCCCGCTGTATTACGCTATGTATATATTTTTTCATCATCTTGTCTGGTTATTGGGGTCTATCCCAGTTCTTCATAAGACAAAGGTAGCGGTAAACAACCCTGCTAAAAACCCCCTTTGGGGGGTATTGGGAGAAGTTTCGTCACTATACCTTTGTTTTTATCAAATGGAGGAAAGCGACCGATGTGTTCTGCCGACCGTCAACCGGATAAAAATTATAAACTATAAAAATAAACAAAAATGAAAGCAACCATCAGAAAAACAATAGTACTGTTCTTAGCAGTATTTGCTTTGGCAGGCTGTACTAAAGACGATGATATCAATCCAGAGGGAAATGGAAACGGTGATTTATTATTGGTAGAAGAAAAGATAAACGGACAAACGCTGTTAACGTACGAGTACGATGCGAGAAACCGGGCAATCGTTTGGACACAATATGTCAATGGAGAAATCCATACGACCCATAGCTTTACTTATGATGACAGCGATCGTATGATCGCTCAAGAAAGAAGACATAACGGACAGGTTTTCTTAAAGGAATCCTATTCCTACGAAAGTGATGAACGACCGGTCTCCGGTGTTTGGACTTATATAGGAAATAGCGGAAATGTATCAACCGTGTCAACCGTTCAGTACACCTATGACCAAAACACGGTTACCGAAACCGTAGATATCGAAGATGTTGGGACGATTATCAATTCCTATGTATTTGATAGTAAAGGAAATTCAATTCAGCATAAAATAGGTCAGGGAGTTGTTGACTACGGAGATTTTGATGGCAAGTCTGGTGTCTATGAGCGACATCCGTGGTCATGGAAGACACTACAAATTAACAATTACCAATCTGTCAAAACAACAGCAGCAGGTATGGTCATTTCAGACCATATCTACGAATACACGTACAACGATGCCGGTTACCCCATAAAAGCAGAAGTGTACGACCGTGCCACAAATGAACTAGTAGAAACCCGCGAATACACCTACAAAAAAGCAAATTAAAAACAGAAGCAATGAGAATAATAATCCAAAAAACGATAGGGTTACTTTTTATGGTAACCGCTCTGGCTTCCTGTTCCAAAACCGATGATAAAGAAAATAAGGATAAGGAATACGGACAATACCTTAAAATGAAAATAGACGACGTTAAGTGGGAAACCGATGGTTCTTTTGACGTAAAATTCGTGGAGCAGGGTTTGGGCGTTGATGATGACTCCCGTGAGTACCAGTTATTACTCTCTGCTATGCAATCGGGTGAAAGGGAGACATTTCACATTTCCCTTCACCTGCCCGCTGACAAAATTGACAACCCAGTAGGCTCTTATCCGATAGCTTCTGATGCTACGCAATCAGGGATGGCGACCGGTACCGCTGAAATACATTATTACAACAAAGCTGTTTCGGGAGTTTCTTTCTCTTCGCGCACCGACCCCAAAGGGTCACCCCCGGTTGGTACATTGGCCATCACCGAATTTGAAAAAGGAGACGGTGCGTTTGCCCAACGACAGATCAATTGGCTAAAAGGCACTTTTTCCGTTACGCTCAAAGGCACGGAAAAAGGATACAAGACCGGTGAAATCATGGAAATAATAGACGGCGAGTTTGAAATGCCCAATGCATTACACCATATAACTATAAATTAAAATATACAAATATGAAAAGCATAATCAAAAAAACAATCGGCCTAGTTGCCATAACCATAGCCTTGGTTTCCTGTGCCAAAGACGATGACCCACAACCGGAAGAATCTACGGGGTGCGCACTGACCGAAGAATTTGAAAACACGGCTGTCGTGGTTACCGAACCCACGACCTGGACGGCCGACCGGGTTTACCTGTTCAAAGGCATTACCATCGTGGAAATCGAGTCCGAACTGACCATCGAACCCGGTACGGTTATGAAATTTGACACCGGTGCATCGATTACGATCCGCAGGGGAAGTGAGCACGCGCGGATCATTGCCAATGGTACAGCCGACAAGCGCATCGTATTTACTTCGTATGCCGATAACACGTATTGCGGGAATACCCAGCGCGAAGGTGCCGACGCCCAGCCGAAAAGAGGCGACTGGGGCGGTATTAACATCGAGGCCGGAAACAACCATAGCTTTACCTACGTGGATATCCTGTATGCCGGGAGCAGTGTAGGTGATGGTATGTTTTCGGCGATTGAGTTTAACTATGAGGCCGGCGACGACTTTACTTTTGACCATTGTGTCGTTGCGCATACCCTTGGAGAGACCCGTCGCCCGGACTACGAGGAATACCGGGATCCGAACAGTCCGGGGATCTATGCCGCTTTCGAGGCTACCTTTCAGTTAAAACTGCCCGATCCTGAAAAGATCCGGTTTACCAACAATGTATTCTATGACAACGATGTGCCGCTGATGATTAATCTTCACATTCCGGTAGATGCCAGCAATAAATTCCATAATCCGGACAATCCGTCGGAGACAAACTACCGGAACGTGATCCACATGTTCGATTGGATCTGGCAGGAGGCCGATGCAACCTGGGGACATACCGAAGTACCGTATGCCTATACCGGATCGAATGAGCATAAACCGGATGTCCGTCATACCATTACCATTGGACCCAATGTCATCGTCAAATTTCCCGGTGTCGCCGCCGGTCTCAACAGCTGGGATGATATGCGTGTCATTGACCTGCATCCCACGGCGATCCTGACCTCCTATCACGACGATGCACACGGGGGCGACAGCAATGGCAACGGAACAGAGACATCACCAAGCAAAGGGGATTGGAGTGGCTATGTAGCCCGGGCGTCTTCCGGACGGCGCGATGATGTATGGGCAACAGGAGCTAACATTTTGTACGCGAATCGCCCATAATCAACAGACTTCTTGTTCTTGCACTAATCACGGATTAACAAAACAATAACCTTCAACACATAAATTTTAATACAAATTAGATCATGAGAAAAGTAATCTTTACCCTTATGGCGGTCGTGATCGCCATAGCTGCACAGGCGCAGCAATTTCAGAATGGAACCACTACGGCCAATCTCGGTATCGGGTTTGGAACCGCTCTGGGCGGTCTCGGCAAGGCCCGTCCGGCCATATCCGTATTCGTCGACCACGGCATGTGGGATATCGGCGGCCCCGGGGTGGTCAGTATCGGTGGCTACGTTGGCAACACCGGTTACAAGTATACAAGCGGTACCTATACTTACAAGTGGGACTATACTATTGTTGGCGTTCGCGGAGCTTACCATTACAATGGATTTACTAACGTGCCAAAGCTTGACATCTATGGTGGTGCCATGCTCGGCTACAATATCGTCAAATACTCCTCAGATGGGGATGATGCTTCCTATGCCAATAGTTACGGTAGTGGACTCGGGTTCACAGGATTTTTAGGCGGGCGCTGGCTTTTCTCAGAACGTTTCGGTGCTTATGCTGAATTGGGGTACGGGGTATCGGTATTGAATGCGGGTGTTACTTATAAATTCTAAAGGAACAGGAATACACCCCCGTCTCCCATTCGAACGTCAACCCTCTGAAAATTTTCGGAGGGTTGACGTTAATTCAGTTTTAGCGCTTTTTGACTACAAGATTTTAACCGTATAACTTTCCTTTAACAATCACAATATAGTATCAATCTGCACCTCAACCCCGTCTTCCGTTTCGGTCAGCGTGACCAAATCGCATATATGCTCCCATTGCAACTGGCCGGGATAGCTTTCTTTCACCTTGATGGCACCCACGAGTTCCAAATAGCTTTCTATAGACTTTCCATCCATATCCCACAGTTCCATATCAAAATTGGTAATGAACACAAAAGTCTGTCGCAATGTCCATCCGGGCAGTGATATTTCAGTAACGCCATGCCCACAGGCTTCGCAGGGCCCCAAATCAGTGTATGTATATAGGATTCCGTTTTTATAGGTATAGGAGCTCCGGCTACAGAATCGCTCGGTCTTGCCTTCGTTCCGTTCTTCAACAATAGTAGATAACTGGCTGAAATAATCAATCATTCGGGCAGTGAGATTGGTCGGAAATTCCAGTAAGCAAGTATTTAAAACGTATCCCCTTTGCCTGTTGCCAAATTCAATCAACATCCATTTTGAGGGGGATTTATAAACTTTAGTTGCCGTATCGGATGGATAGGTAAACAAGGGTTGGGCTACCACTTCCGACCCTACTTCGATAATGTTTACTGCCGTTCCATAGCTCAACGTATCCAGAGCGGTCTCGGCAGATGGTGCAGTATAAACGGGTACCCCCTTTCTGTTCCATATATAGTGAAGGGACTTCTCCTGCGCGTTTAACCGAGCTGGTGTGACGCAAAGGAGTGCAAGGATAAAGACAATCAAGAGCCTCATACAAAAACTGCATTTTAATGATAATCACAAAAGTATGAAGGCTCATCAATAATAAAAATCCTTGAAAACAAGGATTTCAAAGCTTTTCCGATTACCGTAATTTTGGGCTATTAAACGACACATCGATACGTATATGAAAATTTATTTAGTGTTTATTCTACTGCTTTCCACCGTATTATCAAGCTATGCGCAGGAAAAGAGCGATAGTTTGTCTTATCCCGACCTCATCCCGATATTGGAAAACGGGCTATACGGATATTGTGATAAGGAGAAAAATATAATGATCAAAGCACAATTTGAATGGGCCGCGTTTTTTGGGGAAGATCTGGACTTTCACGACATCAAAGACCCCAAAAATAAAATATTTGGAAGCAGCGCCTATGCCACCGTGTGGCAGGATAGACAGCGGATGCGTATCGATAAAAAAGGAAAAGTGGTCTATCGGTATAATCCGGATGATTTTAATGAAATCCGTCCGAAAGAAAGCATAAACGCATCAATCAAGCAATCTTATGAAAAGTTTCAGGACGACCAGACCCAGCTATGGGGGGTGCGCGATATAGCTACAAGCGAGGTGTTGATTCCTGCACGATACAATATTCATGAAGAATTATATTCCTTCCACATACCCCAGTATCCACTGATCCTGGTTTCATCACCCCTTGGTGGAAGTAAATTCTACGTGGGGCTGAATGGAACGGAATACCGCGAAACAGTAGCCGTCCAATCCAAAGCCGAAGGCTATAAAATAGATTATCGTGTATACTTATCTGGATCCGACTCTGCTACGGCTGAACTACAGGGTGCAATGGTATTCTGGGATGAGATCAAGCCATTCATACGGGCTTATGTTACCACAGAAAAAATCCGGGTAGAGCAAAATGGCACCCAGCCATACGTGCAGATCGTCAATTTCACCGACAGCACCAGTTTTAGGTATTGGACGCAAGTAGATTCAACAAAAACAGTTCAATTAAAAGAAGCTACCGAACCTCAACTAAGTTTCGACCCTTTTTCCGAAGAACCTTATGTAGATGCGATGACATTAACGCTGACAGACAGCACACAGATCATTGCTGGCTATCCATGTACTCTTGCTCGGCTCTACTTTGGTAAGGATGTAGAATTTCAGATCTGGTACGTAAAAAACCTCCCAAGATTATACTTTGGCAAGGATGATTTTCTAAAAAAAATACCAGGGCTACCACTGAAAATTACTGCGAATACTAAAAAAACCGATTTTGGATTTGGGATAATGGCTACATCTGTAGAAAAACTGAAAATAGACACTTCCTTGTTCGACCTGCCGGAAGAGCCCCCCATATCGACTGATGCTTCGGACAATGCCTACCTGGAAAGTTTACCCTATCCAGACTTAATCCCTGTGAGCGAAGACGGGTTGGTTGGTTATTGCGACCGGGACATGAACGTCATCATCGAGCCGCAATTTTATCAGGCGGAATTTTTTGAAACAGATTTCTCCTTCCAGATCACCCATGTTAACAACCCGGATATTGTCAAATTTGGAACCGATGACTACGCCTGGGTGGTAACGAGGGATGAAAAGCGGTACCGTATTGATAAAAAGGGTAATCTAGCGTACCATTATAACAAAGCCGATTTTAAATCCGCTGTACCTTTTATTTCACTCGATGAAAGCGATGGGTTTAAGGTAACGGGCATAGACAAAACGACGCTCTTCCAGGTTATGAACGATAGCTTGTCGATCGTTGACCCTGCTTTCTATGCCATAACAAAGATCGATACCCTTCCACGAAAAGGTACAAGCAGCGGTCTGCCGGATATGCTTATTCGCTGTTACCTGAGCAGGGAAAGCCTGCCCTTGAGTACTTTCCGGGATGAAAAGACGCAATTGGAAGGATTGAAACACTGGGATACGGGGCAAATCGTTATCGAACCAAAATATACCATGATCAACCCGCTTTTTAACCGTAGCCTGAAACCAGCATGGTACCCGCTGTTCCGCGCGTTTTCTCCATCGGAGAATACGAGCTTCTATGTGGGCCTGAATGGAACGGAATACATTATCCGACCAGAAAATGAGCCTGAACCAAAATAATGATTGCAGTATAGATGAGCGTATTTACAAAAGATAATTTCCCGGAAATCAAATCCGAACCCAACTGGTTCTGGACCTGGTGCATCCGGATGGTGTTTTTTCTACTATTCGGCTCGCTTGTTTTATGTTTTTACATCACTCCCTTTTTATTCTATGTAGACGATATGATTGAGGGTGGACAGCTCTTCGCTTTCGGCATCATCTACTATCCGATCGTGATCTGGCTGAGCTATATCGCCGCACGATACCTACAACGTATCAAAAGTAAGGCGGTCAGACGTATTACCGTAAACCGGGAGGGGATTTTTTATGACCAGTTAGACGGTAGCGTTGAATCCTTGTTGTATAACCAATTGGAGAAATCATCGGATGATTTTAATATTTATGATGTCTTTATAGGTTCAAACCTAATATACACAGGAAATTCAACGATTAGCCAGAAGTTTTTGAAGATTTTTCTGAAAGGCAAGGAACAAAAGGTACGACCCTTTCATCCGGATGTGGCTTATAGTTACTACGCTGGAAATAGCCGGAAATTGAGGAGCCACTTTATACAGGGAGTCACGCTTTTCCGTCCCGATCTACGCATCGCACCCAATGTTTATTCGGAGTTTTCTATCCATCCCGAAACCTTTGAGTTTGACAAAAAAGTATATTGGCAAGCCGTTGTTTTTGCAATCATTTTCATCATTTTGTTATTTATCGGTATCGAATGGTACATGAAATACCGATTTGGGGATTCCTTAATTTTTTAAGGATCGGAGATATATATTAATGTTAAACCAGTATGAAAAGAACTATTATAATAGAAAAAAATTCAAGTGCAATATATTATGGGACTATTTAATCTCTTCAAGAAGAAAGACAAGGAGGAAGGGCAAACTTCCTCGCCTGCAAAAGAAGAAAAGCAAGGATACTATGGCGATCTGGAAAAGACCGCCCTATTGACAAAATTATTTGAGGTAGCTAAAGAAAAACGTGACGAAGATTGGAATCATGAATTTCTGGCCCATGTGGCCGAGGCCAGCTTTGCCTGTGGCAATCCACAGATTATCCAGGGACCGGACGGATTTCCTTATTTTCAGTTGGAAACGCCCGTGCCGAACACACCTTTTCAATGTTACGTAATCAGCCACATGATTCCCGATTTTATTTTAGAGCGGGGTGTCGGTATCGTCATCAATGCAAATACGGGGCAGCCCGATTGGGTGTTCAGCTACGGTAGCCTCGTTAACTTCGCCTCACGGGGCGAGTTTTATACAACGGGGACCAGCCTGCAGCTTCCAAAGAAGGAAACCATCGCGGACAACGAAGATGTATTGATCGGCCAGCCATCGGAAGCCTTTTTGCCTGCGGCGGCACGTGCTATCCTCCGCCAGTTTATCGAACAGCAGGGGATCCGGGACGTAAAGGTCGCTTTGATGTCGCGTAAATACGGTGATGAGGTATTGCAGGAACTGGTAACGAACCTAACGCCGCACAAAACCGGAGAAAATCTTTATACAGCCCTGCAATCGCATTTACAATGGTTCCTGCCTGCGCATTACTCCATAGTAGCGATGGATGAAGCGGGATCACTTAAGGATGATTTTGAACCTTTATGATAATTAACAAAACATAGCTTGATGGCAGGTTGGATTATTTCATTGATTGGTTTTATCATACTCTTCAACGTTGTGGGCAAACAGCAGCGAAAGGGTAAAAACGTATCCATGATACGTAAAATATTAGCCTGTATCCTGTGCTTCCACATCAACTGGATAGGGAGTTTGCTATTGTCCGAACCCGTTATGGAGGTTTTTGATATCAGTACGGATGGCTTTATGAACATGAACGGTCTGGTTACCGCGGCGGTTATCTGGATGGGGATCGCCATCATCGTGTTGGTGGTAGCATCTTATGCCAAAGAACTATTAGGTTCGCTTTACGGCACGGTACGAACCACTCAAAAGGTATTTTTATTCCTGCCGATAATCCTGCTTGTCCTGTTTTTTTTCGCAGCAAGCTTTAAATGATGTGATGGAGACGAACGATAGAATGACACTGGATGTAGAGTTAGGGCAATTAAAGTAACCAAGTGACTAATACAAGCAACATATGAAAAGTAATCCACGTCCTGCGGGCGACGCATTCGAACTCAATCTCTGGCAAAAGCGTCAGGCTACACTGCTATATCATTTTGCGTCGCTGGAGTACCTGAAAGGGCTGAAAATGCGCATCGATGCACTGATCAGCGGCACTGATGTGCTGCTCGACGAGACCCAGGTGCAACGACGTGAAACGATAATCGTCAACAAGCACAGGGGTGGCCGCAACACTTCAGCCAACTGGGCGAAGTGTGGTTTCCCGCCGTTGCTGGATTTTCAACAGAAGACGGCGAAGGATATTGCTAAGCGTACGCACGAAGCCTATAGCATGACAGGTGCGTACCAGTGCGCCCGGATGCTAAGCGAGTTTTCAATGCGGTGCGCGACGGAAGAGGAACAAACAGCGTTCGAGGAACGCTCCGAGAAAGTTTATAAGTACGCGTATTATATCGACGATGTGATGAATCGTTATCAGCACTGGAACGACGGCATCGTCTACAACATCTGGATGGGAGTCGAGAGCGAATACCCTTCACTGTGTATCCGACGGCACGCCGACCTTTTTCCTCGTCTACCAAAATTCCGGGTATGCACCGATGTTATCGCCAAAATCGGCAAGCGCCCGCCGCGAACTGGCGTGTATGTAGCCCAAGACGACCCATACGCTACCTTGCAGTTTGGATGGACAGGCGGGGATTCGGGCGGTTCATTGGACCAGTGCGTGACGTTCAATGATCTGGGGCTTTCTGCCATAAATGCTGTTGGCAGGGATAACCTTTGGAACGAAAGTAGCGAACTATTGGAGTTTGTAAAAAAGCACTATTTCAAGCAGTTTGAAGATTATCTCCGCGAAAACCGGGGTTCACGCTTTACTACTGAGCATCTGAATGACGCTGGTTGGGCAACTGCATTTATTTCGGTTTACGGTACCGCTACACGCGCCTGCAAGTGGATCTATGTTGAGCGGGTCAACGACGAATATGAAGAAGTCGATGACGAGGCCAATTTTCAAAGCAAGCTGTAAATGATGTGATAGAAACAAACGATAGTAAGCTATTCATTTAGTAAGCCTATAAAAATTATAAACAATGAACGAATATCATTTTAAATACCAGAACAATAAAGGAGGGCTGTATTTCTTGTTAGCCATTTTCGGCGGCTTCCTGACCATTCCACCCAGTGTTTTTCTGCTTGATTATATATCCTGGATTTTTTGGATCACCATCCCGTTGACTATTTTTTTGATGGTTTATGGTCTTTGGAAGTTTTACAAAACATCCAGAGGCAGTGATATCATCACGGTAGACAGCGAGGGGTTTACTTCCAAGGACTACGGCCGGGTGCTTTTTAGCGACATCCACAGTATTCCACCCTTTGGTGCCCTGCAGGCACCACCACCCTCCATGCGGATCAGGTTGAACAATGGGAAAAAACTGGTTTGGCAACTCAATGCCAATAACCCCAAAGGCAAAGACGATGCGCTCATTTTTACCGCTTTTCGGGAGTTACTGTTGGAGCATCTGAAGCAGCAAACACAAGCAGTATCTCCTGAAATTTCGGTGGAGACCGCCCAAGGGGTCGACGTCGAGGCTATTGCGGATAACCCAGCACGGTCAGAGTCCATAAAGGCTCCTGCGGTGCAAGCCGAAGTTATCGAACAACTGGAAAGGCATAAAAAACGGGATATCAACTATAAGTATATCACCATTCCCATCGGGGCAGCATTCGCAATCCTAGCGTTCGTGCGTACCTGTGGGGAAGATATGATCCGTGAACATAAGAACAAAGAATTTGAAGGCGTCCGTAATACGATTCTTCATGAGGAAACGGATTACCGAGATAATGTGCAGGAAGCGTTACGAGTAGCAAAAACGTACGCACTGAAATTTGGCCCTGTATACCTGTTTACCAATGATCCCGAGAGTAACGTAGAGTACTTGCCCAATATCAAAAACGACCCGTATATGCCCGAAATCGAAGTTGTCGGATTACGCAGAGTGGAAGATAATAAGAAACTGGAAGCTTATATTGAGCATCCCGATAGTATTGATTATTTGCTGTTCGTTTCCAAGCCGTCCCTTGGGTTCGCCACCGTTATGCAGGAAAGTGTGTTCAGCGAAGCGGATAGTACAGCTGCCGTGGTTTACTTTGCGGTTTATAATCCGTACGAATCGCTTCCGAGCAGTTTCCGTAATAAGTCTGATACGACGTTCCGCCCGATACAGTATACCTCCTCGATCCAAATACCTAAAGTGGGAAAATTAACCGGGAAGCTACTGGAGAATATGGACTTTGCCTCCATCCGGGCCATCCTCCAGCAATACAAGAAGACCTATTTTTATATGGTCGTCAAGGAGCAGGACGGCATAACGCCCGAAAGATTTGAAGAACTGAAAAAACTGGTTATCGCGAACTTTGAAAAACACGATATTCCGGCAGATCAATTTCAGAGTAAACGTTTTAATGCCGAATAATTAAGTGGAATATCTACAACAGTTGTGCAAAATGAAGCATGTTCTTCCCTTATTAACGTTCCTACTGACTTGCGTCAATTTATTCGGACAGACCAGTTATTCGGGTTTTATCGGTGAATGGGTGACAACGTCAAACCCCTATGATGCAAAAAACGTATCTTTAGCTACGGATGACGAAATTAAGGAACAACGCCATACCGTATAGACTGGAGCGGTTTGGCGTTTTTATTTATAAAGTATTGCTATGGCTCTCTCTGGGGCTTGTTATCGGTTTGTTTACCGCCGAGATGCAGGGATTTATATCGGTCTGGTTGCTTTTTGTACTCATTCCCGGTAGTATTGGGTTGGCTTGGTTGTTCGTCCAGGTATTTGTTCGATATACAGACCATAAGGCCCGGATGGCCACATCCGACACGGCCTCTGGTAGTACGAACGCCTCCGCTGCACGTATAGATAGCGTTGATCATGGTGGTATACGATTAATGGAAGAACGGAACCTGTTGGTTATAACAATGACGGTATTTTCAAGGTTTAAGCCACCCTTTCAAACAACAATACGCCAGTTTATGACAGCCGAACAAATTGAACGGCTGCAAGAGCTACCTGTTGTCACGTTTTATGAAGATACCCACAACCCTGGCACTGGGACGATATCCCTTACACCGCCCACGGGGGAGCTTCTAACCGGCGAAACGACAGCCCAGGCGACTAAAATCTACCCTGATCGGAGTAAAAGCTCATTTTTCCCCTTGACTGGGCGTAATTCGTCCATGCTGTCACGTTTGGTAAATATGGTGCTGATTTTCGCATTGTTTGGTTTCGGCTTTCTGTCACCTTTTATGCTTACGGGCAATGTGGACTGGCTACGCTTGCGCGTAACCTATTTCCCACAGAAGCTGGTTTTTCAGTACAAAGGCAATTTTAATGCGGAACCGTTCAAAAAGGCTTATGCTAAAGCCATGTCGTATATTGGTAATCGGCGGGTCGAATCCTTGCTTTTCTACAAAGACTATACGGTCATAATGGTGGAAGACCCCGATAAGCCGGGTTACATCGAGCATGCGATCATTCGTGGGAATTCCGTAGAAAAAGGCATCCTGTCATCAATGACTTCCGATCCCGACAGGCTGTTCACCGTCCACTCCATTAATTTTGAACTGTTGCAGAAAGTACTGGATGATGTTTCAACTGACCATAATATTGAAGACATCTTCTACATCGGGGTTCGAAAAGATACCCGTTGGGGAACACGGGACGGACGTATCCTCCCTGATTATAAACAAAATCATGTTGATATCCACGTGCTGTTTCGTCCGGATAGTGAGTCGCTTCATTATCATGGTGAGACCGGTGTGCGATTTCCGAGGTAAAAAGGGTCGCCACATCAGTTGGTATGCTTCCCCACCAATAAGAATGCAAAAATATACAGCAAAGTTGTTGGTAACACGCCTAATATAATACCCAGTGGAAGGATACCCGATAAATTGATGAACAGCAGGAAGAGATAGATCACGGTCAATAAGAAGTAGAGAAAACGTTTCTTTGTCATAGTATTTAGATTTCAATGGGAACCTTTTTTATGCAATTTGACGACCAGCGTATCCAAGCCTGTATCACGACTCGATTCCAGCCGAACCGGTTCATAGCCTTCCTTGTCCAGCCATAAAACCAAACGCGGTTTACAGTTAAAGCCATTGGCTAATCGCCAATCCATGAACCAACCGGTACTATCGGTTCGGCGTTGGTAAAGGTGCAAGGTATCATGGCGTTCATATTGCTTTTCTTCTGTCGTCAAAAGAGTGGACCGACTGTAAAAAACCTCAGACAAGGGTTCCCCCGTTTGGGCATCGACTGCGTAACCCTGTATACGTTGCATGCAATCGCAGGAAGCCAGCAACCCAAGGATAAAAAATAACAGGGTCATCGTTTTAACACGGTTTGTATTATGGTTATGCTGCATAGGATAAGGGATTAAACTGACACATATAGATATTATGGGATTTCACGTGTGACACTGCCCGTTTTAAAAACAAAAACAAGTTTAGTCCGTACATCATTTGTTACTTCTTTTATCGACAATACGTCCGCCAGCCGATATGTTTTGCCCTTTAATTCAAAGTCCATATCCAACCTAGCAGTTTCCTGTTCATAGAATCCATTGCTGCGGATCACCGAAACATAGGGCTTTGCAAATGGACTTTTAGTAGTTTCTACTAAACGCGTATGACCTACCTGATAGGATACCTCTTTACCAAGAGCGAACGCATGCAACATAACCAACGGAGCGCCCATGGGCAATGCTGCCACAAACAACAGAACCAAAAGCAATACGGTATACACCTTCGTCCAAATCGATTTTCTGTATTGAAAAAGGATAAAGAAGGTACTGGCAAGCCAGCACCAGAAAAGCAACCGATCTGGCAAGGTTCCCGGAAGGGAAATATCCGCGCTAAGGAATAAGAATGTATCCAGTAGCAACAGACACGTGAGACCAATATATATCTTTAGTGCTGTTTTCATCTCTCTCTAGGGTTATACTAAAATGAGTTGTAAATATCCAAACTTTCTCTTCATGATACTATCCACGAAAACCGCTATTTTAAACCAGTCACAAAGAAAAATAAAAAAAGAAAAGTTACCTTTTTTTAAGGTCAATTTGACAAAACCCTTGAAAACCAGTATTTTTTCGCTGTGCTGATTTGCCGATTTTTGTTGTATGAAGAATATACTTTATACGCTCCTCGTTTTGGTAGGAACGGCAATCAGTCCATTTTCCTTTGCAATCGCACAGGATACCACGATCTATGACCGATTTGAGGTCGCACCAGAGCCAATAGGCGGGAGAGCTGCCTATCTCCAGTGGTTGGACAAAACGATCAAAATCCCAGAGAATGTAGATCCCAGCAATGCTAATGGAGAAGTGCTCCTGGAGTTTGTCGTAGAACCTAATGGGGAACTTTCACATATCTTGGTAAGCAGTAATCTGGGAGCCGCTATGGAAGAGGCTATACGGGAGACCGTAGCCGGATCAGCCCGATGGAGAAGTGCCATGATCAACGGTCGCCCGGTACGAGCACGCCATCAAATGCGGATCAGGGCGCAACCCGATAGTTCGTCCGCTAAGGCAATCGTGTTTGCCGACCCGGTGGAGGTCATGGCCGAGCCTCCCGGAGGACATGCAGCTTTCATGCAGTGGATAGGACGTAATTATCAATACCCACACCAAGCAGTTAAGCAAGGTGTAAGAGGCACCATGAAATTACGGTTTATTGTAGAAAAAGATGGTTCCATCACCCAGGTGGAAATATTGAACGATCTCGGGTATGGTACTGCGGAAGAAGCGATACGCGTATTGATGCGCTCACCCAGATGGAAACCAGCTTTGATAACGGGCAAACCGGTGCGGTCATATTTTATACTTCCAATCAAGCTTTCCGTGCAATAAAATCAATACTATTTACCACTAATGACAAAATATGATAGAACCAGTAAGCTTGCATATTGGCTGCCGACAATCTTTGCATGGATGATCGGTATATCCCAATCTCAAGCTCAATCTACTAGCCGTACCGATTTTGATACCTGGTGTATGGGGCGTTACCTCATTGACCTGCCTAAAGGAACAAAGGTCGAAGCCGAATATATGACGAAAGGTGCCAAAGTTAATACGCTGACCGGCGTATCATTTGCTCAGTTCCTCAATACAGTAGCCACCCGACAACAGGCATTTAATGAAAAACCGCACAACAAAGGCGGCTCCATGCTGGTTGATACCGATACCATTGCACGCGACTGCATCACGTTAGTTTCCTGGGGCAGCGTAGCCGGCAGGCGCGTATACAATTATGAGACGTTCCAATATTTGGAGGAGCACCAAGCGCTTTACATTTTTACCGGACGGGGATCCGCCGACGAGGAACAGCGAAACAAGGCAGCAAAGGTTCAACGAAACAGCCACGGTGAACTGCGCTACCGTGCACCCATGGAAATACCTACCGAGCCGGGTTTTTGTATCAATGAAGGTCTGATCATGACGAGCAAGCCCAACCGAGAGGAGTACACTGCTGTTATGCGATTAGCCGAATATCCCGATGTGGTGATTGTTCTGGAATCGTATGTAACCAATAACCGCAGTGATTTTTCCGATCGGGAAACACCTTTTGGCCTTTCTGCCGCTAATTTCTTTCATACGAAAACATTGAAAAACCGGAACCGCTCCATCGGTAAGGCCAAAGGCCGGGAACGCCTGACAAGAAGCCGCATGAAGAAAAACGGTAAAACAATCTATGATTTCGAATGGAAAACATATGGTATAGCTGGATCGATGGAGTATCCCTACATGCGGCTGACCTTGCGGACTGATGACGGACCTGGCACTCCCTCGCTCACTGGTGATAAGCAAGCACTCCAATTATGGGAGAGCCTCTTAACCAATCTCCGATTGCGTCCCTATTAAAATCCTTGTTTTCGAGGATTGCAGCCAATAAACAGCTCGCGTAACTTTGATCACATATAGTGAAATGGACAAGAAAGGACGGATCAAGCTTGCCTATCGGAAAAAATGGGGTTAAATTTGATAGATAGCAGAAACGCTTATTGACAGCACAATCCGACAAATTAAAATAACGAATGACAGCAATAGAACAACAAATTTTAGATACTTGGTTCATAAATCACCGGACTAACTTAAAACTTTTAGACAACCTCACAGAAGAGGCTTTAACGCTTACAACTTCAAAGCGTGGTGGTGGAAGTGTTGGTCATCAGTTAGCTCACATTTATAATATTCGTTTCTGGAAACTTGAAAAATTCAACAGAGAACTTGTAAAAGAATTGACAACCATTAAAGCGGAAGACACTAAAACTATTGCCATGCTGAAAGACTGTCATACGATTTCAGCCGATTTAATCGCAGAAGTATTGAAAAAAGGAATTGAAGACAACGGAAAAGTAAAAGGTAACAAACGGGGAATTGTTCCATTGTTAGGATATTTAATTCATCACGAAGCACATCACAGGGGAAGTATTTTACTTACATTAAAACTTAGCGGCTTTAAACTTACAGACGAATTAAGATATGGAATTTGGGAATGGAACAAGTTATGACAAAAGAACTCCCTATTGCTAACAAGGGTTTGAGCGCGAGGCCTCGAAACGGTTGATGACCAAATAAACACATTCAAATAAGCCGAAAAAACGAATGCGCAAAGGAAAATAAAGACGCAAACCACAAAAATGTACAACATGAGATTTTCAACTAAATTTATTGCAATTGTCAGTTCAAGTATAATACTATTTTCTTGCTCGAAAAACGATGAAGGACAGAGCATTCAGGAAGGAGACAACAAGGGAGTGCGTCTGAAATATTTTGAATCAGTACACGCTATTGGTGATGAAATTGATTTTGTTTTACTTCCCGGTTTTGAATTATCTGACAATAGTGAGATCCGGGAATTCGGGGATTATAAAAATGGGGTCGGCAGTTACGAATATAATTGCTCGTGGGTAAAAACCACTCCAAATAATCAAGGAGGGGGAGTATATCAAGAATGGTTAAGCATCAAGGGTACTCCTCATGGTTGGGATATCAATGACAATCATGAGAAAACGACGAAAGAAGAGTTATTGAAAGGGCTGAAAGAATACGAAGAGGTTATCGACCAAAGGTTACTTAAAGCACCCTATAAAGATCATGTTATCGTGGTGAAAAAGAAGGCCAATGAAAAAGGGAATTGGCATTTTGAAGCCTATATAGACCCCAGCCACCGTATTGATGGAGATGGGCAGCGCGCTGAATTTAGCAGCGGTATTTATAGTTTGAAGGAGAACGCAATTTATGATGTTCCAACTGATGAAGTCGTTGTATCTGTTTTTATCCAGCTCCTGGAAACGATAGATGAATAGTTGATCAAACTCTCACCATCAAACAAAGGAGGGTAAATTTGACAGGTAGATAGCCGCACAAAACATGTTCAATTAAAATGAAAAACAAATGCAGAATGAAAAATAATAATACGGATACTATTTGGATGTTCAGATTACCCATTATTTGGATAGTCATACTAAATATGTTCGGTTTCTCGACTGCAACTGCACAGGATGCCATTAACCAACATGCAGATAGTTTATTAAATATTGCCAATAAAGCGCCAAACAAACAACTAAAAATAGAAGGGCTATTGGATGTTAGTGTCTTTTGGATTGACTACGATACAGTAAAAGCTCATCATTATTTAGAAGAGGCACACAAGCTAATGAAAGAACCACCTACCGCTTATCAAAAAGGACTTTATCATCTGTACCACGCAAATATCGTGATGGACTTTAGACCCGAAGAGGCAAAAGTAGAATTTATAACCGCAGACAGCCTACTAAAGAAAGATACCTCGGCTAAAAGCTATTTTTATCGATCAAAATTGTGGAACAATTACGGTATGATACTGCAAAGAGCCAACAAGAATGATGAATTTATGGAGATTATCATCAATAAATCTATCCCTTACGCAAGATTATCTGGGGACAGCGTGCAAGTAGGAAAGCAATTACAAAACGTTGGAATACTTTTTTTCAATTTTTTTAATTACAAAAAGGCTGCCGAATTTTATGAAAAGGCACTTGGAGCGACTTTAACCTTAGATGAAAACAAACAAATCAGGCTAGATATATTTATTAATGCTGCAAAGAATGAAATTCACTTGAAAGACCTACCTAAGGCAAGAGTTTTTTTGGATAGTGCTAGAGTCTATGTTCAGCAATTCCCACATGCTACTAAAATTATCCCATCTTATTATACTACAGAACTTGTCTATTACAAAAATGTGGGAAATAAGAAAAAAGTTTTGGAGAATTATAATAAAGGGATGGAATTTTCGCAGAAATACAACGATAAATACACTATACAGGATCTGAATT
>Ga0180223_1000860_pt1 | contig 29931 bp, 29 predicted proteins | sample eDN5th30CKraftOP_FD_151337 | JGI IMG/M metagenome (GOLD analysis project Ga0180223, IMG submission 151337) | Enriched Organic Plus compost microbial communities from Emeryville, California, USA - eDNA 5th pass 30_C Kraft OP (version 2) (version 2) ... | reverse complement strand
CGACAGCCCTGCGGCCACCTTCAGCCGCGGCCTCAATGGCGGAAATGTCGGCAAAATCCCGGAACGTGAGCACGCCCGGCAGATCCATCCCCGGCGCCGGCAGCCGGATCGGGCGGGACCCGGTCGCCAGCACCAGTGTCGCATAGGGAAGCGTCGCGCCGCTCGCCAGCCGCACACGATGGATGTCGGTATCGATCGCCGTGGCGCGCTGGCCGTACAGCAGCGTCACCCCGCGGTCCCGCCACCACTGAGGCGGCTTCAGCTCGGTGTCCTCGCCCGCCATCTCCTTCGCCAGCACCGACGACAGCAGCACGCGATTATAGGCAAGCCTCGGCTCGTCGCCGATCACCGCGATGGAGTAGCGGCCGAGCGCGCGGTTCGTCAGCTCCTCGACGAAACGCGCCGCGGCCATGCCATTGCCGATGACGATGAGAGGCTCGCCCATGACAGCCAACCAGCTCCCTTATTCCGCCGCCTGCGGCTGGCCATAGGCCTCGGAGATCATGTAGCCCGACAGCGTCGTGTAGGCCGTGGTCCAGGCCTCGGCGGTGTCCTTGGTCCAATCGTCGCCAAGCCCTTTCTCAAGGGTCCACAGCAGCGCCTCGCCGACCACGGTGTAGTGTCCCGGCTCGACGCCATAGCTGACATGCTTCTTGGCCAGCGCGCTGGCGGCCGGGAGAACCGCTTCGAGCCTGGTCAGGCCGTTGACCACGACACCAAGCGTCGTCATCAGCTTGCGGCCCTGCTCCGTCATGTCATTCTTGAACAGCGGCTTCACCTGCGGCGCAATCTCAAACAACCGGCCGTAGAACAACGTCGCAGCCTGCTCGGACATCGGCGCAACCTTCGCAAAGCTGCTTTGAACCAGCGTGACTTGTTCGGGTGTCATGATTGCAGTCCTTCACATCTCCTGGTGAGAACGCGTCCGGTCAGGCCGCCTCGACAAAACGGTGCCGCTCGTAAAGGAATTCGAGGACGCGCTGACGCGATTTGAGATACGTCTGGTTGGCTGCGAGCTCGAGGCGGCGGCGCGGTCGCGCCAGCGGCACGGTCAGGATCTCGCCGATGCGCGCGGCGGGCCCATTCGTCATCATCACGATGCGGTCGGACAGCAGCACCGCTTCATCGACGTCATGGGTGATCATCAGCACGGTGTTGCCGAGCTTCTGATGGATTGCCATCACCGAGTCCTGCAGATGCGCACGGGTCAGCGCATCGAGCGCGCCGAACGGCTCGTCCAGCAGCAGCACCTTCGGCTCCATCGCCAGCGCGCGGGCGATGCCGACCCTTTGCTTCATGCCGCCGGAAATTTCGGCCGGACGCTTGTCTTTCGCATGCCCCATCTGCACCAGATCGAGATTATGCATGGTCCAGGCGTCGCGCTCGGCGCGACTCCTGCTGCGGCCGAACACCTTGTCCACGGCAAGCCGCACATTGTCGTAGACCGTGAGCCATGGCAGCAGCGAATGGTTCTGAAACACCACCGCACGGTCCGGCCCGGGCTCGTTGACCTCCCTGTTCTCCAGCAGCACCGCGCCTTCGCTCACCGGCGTGAGCCCGGCAACAATGTTGAGCAGCGTGCTCTTGCCGCAGCCGGAATGGCCGATGATCGAGACGAATTCGCCCTGGTCGATGAGCAGCGAAATGTCTTTGAGCACCTCGGTCTTCGCCGCACCGCGGTTGAAGCTTTTGCCGATATGATCGAGCTTGAGATACGGATGCATGTTTGCGCCCCTAGTTGGCCGACGTGCCGCGGGTGACGACGGTTGCGAGAAGCGCGACCAGGCGGTCGAGCACGAAGCCGACGAGGCCGATGTAAACCAGCGCCACGACGATGTCGGACAGCCGCGACGAGTTCCACGCATCCCAGATGAAGAAGCCGATGCCGACGCCGCCGGTGAGCATTTCCGCGGCGACAATCGCGAGCCACGAGAGCCCGATGCCGATGCGCAGCCCCGTGAAGATGTAGGGCGCCGCCGACGGGATCATGATCTGCCAGAAGAATTCCAGGTGATTGAGGCGCAGCACGCGGGCGACGTTGCGGTAATCCTGCGGAATGTTGCGGATGCCGACGGCGGTGTTGATGATGATCGGCCACACCGAGGTGATGAAGATGACGAAGATCGCCGAGGGCTGGCTGTCGCGGAATGCAGCCAGCGAGATCGGCAGCCAGGCGAGCGGCGAGATCGTGCGCAGCACCTGGAAGATCGGGTCAAGCCCGCGCATCGCCCAGACCGATTGGCCGATGATGGTGCCCAGCGCGATGCCGATGACGGCGGCAAAGCCGTAGCCGATCGCGACCCGCTGCAGCGAGATCAGCACCCGCCATCCCAGTCCGATATCCTGCGGCCCCGCGACAAAGAACGGATCGACGATGAGGTCGTGGGCTTCGGTCCAGATCTTCGACGGCGCCGGCAGCGTCGCGCCGGGCTTCATGCACAGGACTTCCCACACCGCCAGCAGCAGCACGATCATCACCAGGGGTGGAATGATCACCGCCGCAGCCGACTGGAGCATGGGCGCGACGCGCGTCACGAAGGAGGGCCGCCTGGGCGCCGCCATGTGCAGGACATCGCCGCCCTGCACCGGGATCGCCGTCGTGGTGTCCGCTTTGACTGCGGGCATGTTCATCTTGCTGATCTCCATCAGAAGGGGTGCAGGCCATTCCCGCCGGAATGGCCTGGCTCACTCACACTTCCACGCGCTTGATCGAGAGGCTCTTGAGATACGCCGCCGGATCGGCCGGATCGAACACCTTGCCGTCAAAGAATGTTTCCTTGCCGCGCGAGGGCGACGCCGGGATATCCGCCGCCGCAACGCCGAGGGTCTTCGCCGCGTCGCGCCACAGGTCTTCGCGATTGACCTTGTTCACCAGGGCGTTGATGTCGGTCGCCGGCTCGAACTTGCCCCAGCGGATGTCTTCCGTGACGAACCAGGCATCGTGGCTCTTGAACGGATAGGACGCGTGGTCGCTCCAGAACTTCATGTATTGTTTGGTGCCCTTTTCGACCCGGCCGTTGCCGTAGTTGATGTCGCCCTTGAGGCGGCCGATGATGTCCGCCACCGGCACATTGAACCACTGGCGCTTGCCGACGATGGCGGCGAGTTCATCCTTGTTCTCGAACTTCTCGCACCACTGCTGCGCTTCCATCACCGCCATCAGCAGGGCCCGCGTCGCATTCGGATATTTGTCGACCCAGGCCGCGCGCAGGCCGAGCGCCTTTTCCGGATGATTGAACCAGATTTCCCCGGTGGTGCAGGCGGTGAAGCCGATGCCCTGGTTGACGAGCTGTTCGTTCCACGGCTCGCCGACACAGAACGCATCCATGTTGCCGACCTTCATGTTCGCCACCATCTGCGGCGGCGGCACGACGATGGTCGAGATATCCTTGTCCGGATCGATGCCGCCGGCGGCGAGCCAGTAGCGGATCCACAGATCGTGGGTGCCGCCGGGGAAAGTCATCGCCACTTTCACGTCCTTGCCGGCGGCCTTCTTCTTCTCGAAGGCGCTCTTCAGCGGCGAAGCATCGGTGGTGACCTTGAGATCCTTGAACTCGTTGGAAACCGACACCGCCTGCGCATCGAGATTGAGCCGGGCCGCCAGATACATCGGCGTCGGCACGTTGTTCTGGGTCACCTTGCCGGATGAAATGAGATACGGCATCGGCGACAGGATATGGGCGCCATCGATGCCGTTGTTCTCCGCACCCAGCACAAGGTTGTCGCGGGTCGCGCCCCACGACGCCTGCTTGGCGACGTCGACATCCGGCATCCCGTGCTTGGCGAAGAAGCCTTTCTCCTTGGCAATCACCAAAGGCGCCGCATCCATCAGGGCGATGTAGCCGAGCACCGCCTTTGTCACTTCAGGACCGGCGGCCTCGGCGACATGGACGCCGCCGGGAAACAGGGTCTGCGCAGCGGCGACAAGCGCCGCGGTGCCTGCGGTCGATTTCAGGAAGTCACGCCTGTTCAGGCCCTTTCGCTTCATTCTCTTTGAATCGTCAGATGTCATGGCGGCTCTGGTTCCCCTTGCTGGATCGCTCTGCTTCGTCATCCGCCCGGCGCGTTCCTGTGAACCAACAAAAAAAAAGCCGCTGCCTGACTGGGCGCGTGAAGCGCACCTCCAGGGCAGCGGCGTTGCTGTTGGTCCGTCTGTGGACCGGACATCCTCACCGTTGAGGACGTCCATTCAGATCAGAACTATTCAAGCTCCGTGCCAACTGCGGCAGAAGCCTGAAAGTCCGTATCATCAAGGGTTTGTTAGATCGCGAGATCTGCGCTGATACGGCCGGCTTGCCCAACTCGTCTGCAGGCTGATGGAATAATGTGCACTGCAATACGCTGCTTGCCGCGCGTGCATCCGGATATCAGCGGCGGATTTTCCAGGCTGCGAGATGCTGTTCAATATGATCCGGATCGAAAGCCGGGCCGACGAATGCGCCCACGCCATCCGCCGGCTCTCCCGTCAGGTCTGACGGAGCACCGCCGACGCTGGCATCGTAAAGATCAGGCCGGAACACCGCCTTGGATGCCGCCAGCAGTTCTTGCGACAGCGGCGCCTGGCCCCAGCGCACCATCTGGGCATACAGCCATGCCGCCTGGGCCGGCTCAGGCCGCCCAGCCCCTGCCCGGCCAAACAACAGATAACGGTCGCTCGCGCGCACCTCGCCGTCCGGAGAGACCTTCAGCCGGCCTTCGAGGGTCCGGCGAATCACCTCCGCATCGACGCCAATCCGATTCGGCGCAGCCATCAACTCCGATACTTCCGTGTGGTTGTCCGGCTGCTCGATGAATTCCGCAGCCTTCGCATGGGCGCGCACGAGACGGCGCATGACCTCCGGATTCTCATCGGTCCACACCTGCCGGAAGGCGAGCACCTTCTCCGCGGCCCGCGCCAGGATCTCCGAGACGAAATGCAGGATGTGGCCGATGCCCAGATCGACCGCCACCGAATTCCATGGCGCGCCGACGCAGAAGCCGTCCACGTGCCGGCTGGCGAGGCTTTCGACCATGTAAGGCGGCGGCAGCACCACCAGCCGCACATCCTCGTCGGGGTCGACACCGCCGGCCGCCATCCAGAACCGCAGATGATAATTGTGGGTCGAGAATGGAAAGGTCATGCCGAGCGTCAGCGGCTCCTCGCCGCGTATTTTGCGCCGCGCGACCACCCGCGCCAGCGCGCGGGCCGACACCATGGGATCGGCCAGGTCGCCGTCGGCCGCATCCTGCAGCATCGCGTGGAGCGCCGGCGAGACGGTGATGGCGTTGCCGTTCACGCCGAGCCCGAACGGCGCCACGATCGGCACCTTGACGTGGCCAAGGCCAAGGCTCGACGCGATCGCCACCGGGGCAATCAGATGCGCAGCGTCGAACAGGCCGATGTTGAGCTTGTCGCGCACATTCGACCACGACACCTCGCGCACCAGTTCGACCTCCAGCCCTTCCGCCGCCACGAAGCCCTTGTCGACGGCGACCAGCAGAGAGGTCGCGTCAGCCAGGGGGATGAACCCGATGCGCAGTTTCGTCTCGCTTGTGCTCATTTGAACATCTCCGCAGTCGTAATCACCGACTGCGCGATCTCGGCGATCTTCTTCTTCTCGTTCATCGCCGTCTTGCGCAGCAGGGCGTAAGCCTGCTCCTCAGTCAGCCCCTTGGCCCGGATCAGGATGGCCTTGGCGCGGTCGATGACCTTGCGTTCTTCCAGCGCCGTCTTCGCCTGGTCGAGTTCGCCCTGCAGCTTGGAAAAGGCATTGAAGCGCGAAATGCACAGATCCAGGATGTTCTTCATCCTCTCCTTCTTCAGCCCATCGACAATATAGGCGGACACCCCGGCATCGACCGAGGCCTGGATCGAGGCGCTGTCGCTCTGGTCCACGAACATTGCGATCGGCCGGCGGACGATCCGGCTGACCTGGAACATCTGCTCCAGCACGTCGCGACTCGGATTCTCCAGATCGATGACGATGACGTCCGGATCGATCTCGTAGATCCGCGCCAGCAGGTTGAGCATCTCGTTGAGACGCAGGACCTGGGCAAACCCCGCCTCGCGCAGGCCATCCTCCAGGATGGCCGCACGGATAGGATTCTCGTCCACAATGACGATTTTCAGCGCAGGATCCATGGTCAGGGAGGGTTGGGCCAGGTTGTCAGACTCGCAAGGCAGCTTGGATCATTCCCCGACAGCGGGTGCAAGCCTCGCGAAGCACCGAACATGCCAGCCGGCGAAGGCGGCAGGGTGACATCCCGGCGGCCCGGCGGGAGCGCAGGCAGCCAGCAAACTCTGAATTGAGATTCTGACCATGAACCTTTTGCCCTGCCGGGGCGACACAGGATCAAAGCGGCACGCAACCCGAACGGGTGACCCGGAAGCCGGGCGACGGAAAGATTGAACGCAACCAACCCGCTGAAATTCATGTGGAATTCGGTTCGGCACCCTCGTTGCCCACTTTTCCGTCCCAACTTCCTTGATTTGGAATTTTCGTTTTTTGCTATGCACAAAATGAATGCTGCTATGCGGTAACTCGCGATGACACAGATGATATATCAGCCTATATACGTCCCAACAGTGATTGAAGGATCGATGCCATGACCACCTTGACTTCCACCCTCCGCGGCGACAGCGCCCCCCTCCGGACGTTTTTCCGCTCCATCTCGGACCTGTTCGAGGGCATTCGCGAGGGACGTGAGATGGCGCAGCGCTACAACGAGCTGTCCCGCCTCTCCGATGCCGAGCTCTCCCGCCAGGGCATCAAGCGCGAGGACATTCCCAACGCCGTGCTCGCCGGCCGCGGCGTCATCTACTGAACTTTCTGAAGAAGTCCTGCATCTCCTCCCAGGACGCCTGAAGGGCCGGCCTGCCTCGCGCAGACCGGCCCTTTTTTCGCAGTGCGGTGACGGGTCGGGGCCGATAGGGCGCGATTTCCGGCCCTCTCCGGGTCCTGTCGCGCCGCTATCGGCGACGCAACGCGGCCTCCCTCTCTCCGCGCCCCATAGGCCGGAACCACGGGAACACCGCGCCGACGTGACGCAAATCCGTATGAATCGGAGGACGCTCACCCGGCCAGGCATGCGAAGCAGGCAGCCTCTTCCGGCAGGCCCACACTTTTTGGCTGTTGAAAGCACATCAATCCCACAACAGGCTTTGCAACGGCGGCGCGGCTTTGTTATAGGCGTGGCCTCGCTGGCAACGCCGCATTCCCCGGTAGCTCAGTGGTAGAGCAACCGGCTGTTAACCGGTTGGTCGCTGGTTCGAATCCGGCCCGGGGAGCCACCGCCTTTTGTACGCTACGGCGCGATATTGCGCGCCAGCGTGCGATTTTTCCCTACGCTACGATCCGATGCGCTACCGCTGGCACAGGCAGCGTAGGGTCGCGAGACCGATCGAAGACAAGCGTAGAATAGCGATACGCGCCACGGTCGCCTACCCCTTCCGAGCACACGTCGCGGAATCGGAGACCATGGCGTATAAAGACAGGTGATCGGCGGTCGATTCTGGCTTTACGCCAGAAGCGGAAGTTCGCTGCGGGCATCACGAATGGCCGGTTTGGGGCCGGAAGCGGAATGGCAGCAATTGGAATCAGAGTCCGCAATAGCGGCCATTTAGGCGCTATGACGCGAGGAAGCGACAACCGCCAGCACCGATTTCCCTTGATTGGAAGTTTTAGCGATTCTCGAAACTTACCCGTCAGGCGTCCAGTCTGACATCTGCAACACGTTCCCGCCGAGCTTCTGGAAGGCGCGCTGGCGGCACGAGAAGACGATGATCTGCTGCTCGCGCGCCTGGCGATGCAGCGCGTCGAACATCTTCTCGATGCGGTCGTCGTCGGAATAGACAAGTGCGTCGTCAAGGATCACCGGCGCCGGGCGCCCGTCCTTCGCCAGCAGGCGGGCGAAGGCGAGGCGCGTCAACACGGAAAGCTGCTCCCTCATCCCGCCGCTGAGGCGCTCGACATCCTCCTCCTGGCCATTGCGCGATATCTTGTGCGGCAGGAGCGTTTTCTCGTCGAAGGTGATCGAGACGTCGTCGAAGAGCAGGCCGAGCAGCGGCCGCAACTCATTCATGACAGGCAGGAGGTAGGTCTCGCGTGCCTGGCTTCGCGCGGTCTCCAAGGCGTCACGAAGCCGCTGCAGCACCGCGACTTCCTTCTCGTAACCCGCGACGCGTATCCTCGCCGCGGCGAGGGCGTCGACGCTCTCGCGCCATTTCTCCTCGACCGCATCCTCCGAGCGGGCTCGTATTTCAGCGGTATGGCCGGCGATCTCCTCCCGTAACTTGCCGATCTCGCTCTCGGCTGCCTCCGCGGCAGAGCGCAGACGGCGCAGCGTCGCTTCGGCCGAAGCGAGATCGATGGCTTCTTCCTGCAATCGCTCGACGGTCGCTTGCTGCTCCGCCAGCCGAGTGTCGAGGCTCGCCAACCGCGTGGCCATCAGCCCCTCGCGTTCGTCGCGCGTTGCCTCCGGTCCAAGTATGGCCTCCACCTGCGTTCGCTCGGCATCCAACGCGGCAAAGGCCGCCTGCGCAGCGACGACCGCATCGGCGGCCCTCGCCTGCATCGGCTCGACCGCGCGCCAGGCCTCCCGCGCGGCGAGCCGCCTTGCCTCGGCCTCCTCATGCGCGGCTCGCACCTGGGCCGGATCCTCCTTCAGTTCGAGCACATCGCCGGTCGGCGGCCGATGCGCCGTTACGTCTTCCCGCAGTTTCGGCAATCCATCCGGCGCGAGCAGTGAAAAGCGCGTCCTCTTTTCGCGCAGGTCGCCCTCCTTGCGCTGCGCCTCCATCTGTCTCTTGCGGGCGGCAGCCAGGTCGTCGACACCCATCGAGGCAAGGAGTCCGCGGCGGCGTTCCTCCGATTGCCGCAACCGTTCATCGCCGCCGGCGGGACGGCTCGATCGCAGCGTGACGACACCGACACCGGGGATCGCTAACTCCGCCTGCCCATCATAGCTGCGCGGTTAGCCTCCTATCAGCGGGTTGCCGTCGAGGCTGACGACAGGCGCCTGCGGCTCGTAGGCGATCGCTACGGAAGCACGACCGGCCTCGGCAATCGCCCTGAAACGCGGCTCGTCCTCGTGGAAGCGGATGGTGAAGCGCGAACTGGCGCTGCGGCGCTCCAGACGCACAGGCACGAGGAGAAGAGGTGCGCGGTAGCTGCGTTCGTCCTCCGGCTTCTTCTTCCAGCGCAGGAAGCCCACGGCCAGGAACAGCGTGTTGGCGCCGCCTTCGGCGAAGTCGTTGCGCACCTGCCTGTGGAGGTCGATCAGCCGCGATTCGAGCTGCCTGGCGTCGAGCGGCGAGGGAAGCTCGTCGCGAAGCAGGGTTTCCGCCGCGAAGGTCCGCTGGATATCACGGCCGTGCACGTCGCGGTACAGTGCCGCGTCCCGCTCGCCGAGCGGGTTCTGCTCCGGCAGCGAGATGACGCGGATCGCGGCGCCTTCCGCAAGCCGGTCCTCCAGATAGGCGACGTCGGTACACAGGAAAGGGATGGTCTTCTTCGAGTCCGGGAAGTTCAACAACCGGTTGCGCAACGTCAGGTCGAGAAGCTTCTTCTGCCATCGATCTATCCGACCCGCCGCTGTGGTCGGTTTCTCCTCGACCACCTCCTTCGGGAAATCGCCAAGTGACGGCGGCGCAGGCAGTGGAAGGTCCGCGACGGGCTGAGGTTCGTCCTCCAGCATCGACTTTCGAAGCGGTTCATGCGAGGCCAGAGGCGTGATGCCGCCGCTGCGCGCGCGACGCACGTCGATGGCGGCGACGAAGGCGTACGCTTCTTCTTCGGCGAGGCGCCGGTCGAGCGCGCTGCGCCGCTTCCATCGTCATGGCGGGGCGATGCGTCACTCCGGTGGTCTCGAAGACGATCAGTTCCCGGGAGGCAAGTGCTTTGCGCACCTCCATCTGGTCCGTCTCGATCGCGTTGCCGAATGTGCGTTTCGTCAGCCAGACGCCCGCAGCAGCGTGCCCGTCGAACATCAGAATGACGGGATGCAGGCCCGCCGCCTCCAGCGCGGCCGCAAAAAGAAGCGTGGTGTCGAGGCAGGTCGCCAGCGCTTCCTCGGCGATCGTTCCCGGTCTTCTGATCTTCTGCCCGCGGCTCTCGAAGCTGGCCGGCGGCTCCGCGTAGTGGAGACCCATGGAAGCGATCGCGGAATAGATCGCTGCGGCGAGCATGAAGGCGCGTTTCGGATCCTGCGACTGATAGCCATCGAGCCCCGAGGGATGGCCGTGGGCTGCCAGGCGCTCGGCGGCCTTTCTCAGCAGCGACGAGACCGCCGGATCGTTCGGCATCACGAAGGCCGGCAGCAATTGCGCCATGTCGGCAACGCCGCCCCATTCGTCCCGGGCAAGGAGCCGCACAGCATGACGATGCTCGTCCAGGACCTCGGAACCGGCGACGAGCCGAAGCGTGATCTCGCCTCTTTCCGCCTCGTTAAGTCCGGCCAGATAGCCGGCATCGAGCTCGACCTTCCGGTCGCCGAGCGGAAGGTGGTCGCCGGGAACGATGCGATCGATCGTCCACGTCTTGGGCCGCAGGAAAGCGGGAGTGGACGAAAGCTCCAAGCGGAGCGCGTCGGCCTGGCGGTCCGACCGGTTTTCTACGCCTATGCCCCGAAGCACGGGGATGGCGTTCTGGTAGGAAGCATAGGTGAAGCTGGATGCAATATCGGCGAAGATCTTCGGGGACTGCGGTTTCTCGGCCGCCGCCGTATCAACCGCTACAGGTTGCTGATCTTCCGATGTCATGACGCCCTTCCCGCCACACACTATCGCTACTTTATCGGGAAAGCGAAAGTTGCAATCTGCTGGGGCGCAATAGTAGCCACGGTTGAAAGTGGCCATCTCCGCAAGAAGCGTTGTCCGTCACGGGACCGATGGCGGACGGACTGCTCTTCGGTACAAGAGCTTGGCCTGCTGCCATGAGCTGCGTTGCATGTCCGAGTACATGCTAGCCGCAGAAATTGAAGGCTTATGCCGTCGGCGTCGCGACTGCTTCCAGAGCTGAAGGAGGTATCTCGGTGCCGGTAAAATAGCGCCAAATTGATCGAACGAGCGCGATCAACGTAGTTGGCGACGCTCCCTCTCCTCGCGCGCGTAGTAGCATTTGGAACATCACCTCTGGCACTTTTTGCGCGTCGCGGCTTGGGGGCAGCCCCAGTGGTTCACACACTGCCGCCAGACAATTGTCGAACAATTCCTTCGTAAGGTCGTCCTGTAGAGTTTTCTCTAGGTTGCACTCGAAATGTGCAAAACGATCCGCGATATGGGTACCGTCCGGCGGTTGAAGACCTTCCGCTTCCGGTTGGCACATACGCAATAAAGCAAGATCGTTGACAGGAGAGTGCTCTTTCGTTCCGATATCGCAATCCCACAATGGAAACGTCGGAATGTCGAGTTCGCCGAAGATCAGGAATGGACGGTCAATATTGTTTTTCCCTTCAGCCGATAGAATTGCGATCCCCGCAGACTCGAAATTCACACCGAGTAGGCGTGCCACAGCCGTGAGCGCAGCCTTGTCGCTCCTACCCTCCACTAAGACTACGCCGTTGGCAAAGAAACCCTCCGCGAGTTCCATGCCCAGGATATGCAGACGAGGCGCTAAGGTATCTGCTGTAAACGTACCCGGTTCCGCTTGCCGCGCAGTACCGAGCTTGCTCGCGACTGCCGATAGATCGAGCCCGCGCAGTTGGCACTGCTTGTAATTGCCTTCCTCACATTCGGTTCGCCGGACCAAACGAATTTCGTCGGGTGTCGACATCGATACGAACATCGGCGAGTGGGAGGCGAAGATGACCTGCGTTGGCCCCTCCTGGCCAGGCAGCGTGCCACCGCTCAAGTTGCGCAACACGTTCGCGAAGTGTCGTTGTTTTGTTGGATGCTGGTAGAGCTCTGGTTCCTCGATCGCAAGAATAAGGTTGGGTGCCTCTGGGATCTCTAGGGGCTCGCTATCCCCCTCGTCCTCCTCCAGTGGGATAGATACTGTCGATGTTCGTGCGAGATGCTGGAGAAGCGTTATGACGAACGCTCGTTGCAGCCCATGTCCTTGGCGATCGACTGGTCCCCCGAAGCCATCGTCACTCAACGATACATCGGCCATCGGCAGTGGAACCGGAAATTCCTCTATGGCTTTCCAGGCGAGTCCGACAGCGGCATCTTCATACAACCCCTTGATGTCAGTTGTTAGCTGATTGGCCAGTTCGCCGAGTTCGGGCATGTTCTCGGGAGAAACCAGCTCCTGGTAGCGCGCAGTAGTTTGCTGCTTGAACTCTTGAATGTCGGCTCGCTGAAGAATGGCACCTCGAACGATTAGTTCAAGAAGGCGGCCGATGGGGCTGCCTTTCCCGTCTGCGGCATCGGCAGCCGCTTCCCTTACTGCTGGAATGAATACGAACGTGGTAAAGCGTTGTAGTGCGCCGCGACTAGCGTTTTGGAAACCGAAGAACTGACCATCATCTCTCGCCAAAACTAGCTGGTCGGCATGGGCCTCCTCCCATGCGACCAGGTTGGCGTCGACCGCCGCAGCGCTGCCGGCATTCGGCAGGTCCGCATATGCGGGGTTCTCATCCTTAAGTTGCCTGTAAGCTTCCCGCTTAGGATTTGCGTTCATCTGCGCACGAATTGGTGCGAAGTCGGGGTTCTGCAGGACCGAGCCATAGTAGCGACCGCTCGAGGCCGTGGTGTCAAAGACCCTTGTGACTACCAGCCGGCCTTCGCGAACACGGTCGCCGAAATGGTCAAGCGCTGCCGGACTCAACTGATCAAAAGTAAGCTCGATTTCCACCGGTGCTGATTGATCGCGGGCGTAAAAGTCGTCCGCGTCTAGTGACTTTGAGGTTGAATAGAACTTATCGAGTGCTTTTAAGATGCTCGATTTTCCGGCACCGTTTCCGCCGATCAGTGCGGTATGGGCGCTGACATCGACGGAAATCTCACGAAGGGAACGAAAATTTGCTACTCGAATGTGAGCTAGTCGCATGCGGTGACCCCCCAGTCGCCTCTGGAGGAAGATAGCATGAACCAACTGATATTACAGGCGATAAACGAAAGTCGTCTTATTAGCTTTTCCTATAAAGGGTCGAATAGGCTCGTAGAGCCCCACACCTACGGACAGCGCTCGGATGGGCTAGACGCACTGTGTGCCTGGCAGCTATCAGGCGGCAGCGGGAGCGATTTTCGTTTGTTTTTTGCCAACGAAATGTCTGCTCTCAAAGTGGAGGATCAAACCTTCAGGTCTCCACGACAAAATTACAGGCGAGGCGATTCCAGGTTTGTGCATATCTACGCTGAACTCTAGCCGCCCCCTCCACCTCTGTACGTGGTAGGCGCGGCACGGGTTAAACTGGCAACCCACACCGTGCGAAGGGTGATATCGAAGGCGCAATCGGATGACAGCTTTTAGCTATGCATGAGGGGTTCGCCGATGGCCGACTTGGGGGCGCAAGGCAGACGTCGCTGCAAGGGCAATCGAGGGGCATGTATGGGGTCAAAATGCGACCATCGCTGTGCCTCCCTGCTTATCTCACCGGCTCGGCTGAAGGCGCTCAATGAGCATCCCCCAGTAGAGTTCGGCCGCGCCTTCCTGCGTCAGTTTGACGGTATCTCGACCGCCGCCCATCGCCGCCATGCCCATGCTGCGCAGAAACATGGATTGGTCGTCCGCCTCAACGGACAGAAGCTCATTGTAGCCATTGCTGGCGGACGTCTCTGACGCTGAATAGGCGATGCCGCCGGCGAAGGTGCGATCACCCAGAAATACGGTGCAGCGGGACACCGCCTGCCCCCACTTGTAGACGACCGCCGCGAAGCGATCGGCGTCGATACGGCGAAAGTCGCCCTCGATACCGTCGTTTCTGGAGGCCAGCTCGCCGAGCGAATTCTCGAAGAACCGCGCCATATATTCGAAGCTGTCGCGCTTGAAGCGGTCCTTGTCCCGCTCGGTGAATGCCTTGGCGAGCGCGAGATTGCTGGACCGTGGGCCGGCCGGGAGGAAGGAGCGCGGCTCATCAGCTTCGGCGACGACGGATCTGGTTGATACTGATGGAGAGGTCTTGGGTGTCAGCCGAGCCACCGCTCCGCGAACCGCCTTGGCGACTTCGAGCAGCGCCTGGTCGCGATCTGCATACTGGGTGACGGGTGTGCCGTTGGGCGGCGTCGCGTTGAGCTTGCCGAACGGAGCCCCATGCCAGTCGCACGCGCGCAGTATCACCGGGATGACAATCGCCTCTCCGGCCGCGTGCCGCTCCATCGCGCGCTTCATCTCGATATCATAGCAGTAGTCGGAAGCGATGAAGTCGGCGCTGACCAGCAGCAGAATGATGTCGTCAGTTTCGACATGCTGCTCAATGGCACCGGCAAACTCCTCACCCGCACCGATCCGCCTGTCATGCCAGGTCTCGATGACACCCTGCCGCTTCAGGAGGGCGAGCTGAGTCTCGACCTGATCCCGCAGCTCCTCGTCCACATGGGAGTAAGAAAAGAAGACGCTCGCGGCCATACACTCTCCCTGGGCCGGCGCTCGCCGGACTCGGCATAAGTTCTTAATCCGTTCTAACCAAACCCGGTGCTGACGCATAGATGCTCAGACCAAGACCAGCGATACCTTCAGCGTCCGCCCTATTTCGCGGGAGACCCGTTAGGCGCGGCGTGGCTCGTGGCATCCCGCCTCGCCAGAGAATAGCTCGTACTGCGCCCTCCCCCCTCATCCTTCGCCAGTACGCCACGCGCCACGAGATCATTGATGTCGCGCAAGGCCGTGTCGGGCGAGGTCTTGGTCAGCGTCGCCCATTTCGACGAGGTGAGCTTGCCCTCGAAGCCGTCCAGCAGCCGATTAATGACCTTGCGCTGGCGTTCGTTCAGCGGCCGCCCGGCCATCGCTTCCCAAAAACGGGTCTTGCGAAGGACATTGGCGAGAATTTCCTCGGCGCCGTCGAACGCGCGGTCGAGGCAGCCCAGGAACCATTGCAGCCAGCCGGTGATGTCGAGGTCGCCTTTCTGGGTCCGCTCGAGGATGGCGTAATAGTCCTTCCGCTCCAGGCGGATCTGCGCGGACATGCTGTAGAAGCGTTGCGGGCTGCCTTCCGATCGCGCCAGTATCATGTCGGCGATGGCGCGGGCGATCCGACCGTTGCCATCCTCGAAGGGATGGATGGTGACGAACCAGAGGTGCGCGAGCGCCGCCTTCAGAACCGGATCGAGCGGCGCAGCGCCGTTGAACCATTCGATGAAGCCGGCCATCTCGCCATCGAGGCGGGCCGCCGCCGGCGCTTCATAATGCACCTTCTCGCGGCCGATCGGACCGGAGACGACCTGCATCGGCCCCGAAGCCTCATCGCGCCACGCGCCGACGATGATCTTCGTCATGCCGCTGCGCCCAGTCGGGAACAGCGCCGCATGCCAGGCGAACAGCCGCTCGTCCGTGAGCGGGGCCTGATAGTTCTGGGTAGCGTCGAGCATCATCTCGACAACGCCTTCGACCTCGCGGTCGACCGGCGCGAGCGCGCCGATGTCCATGCCGAGGCGACGGGCGATGGAGGACCGCACCTGTTCCTTATCGAGGATCTCGCCCTCAATCTCGCTGGATTTGAGCACGTCCTCGGTCAGGGTCTGCAGGACGGCCTCGGCCCGCAACTCGAACCCGAGCGCCTCCATGCGCCCCAGCAACCGGCCCTGCCGATGGCGCACGGAGGCCAATTGCTCAGAGAGATCCTGGCTGCTCCATTTGAAGCGGGGCCAGCTTTCAAGCTCATGGATATAGCCCGTCATATTCTCCGCGTTCGTTGCGGTGAATATGACGGATATTCTCAGCAGGCGCAAGCTCGTTCGCCGCATTTTACGCGGAGAATACCGCGTTCAAACTCCGCAAAGGCACTTAACGATTGCTCTTGATCGCAGGCGGCACTTTCGAGCCTCCAAGCCCAGTCATCGCAGACTAGCGGGACGCTTGCGGTAGCGCTTTGGCCAGAGCCATCCAGAGCCGACCACTCCTCTGCACGTCATTTCGCGTGCGATCACATGAGGAGAGCATCATGTCACAATCACACTTCATCTTGCCGCCACGCTTTCTGCGGACCTCGGAGGCTGCCCGCTTCCTCAGCCTTTCACCGCGCACACTGGAGAAGCACCGCACCTATGGCACCGGTCCCCAGTACCGAAAGCTCGGCGGGGTGGTCGTCTACTCGCTCCCCGATCTCGAGCGATGGGCGGATAGCGCGATCATGCAGTCGACCTACGATCCCAACAACGGAGCGATTCAGGTGCCGACTGCAGCGAACCGGCATAGGCGCTGACGTCATCGCGTAAGAAGTTCGTGGGCGCGGCAGAAACGGCGTGCCCACGAACGATCCTGGCTCTGGCGCCGTTTCTTTCGTAGGCTTCAGCGAGATCAAGGCGAAAGGAGTCAGGAGGCTCCGCTATGCAAGCAGAAACTGCCATCCTGTCTGACGCCTTCACGCGCGGTTCTGCCATGAAGCGCAGCATGGTCGCCGCGGAAGGCGGGATCCTGTCGCGCGCCGAGTTCGCGCGTCGCATCGGCCTCACGCCAGAAGAACTCGAAACCAACTCGCTGCTTTGGCTCGATATCAGCGGCGACCACGCCTATCCCGCCTTTCAGATCGCCGGAGATGGTCTGCTGCCCGGGATCGGCGCCGTGGTCGAGGCATTCTCGATCGACGATCCCTGGATGCGGGTTAACTTCATGCTGACCGGCGATGCTCGCCTTGCCGGCCAGCGTCCGATCGACGCCCTGCGCGAAGGCAGGGTCATAGAGGTGATCGCAGCAGCCCGGGCCTACGGCGAACACGGCGCGGCTTGAATGCTCACCCACACCACTCATCTTTTAGGCCACCTCGCGCACGGCAGCACGATAGCGGCCGTAGCCGACCTTCACCAGCGAGCCTTCCTCGCACATCCAGGCGAGATAGTGCCGCGGGATACCAATGGCGGTAAATTCGCATGCCCTCACGATCGTACGCTGGCGGGCAAATGCGTAGGCTTTTTCCCGCAGCGACGGCATCGGGCCGCCGGCCAGCCGCACGCGCTCGGCACGGTCGCGATCACGTTTCCTCGGCTGGGGCGGGTTTTTCGGGGTTGGGGCGGAAATCTGAAAGCAATAGTTCGCGTTTTCGTCGAAGTCGGCGAGCCATCGCCTTTTGTACGCCAGAGCGCGATATTGCGCGCCAGCGTGCGATTTTTCCCTACGCTACGATCCGATGCGCTACCGCTGGTACAGCCCGCGTAGGGTCGCGAGACCGATCGAAGACAAGCGTAGAATAGCGATACGCGCCACAGTCGCCTACCCCTTCGGAGCACCCGTCGCAGAATCGGCGGCCCTGGCGTGAAAAGACAGGCGATCGGCAGTGGATGGCGGCTTTGCGCTCTTGTTCGGTCATTCAGTCACAAACGGTCGATCCTGAAAGCTGCCGTAGGGGTATTGTCCAGCCAACGGCCCGCGGTAGATGGCCGGACTTGTTTGCCGCTCGTCGGCTTTGTGGCGCCGCCACGTCGATCGCGGTCATTCGGACGTTGCCACCAATTGAGGCGGCCGATAGGCCTCAAGCTGCCAAGGTCCCTGATAATTTTCGATAATGCCATCGGTCGGCGCAGACATGCCTGCGATGAGCGCGATCTGACCCAAACAACGGCTCAAATGTCCGCGTAGGATCTCCAGACCGTCGAAATAGGCTTGGCGCACGTCGGGCGGGCGATGAAATTCGCCGAAGCGCGGATGCGGTGGCGCACCTTCATCACGGCGCAGCAGTTCCTCGAAGGTCATGAACTGACGAATCCCGGTCGCCATCGCATCGAGTAGAAGGAAGAGCGGCCCGTCCTGCAGCTCGGCGAGTCCTACCTCCTTGTCGACGATAAACTGGCGGATTTCCTTGAGCGACGTGAGGGCTCGGTCGATGCAACCGTCGCAACATTCCCAAGCGGAGAGGACGCGGCGATCACGCAAGCGGAGAACTATCTCGCGTGCCACACGGCGCTCGCGATCCTCCGGGCTGACCGAGATGCTGATGAATGGCAGGTTCAAAGTAACGTCTCCCATGCGGCCGGCGACTTGGCGACGGGCTCGCGCGAGAAGGTCGGTCAGATCGAACTTGAAGGGGATATCGCCGCTTCGCATGATTCAGGCCTCGTCCGGGAGCGTAATGGAGGCGGCGAGTGCCGCCCCGATGGGGCCAGAGCGGCGTTCGAGGAAATAGCGAACGCGATCGTCATTGCTGTCGTCAAACTGCTGGCCGACCTGACAGGTCAGCAGCAGATCGGCCGCCCAGGTTTCAAGCGGCCAATCCCGACTGACACAGATGGACTGCAACAGGCCGAAGCTGGGTGATTGGCCGTCGCTGAGGTCCGCAAGGGCGCGGTGGACGTTGTCGGCATCGACAACTCGGCTTCCCACCGTCATGTCGCCAACGCGGATGCGCTGGCTGAGGGGATAAGCGACTGTATAGGGAAGCTCGGGCGGTGCATAGAGCAGGTAGAAGACCGCTTTCCCGAATTCCCGATTGAGCGCGTCGATCAGGCCGACTTGCCGGTGCCCGGCCTGGATCGCGGCGAAAGTGCAGGTCTCGTCAAAGCTGTAAGTTCGGTGGAGCGCGGCGGTGGCTTGGTGTCCGTCGCGGCGTATGAACGCATTCATGCCATGCAGGAAGCCGATTTCATCCTCGTCTTCGACATCCTGATTGGTTGGAAAGAGTCGTTTGGACTGAAGCAGGCCAATCTTCTTCGCGATCAAGATGTCGCGTCGGTAGACAAAAACGAGTATCGCAATATCCGCGGTCTCCCAACGTCGACGCTGTGGGAAATCCCAGTCCCAATAAGGCGCGCCTAAGCGGCGGAGGCCGCCGATGTTGTGCGTGTCCATACGGACGATCGCACCCGAGGGCAGCAGCGTCGGCGCACTGTCGGGGATCAGCGCCTCGATCAACCCGTCGTCGAGCGACGTCTCACGGATATTGGGAAGATTGACGAGACGCTCGCAGACGCTGCGATTCGCGTCCGCGAAGACACTGCGAAACCATGCGACGACATCATCGGGTATGGCTGGCCAAGGACTCAATTACGTGCCCCCTGTCATCCGCCGGGATAGTAGCGCTAGAGACCCATGAACCCACGGCGTCGGCCGTAGTTGTTCCAATACTCTGTCACCGCAGCGACGTATCGTTGGAAGTTCTCGGGTGCCCAGTTCACGTCGGAGTTTGGTCGAACAAGGTAGTGGATGTTGTTCAGACACATGAGATTGTCCCGATCCGCCCTCGAAAGGTAGCCTATGCACTGCTCGAAGGTCCGTTGGAAACTCTGCCCGAAGCAGTTGTTGGGGGCGTTCGCGAGAAACCCCTCGATATAGTACGAGGGCGCGATGCCATCTCCCAATACGCCGTCCGCTATCATCCTGTTCCGCATGTTTTTAAACACACGGACGGTCGGCTTAAACCACTCGGCGGTTTCACGGTTTTTCGTGACGCCATTATCGTGGTGTTGGTGCGGAAAATTGACGATCCTGGTCGTGTTATTCTTCCAAAACACGATGCCATCCTCCCGACTGTGATGGCCTTCATCAGTGTAATTGAAGTAGTGGCGAAATTCGGCCGCGACGAGCACATCGGCATCTCGCCGGCCGTTATTGCCTCGAATAAAGATCGCTTTGCTTCCTGGCCGGACATCGGCGCCGAAATTGGTGGCAAGCCACAGCGTCACGTCGGTTTTGAACTGCTCATAGGAATAAGACACTGGCCCAGCATATGCCCTATCGAAGTTCTGTAGGGCCTGCGGTGTTACGCGAGGCGCAGGTATTTCTCGCATGTTGTGGTAAAAGATTTCGTTGGTGGTGATGACGATATCGACGTCGCTATCAGTGCGGATATTGGTGTGGTTCTTGTATGAACCTTGCAGAAATGGCGGAAGCACCGAACGGTTTGAATAAGGCGCTCTCGGGCTAACTAGGACGCTTCGAATAGTTTCGTAGGTCGCTGCCGACTGCTGTATCGCGCCGATCTGCGACCAAGTTTCGAGCTGAGCCTCCGGTATGGACATGCTTCATCCTACTCGAGAAGCTCACGTATCTGAGTTTCTTGATCGCCGAACGATGTGCGGCCCTTCTGGTGCAGCCGCGACAACTTCGTCAGGTCGTGTTCGACCAAATCTGTGGCCAGCTCCGGCTCGTGATATTTGCCGTTGGTTCGCACCATCCTGATGTCAGCGTCGAACAGAATGGAGCGAAGGCGGTCCATGGACTGCGTGTTGATTTCCAGTACCCGCTGCAAGAGCTTTATCGAGGGCAACATGCCGATGTACTTCATCGGGCTCGCGAACGACTTTTTCGGGCTTGGGTATACTCCCACGCCGACACTAAGCAGGCGGATATTCAAGCGTGGAATCTGATACGCCAAAGTTGCATCGGCAATGGCATACAGGCTTGGATTGTTGGCGCAGTAGCCCCCATCCGCCAGCTTGACCAAATCACCAGATGCCAGTTTCACGGTTTTCAGCAGGAAAAAAGGATAAGCCGAACACGATGCCTGAACCGCATCGGCGAGTGTGCAACCGAAGCCGGGTATAAAAGTCGCTTTGCGGCCGTGGGCTGCCTGTGCGTCAGCCTTAAAAATCATGGGCTCGTGGTCGATCCACCTTGTCGAGACGATACCAAGTCCGGTTTTGACCTCGCCAAAGCCCTTGTCCTTGAAGATTTCGACCGCCAGTCGTCTCAACTCGGCGGTCTTTCTCCAAGGCGTCCAGTGCTTCATAACGGTAGGAACATGCCGCTGGTACAGCGTGTGGATTTCAGCGACCGGCGTGCCGATGGCGACCATAGTCCCGATGATTGAGCCGGTGCTGGTGCCGTAAATCAGATCGAAGTGCTGGTGAAGGGGCCCCACAACGGCCTCCAGCTCCTTAAGAACGCCAAGCGTGTAAAATCCCTTGGCACCGCCACCATCAAGGCTAAGAATACGGAAGGGCTTTGCTTTCTCCGACACCATCCAAAATCCCCCAGACCGCCAAGTATTATACCAAAGCTCGTGACATGCACTGGCGGGCGTGGGGATCTCCACCGATAAGAAACCGGCTCGATTTTAGGGTGTCGATTTGCTTCGGCGGCAACGCGCCACAAGTCGAATCGTTCGAGCGCGAATCGACAGCAGCCTAAAGCGGTCGGCTGATCACCCCTTTCAGATGTTCCCATTTTGTGCTAGCTCAGCCGCATGGCTAGATGCACAGCGCCAGTAAGAGGTCACATACGCGGCGGCGGAGCGGACTGCCCAGTGTGCGGCCCCCGCTATCGCGGCTATAGGTCGTCTTACACTCCGTCCTATACCCCGTCCTACACACCTTCTTACTCATCGTCGGGAAGCAGTGGGGGCGGGCGGAGTAGCGGTGGTGGGTCTCGTCGTACCGCAAAGCCACGCTGGTCGGGAGCTGGCTCGAGCCAGTTCTACACGCCGGAAGAAGTGCGGGCGCTCACCCCGATCCGCGAAACTGTAGAAAGACGAGCGCCGCTACCCGATCTTCGGCACATCTTCTTGTGCCACGCATGGGACGACCGGCAGGGGCCCGCCAAGCAGCTGAATGACCTTCTCGTCGGGCAAGGAGTGTCGGTCTGGTTTAGTGAAAATGATATCGGACTTGGCGAGCCATTTCTCCGCGCCATAGACAAGGGGCTGGCGAAGTCGCGGATTGGGATCGTGCTGGTAACTCCCTCTCTGCTGAAGCGCCTTCCGTCTGGGGGCGTCGCAGACAAAGAGCTTTCGGTGCTCCTGCAGCGCGATCAACTTGTACCCATCATTCATAACACCACCTACGACGCTCTCCGCGAAGTCAGCCCTATGCTCGCCTCGCGGAACGGGCTGGACACAGCAGAAATGCCGATGACAGATGTAGCGGCCAAGCTAGCTGAACTAGTCACCACCTAGCATCAACGCGCCAAGGTAGGCGCAAGGCGCCGAAGGTCAGGTGTTGCGGGCATGAGCACCAGCGACCTGCGGCAATTACATGTACGATGAACTTACCGCAATATCTCGGCCCGGTGGCGTCACGCTGGGCACGCCCTCGTCGATCCTCACGCCAGTAGCGACCCGAACCAGTGCTCGAAGGTCGAGGAGGGCAACTGCGCCTGTCCAAGCGGCTGCTCCCTCGCGAGTTCGCACGGCCATGTGGCATGTCCGCTATCCTGACTCTTGTGCCGGAAGCTGCCATTCCGCTGACGGCCCCAAAGCCGCCCTCAGCGCCGACAAATTTCACAATAAACCTGCTACTAAGCGCGATACGGCTCACCGTCGCCCAAGCTCGCCAGCGAATAGCTCGTACTGCGCCCGCCCGCCTCGTCCTTCACGAGCACGCCGCGCGCGACGAGGTCGTTGATGTCACGCAAGGCCGTGTCGGGCGATGTCTTCGCGAGCGTCGCCCATTTCGAGGACGTGAGTTTACCTTCGAAACCGTCCAGCAGCCGGTTGACGACCTTACGCTGGCGCTCGTTGAGCGGCTGCCCGACCATCGCCTCCCAGAACCGCGCTTTGCGAAGGACATTGGCGAGGATCGCCTCGGCACCGTCGAATGCGCGGTCGAGACAGCCCAGGAACCACTGCAGCCATGCGGTGATGTCGAGACTGCCTTTCTGGGTCCGCTCGAGGATGGCGTAATAGTCCTTCCGCTCCAGGCGGATCTGCGCGGACATGCTGTAGAAGCGTTGCGGGCTGCCTTCCGAACGCGCCAGCATCATGTCGGCGATGGCGCGGGCGATCCGACCGTTGCCATCCTCGAAGGGATGGATGGTGACGAACCAGAGGTGCGCGAGCGCCGCCTTCAGAACCGGATCGAGCGGCGCGGCGCTGCTGGACCATTCGACGAAGGCGATCATCTCGTTGTTGAGCCGGGCCGCCGCCGGCGCTTCATAATGCACCTTCTCGCGGCCGATCGGGCTGGACACGACCTGCATCGGGCCCGACGCCTCGTTGCGCCAGGCGCCCACAATGATCTTGGTCATGCCGCTGCGCCGGGTCGGGAACAAAGCCGCGTGCCAGCCGAACAGCCGCTCGTCCGTGAGCGGCGCCTGATAGTTCTGGGTGGCGTCGAGCATCATCTCGACCACGCCTTCGACATCGCGGTCGACCGGCGCGAGCGCGCCGATGTCCATGCCGAGGCGGCGGGCGATGGAAGAACGAACCTGCTCCTTGTCGAGGATCTCGCCCTCGATCTCGCTGGATTTGAGCACGTCCTCGGTCAGGGTCTGGAGGACGGCCTCGGCCCGCAGTTCGAACCCGAGGGCCTCCATGCGCCCCAGCAACCGGCCCTGCCGATGGCGCACGGCGGCCAATTGCTCAGAGAGATCCTGGCTGCTCCATCTGAAGCTGGGCCAGCCTTCAAGTTCATGGATATAGGTCGCCATATTCTCCGCGCTCCTTGCGGTGAATATGGCTGGTATTCTCCGCAAGCGCAAGCTATTTCGCCGCATGATATGCGGAGAATACGGCCTTCAAACTCCGCAAAGACACTCACCGATCGCTCTTGATCGCAGGCGGCACTGTCGACATCTCCCGGGATCGTTCGTGGGCAAGCCGTTTCTGCCGCGCCCACAAACCTCTTACGCCATTGCTTCAGCGCCTACGCCGGTTCGCTGCGAAAGGAAGGGATAGGCAGGCGGACAATAGGAGCGTGGATCTGAGGCGCACGCATCCAACTGCCTTTGCCGCAACTCGTGGGTGAGTTTCCTCGATCTCCGCGCGCTTCATCTCGGGCGTGCGTCAGAAAAGGAACTCTCGAAAATGCGTGAAAACAATATCCCGCCGCGCTTTCTACGAACTCAAGAAGCCGCGCGTTTCCTCGGATTTTCGCCGCGAACCCTGGAAAAACACCGCACATACGGCACCGGGCCGACATACCGTAAACTCGGCGGTCGGGTGGTCTATACGATCAGCGACCTCCAGCAGTGGGCAGATTTAGGGATTGTCAGATCGACCTCCGATCCCAACTGCGGAGTGGTCCGTCCGGCAGCCAGGCAGCATCACCCTGCTAACGATAAGGCCTAGCCCTCCATACTTGCGGGCGTTCATTGGGAGCGCCCGCGACCCGTAGCCCGACGCCGGGAACCTACCTTATCGCGAGATTTCGATGATATTGACAATGGCACCTCGGGCCAATTGATCACTGCTGGGTCCGAGTTGCACGCCGCCCCCAAAACCTTGCTGCGGTGCCGAGATGCTGACGAAACGGCGCGGGAAATTCGTTGGCGGGGCAATAGCGGCGTGCCCACGAACGACCCTGGCTCTGGCGCCGTTTCTTTCGTAGCCTTCAGTGGGATCAAGGCGACAGGGTCAGGAGCCTCCGCTATGCAAGCAGGAACTGCCATCCTGTCTGACGCCCTCACGCGCGGTTCTGCCATGAAGCGCAGCATGCTCGCCGCGGAAGGCGGGGTCCTGTCGCCCGCCGAGTTCGCGGGTCGTATCGGCCTCACGCCAGAAGAACTCGAAACCAACTCGCTGCTTTGGCTGGATATCAGCGGCGACCACGCCTATCCCGCCTTTCAGATCGCCGGAGATGGTCTGCTGCCCGGGATCAGCGCCGTGGTCGAGGCGTTCTCGATCGACGATCCCTGGATGCGAGTTAACTTCATGCTGACCGGCGATGCTCGCCTTGCCGGTCAGCGCCCGATCGACGCACTGCGCGAAGGCAGGGTCATCGAGGTGATCGCGGCAGCCGGGGCCTACGGCGAACACGGCGCGGCTTGAATGCTCACGTACACGAGTCCTCTGTTAGGCCGCCTCGCGCTTAGCAGCACGATAGCGGCCATAGCCGACCTTCACCAGTAAGCCTTTCTCGCACATCCAGGCGAGATAGTGCCGCGGGATACCAATGGCGGTAAATTCGCATGTCCTGACGATCGTACGCTGGCGGGCGAATGCGTAGGCTTTCTCCCGCAGGGACGGCTCCTGGCCGCCCACCAGCCGCATGCGCTCGGCACGGTCGCGATCGCGTTTCCTTGGCTGGGACGGCTTCTTCGGGGTTGCGGCGGAAATCTGAAAGAGATAGTTCGCGTTTTCGTCGAAGTCGGCGAGCCAACAAACCGAAGTCCAGCACTCTCCAAAATCTCTCTAGGGCAACATTCAGGGCACCAGCCTGCAGATTTCGCGTTTGAATTCCTTTGATTGAATTCAAACCAATGTTGCCGAATCATCTTTCCGGTTCTTGAGCCTCACGCCAGCACCGCCCCCGTTCTCCGGGATGAACTGCACGCCGGCCTTCTCCAGGCAATCGACGATCACCCGCATGGATGCGCTCTGTGGGACCGTCTTCCCATTCTCGAAGTTCCGGATGGTGACGGCGCTCACGTCCGCCGCCTGGGCAAGGTCGGCTTACGTCCAATTCACTAGGCCACGCGCGGCCCGGCACTGTGCTGCGCGCCGCCGCAGAACGGCTGCGGCCCTTCCCAGAAGCCAGATCGATTGAAACGCTGGTGCACACCGGCCGCGTCGCCGATGCCGCCGCCCTCGCCGACCCGATCCTGATCGAAGCCGACTGAACAAATTGGCGCCAGTGCCGATTTAACCGGCCCGCCAAGGCGCTGTCACGCCTCAGCGCGCCTTCCCGGACAAGGAGTCCAATCCCCATGTCCGAGACTGCCATCACTACCACGCCCGCCCGGAAGGCCTCTAGACGCTCTGTCCTGCAGGGGCCCGCAATCGTCGCGCCCGCCGTTGCGACTGCGTCCCTGCCCGTTCTGGCGGCTCCTGCAGGCGATGCCGAGATCATCCGGCTCTCACGCGAGATCGTGGCCCTGCAGAAGCGGCTCGATGCCACCGACGCTACCGCCTCGGAGGCGGAAGACGAGTTTCAACGCATCAAGCCAAAGCGCCCCGACGCTCTTCGATGGCAAATGGCTGATCCCGTCGGATACTGGTCGGAGCCCTCATCGAGAAACAAAGGCCGGTGGATTCTTTGGTGCAACGAGCGCGACATCAAGAAATTAGGCTCCAGAAAGGAGCCCTTCTACCAGTATTGCTTCAGCGGCACGCAGGAGGAGTATGACGCAATCTGCCACGCGCACGGTGTGGAATATCTCCAGGAGCCCACGACCGGCACGATTCATTTGTTCGATCGCTAGCCTGATAGGCACCGCAATGAACGCGCCGTAGAGTTGGTCCGGGTCTTTGGCGAGTATGAGGACGGCACCGAGTCGGCAAAGGTGCGCAGCGGCTTGGCTGCGGCGGAAGAGGCCTGGAACGAAATCTATGAGGCCATGGCAATCCGCATGGATCGCCTGGAAGAACTTACGCCACAGATCCTTGAGGCCTGGCAGGCCTTTGCAACGGCCATGGTCGCGCACTGCTGGAGCAATGAGATCACCGAACTAAGCGAGGACTGCCGGGATGAGCGCCTACAAAAGCGTCTCGTCTCTTGGCCGACTGGCATCCCCGTCATCACCGAGCAGTAATCAGGACTCCTCCGGGCCCGTCGGCGTCTTCCGGCGGGTCTTGAGTTTCGGCGGAGGTTTCTCACCTTTGAGTCCTTTAGATTAATCCTCGTCGTCTCGCAGGAGCCGGTCGAACTCCATCGGGTCCATCTGCTTGACCGTCTGTGTAAGGTCTTTGGTGAGCCTGCGGTCGTTTGGCTCCACTCCCTTTTGCGCCTTACGGCCATACTGTTGGACGAACTTCATCGCATCCGCAGCCTTGCGGGCACGGCGCTCACTGGCATTCAGGTGCGTTCGTATTGGTTTCTTGGGTTCATCCATAACGCCAAGCATAGGAGAAACATGCCGGGGATGCGATAGGATCGGCACCGGGATTCCCACCGCGCAGGTCCTGTGCTAGCGGCGAAATGTTTCTCACGTTTGATAAACATCCGGAGCCGCCACGAGCCGACAGCCTGCTTGCTTACTGTCACAGCCGAGGACTAGGCTGTGGGTGTTGGGGATTGGATTTCAGGGGATGCCGGCGCAGGACGGGGTGCTGCCCTTGCGGGCTCGTACCGGCCGGCAAATCGGGGGCTGTCATGTGGATCAGATACCGCGCTATCTTGCTCGCCTGGGCCATCGCGGCCGTGCTTGTGCCGATCGGACCGCAGACTGCCGGCGCAGGTGGTCTCTATGAGCTATGCAATGACTTGATCAAAAATCCGGATCCGGACAATCCGGGCACTTTCATATGTTGGTTTGCGAGCGTCGTGCTTGATGACGACGACGACGATGCCCGTTCTCGAGCCGCCATTTCGAAGCCGATCGCCACCACTCAGCGGATGATCAATATCGACGGCACGCTCCAGCCCGGCGAGCCGACCGAAGGCGGAAAGATGACGCGCACCGCGTGGCTCGGCCTCAAGGCGCCCGCGGCCGAGCGCATCGTGATCCATACCTATGGCAGCACACCTTGGACCGGCACCGGGGTGTTCGACACGGTGCTCGCCGCATACCGCGGAACAGCCATCGACAACCTGACCCGCGTCGCCGGCAACGACAACACGCCAGTCCCCGGCATCGCCAACAAACACAGCCTGATCCAGTTCGACACCGTTAAGGGCGGCGAGTACCGGGTGCAACTCGGCAGCCGCAACGAGACCGAGGGCGAGTTCTCACTCAATGTCTTCCGCTTTCCGCGGGCTGGCGGCCTCTCGGCGTTCCTGCTCTACTATGGCGGCATCACCCCGGCCAGCCCGTTCAACGGCCGCGATTATATCTGTGATTTCTACACCGGCCCGTCTGTCACGACGACCTGCCCGAGCGCCACATTCATCGTGCACAACAGTCAGGACAACGCTCTGGCCGTCACTGCATCGAGCACTCTCGGGGCGGGCGTCACCGCTGAGCCGGCCACGTTCTCTCTTGCCCCCGGCGCAATCAGGGTCGTGACCTTCACCTTCGGGGCGGACTTCAACAAGACCAAAGTGCGGACGGACTCGGAGCATTTCATCTTCACCGGCCGGCGGAATGGCGCAGTGGTGACAGAAGCCCGCGACCGGGCCCTGGTCGTGGCGCGGCCCCCCGCACCGGTGGAGGATCTGATCAGTTCCGTCGCGCAGCCGACGGTGCAGACAGGCCATGTCAACGAGCCAGCCGACTTCACCCTGACCGTCACCAACACCGGCGCGCAGACCGCCATCGGCTGCCATGTTCGCAGCCAGCTCTACGAAGAGGTCAAAGCCGATTTCCATCGGATCGATCCCGCCACCGGAGAACAGATCGGCGCCGACAACGCGCCGGTGAACATTCCGGCCGGTCAGAGCCGGACTTTCAGGGCCCATATCGCCAGCACAGAGGCGCGCGATGCCTACTCTATCAATCCCCCGGCCATTGCCGACTGCGCCAACAATTCGCGCCGCGCGCAGGCCTTGCGCAGCGGCTTTGACATCAGCGCATCCAACAACAAGGCGCCGCTCCCGGCGTTAGACGTCACGGCCGCGAAGCCTGCGAACGGCGTTCTCAACGTCCCGGCTAACGGCACCGCTTTCTACACGTTCCGCACCACCAACCGCGGTACGACGCGGTCGTTGACGGTGCTGCCTCGCTACGAGCGTCCGTTCGACGACGACCCCAATACGGCTTTCCAGGTCGCGATCTGCCGGGTCAATCCCGCGACCGGCAAATGCATCGGCGGCTATACGGACAGCGTCACCTACGAGGCAACCAAGGGCAAGGCATTCCGCTTTTCGGTGCGCGTGAAGGCGCCGGCGAATGCCCCGGCCTACGACCCGGACAAGCGGCGCATCTATGCCAACTTCAAGCTGGTGGACTTGCCTTACTTCCACATCGCCACGCCTAACATCGCGGTGAAGAAAAAGTAGCGTCCTCACCATCCGCGGCCGGGACGTGGCCGCCATCCTCGTCGGCGAGGGCCTCGCCGAGCCTTAGTGCGGAAGGATGCTGTGCCGATGCGGATATCAACGCTGATCGCGATAGCGGGTTTTTGATTTCGGGCAACGCCACGCAAGTAGGCCGGGTGGAGGCTTTCAATTGGTATTCGCACGTATTGTTGCAATTGGAATTGTCATGGGCGGCCTTTATTGCGCTATGGCACAGCGGGATAAAACTTCAGCAGAGCCTATGAAGTGTGAGACCGGACCAGTTAACAAGACCTTCGGCGGAACGAACTGGATCGTGTATAGCTGTGACGATCGGATCTCGATGGTTGTCGTATCAGCGGAAGGAAATCTAACTTCGCCATTTTTCTTCGTTTTGAAGCCTAACGATGGCGGCTATGTCATAATGGGCGAAGGAAATGGAGACAGAGATGCCAGCAAAGCTGCTGTTGATGCTCTTTCGAAAATGACCGCCGATGAGTTGGCGACACTGCTTGCGGATACCAAGCGGGCAATCTCAAACAACTGATTTCAATGGTCAGTCGAGCAACACGAGGTTCGTGGAATATTTTGCCTCCGCCGGCAGCGCGGGAATCGCTAACGGTGCTGGAGCTGTTTTCTGCCAACGAGGCCACGAGAATGCACCATGGGTTTATTCCCAGGGACATGGACGATCGATGGTTCATTTTCTTTGAGGAAGACTGGCTGTATTTTCACCGGAGCTGGACGGGTGCCTGCATATTTGGAGTTCGGCTCAACGTAGTGCCGTAAAGAAAAAAGCCCCGCCACCCTCTCGGGCAGCGGGGCGCGCGGGCAAGTCGGGTGGACGGACTTGACCGGCCCGCAGCCCCACCAAGCACGACAATGCGAAAAAGCCACCCCCTAGAATAGGGGGGTGGCCAGTCAGCACGGATATGGACGCGCCCATCACTGGCCGAGTCAGTCTGCAAGGCCAACGCGTGCACAGCTTCCGCAAATGTCTTATCGAAGGCGTCTTCCGGCCGGCCACGACTACCATCGCACCTGCATGCTGCCGGCGACGCCGTACAGCTTCCGCTGCCCCCTCCAGCCCCGCCACCCGTACCACTCCTGCCCTGACCATCGCCGCGAGCGCTCGGCGGGTAGCGGAGGCTGTGCCGGAGTCGCGGACCAGCGCGGGG